>OGZV01003426.1_pt1 | contig 10701 bp, 10 predicted proteins | sample 1576861 | NCBI WGS metagenome assembly OGZV01 (sample SAMEA3541501, study PRJEB24748) | human gut metagenome | biome: human gut; feature: human-associated habitat; material: faeces | place: China | collected 2012
TGAGCAAGCGCTACCTGCGTGAGCTGGTGGAAATGGGCATCGTGGACGGCTGGGATGATCCCCGGATGCCGACCCTGTGCGGTCTGCGCCGCCGCGGCTACACCCCGACTTCCATCTTCACCTTTGTGCGCGAGGCCGGCATCTCCAAGTCGGACAACCTCATCGACATGCGCCAGCTGGAAGCCTGCATCCGCAGTGAGCTGGACCTGACCGCGCAGCGCCGCATTGCCGTGCTGGACCCGGTCAAGCTCATCATCGACAACTACCCGGAAGAGAAGACCGAATACTTCGACATCGCCAACAACCCCAACCGCGAGGCCAACGATACCACTACCCGCAAGGTGGCGTTCACCCGCGAGCTGTGGATCGAGAACGAGGACTTCGCCGAGGTGCCGCCTCCGAAGTTCAAGCGCCTGACCGTCGGCGGCGAAGTCCGTCTGATGGGCGGCTATATCGTCAAGTGCGAGAGCGTCGAGAAGAACCCCGACGGCAGCATTGCCGCCATCCACTGCACCGCTGACATCGAGACCGGCAATGGAAACCCGGCCGACGGCCGCAAGGTCAAGGGCACCATCCACTGGGTGAGCGCCGCCCACGCCGTGGACGCCGAGGTCCGCCTGTACGACAAGCTCTTCACCGAGGCCAACATGAACGCCATCCCGGAGGGCAGCGACTACAAGGACTACCTGAACCCGGAGAGCGTGACCGTGCGCACCCACTGCAAGCTGGAAGAGAGCCTGAAGGATGCCAAGCCCGGCGAAAAGTTCCAGTTCGTCCGCACCGGTTTCTTCACCCCGGATTCCAAGAACCCCGGCGTGTACAACCGTGTCGTGACCCTGCGCGACAGCTTCAAGCCTGCAAAATAAACCAAGACCTGCCAAAGGAGCATACAACAAGATGAAGAAACACATGAGCCGGAACACCCTCGTGATGGTGCTGCTGGATATCGTTCTGGGTGTGGTGCTGTCGCTGTATATCGCCAACACCGGCACGATGCCTGCCGCAGACAACGCGGCCACCTACACCGATGGCACCTACACGGCCAGCGCCAAAGGCTGCCTGAGCGATGTAGCGGTCACCGTGACCATCACCGGCGGTAAAGTGACGAATGTGGACATTGATGCTTCGGGCGAGACGCCGGAACTGGGCGGCAAGGCGGCGGAAAGCCTGACAGCCAGCCTGAAAGAGGCGGGCAGCACCGCCGGTGTGGATGCCGTGACCGGCAGCACCATGACCAGTGACGCGGTCTTTGCCGCAATGGATGATTGTCTGGCGCAGGCCGCACAGTGATCGCACTCTCCCAACTGCTGCACGGCAACTGCGCGTGCAGCAGTTTTTTTGTGACCCTCTCAGTCTCGCTGCGCTCGCCAGCTCTCCCAAAGGGCGAGCCATTGGCAGTCGGGGGCAAAGATCCGCTTCTATTGCAAGCTGCTTCGCCGTGTGTTCGCGGGCAGCATGAGGGTGCCTATGTACATTGATGTTTTACCATTGTCCGATACCACGGCCCGCCTTGTCCGGGCCTATGGGGAGGCCCCCTGCATCGCCCTGCCGTCGGTGCTACCAGCCCCGGAGGGCGGCAGCTGGGCTGTCACCGAACTGGGGGACTACTGCTTCTCCGAATCGCCCCGGAACCTGCCCGCCCCGGACGCAGTCTGCCGCTACGCGGTGGGGGAAGACGGCAGCGCCGTCCTGACCAGAGCCTTTGGCCGGGACCGGACCGGGCGGCACCGCCGCTATGACCTCGACTTTGGCACTGCGCCCGAAGGAGACCTCCACCCCGTCTGCGGGAACTTCCTCGAAGAAGCCGTCCTGCCGGACAGCCTGCGGGTCATCGGGAGCTGCGCGTTCTACAACTGCCGCAGGCTGCGCACCCTGTCCGTCGGGGCAGGGGAGCTGACCGTGGGCAGCGATGTCTTTTTGAACTGCTTCGCACTGGCGGACCTCATCGTCCGGGCCGACCCGGAGCAGGCCACCGGCCTGTTCGCGCTCGTCAACAATATCACCGAGGCCGTGCGGGCGCTGTTCTGGTGCCCCGGCGAGGCGGCCCCCCGCGCAGGCCTGTGGTACCCGGCCTACTGGGAGGATGTGGAGGAATCCCCGGCGCATATCCTGCTGCACACCTTTTCCGGGCAGGGATATCATTACCGACAGTGTTTTCTGGATGGAAAAATCCTCTGCGCAGAATACGACGCCATTTTCCCGGACGGCCACGCCTCCGAGGACAAGGATATCATGGCCATGCTCTGCTTCGACCGTCTGCGCTGGCCCTGGGGCCTGACCGAACAGGCAAAGGCCCCCTACACCGCGTTCCTCAAGGCGAACACGGGCCGGGTCGTGGCCCGGCTGCTGAAGGCGCAGGATCTTGACAGCCTGAAGGCCCTGCTGGCGCTGGATGTGCTGGACGCGGCCGGGTTTGACGAGGCCGCAGCGCTGGCCGTTCAGGCCGAACAGGCCGCTGCTGCTGCCCTGCTGGCCGATGCCGCCCACAGCAGACAGGCCGCAAAGCCGAACCGGAAACGCTATGATTTTGACTTTTGAACCCTTTCCCGCAGGGGAAGTGAGGTGAAACGATGCCCAAAGAAACATTTTTCGACCCCCGCAAGCCGTTTGAATCGAAGCGCCCGGAGACCCACGAGGAGTGGCAGGTACGGATGGGCGGTGAGGTGCTGGCTGTGGTGCGCAGCGGGCTGTATCTGGACTTCCGCTTTCTCGACCTGGCGCTTTCGGCGCTGACGCCCACCCCGGATGAGCGGTGCGGTGTGCTGGCCACCGATGGCCGCATCCTCTGCTACCAGCCCAGCGCCCTGCTGCGGCTCTATCAGCAGAATCCGAAGTATCTCAACCGGTTGTATCTTCATACGATATTCCACTGCGTATTCCGACATCTCTGGATGAAAGGGAAGCGCGACCCGCGTCTGTGGAGCCTGGCCTGTGATATCGCGGTGGAAAACGTCATCGACGGGCTGAACCGCAGCAGCGTCAAACGGCCGCTGACCTATGTGCGGCAGAACGCCTATCAGTGCATCGCGGAAGAGGGCAAAGTCGTGGCAGCGGCCCCGGCGTACCGCTGGCTGGTCCGGCAGACGCCCGGTGTGCTGCGCCAGCTGGAGCGGGAGTTCTGCACCGACGACCACCGCCTCTGGCCGAAAGACGCCCCCGAACAGCCCCAGCAGATGCCGACTCCGCTGCCCCAGAAGACCTGGCAGAAGATCGGGGAGCGGATGCAGACCGAACTGGAACTGCGCGACAAGGAGGCGGGCGAGGGGGCAGACAACCTGAAGGAACAGGTCAAAGCCGCCAACCGCAGCCGCCGCAGCTACCGGGATTTTCTCCGCCGGTTCTGCGTCACGCGGGAGGAAGTCCACCTTGACCCCGACGAATTCGACCTGAACTTTTACACCTACGGCCTGTCCGTCTATGGGAACCTGCCCCTCATCGAGCCGCTGGAAACGCGGGAGAGCAGAAAGATCGAGGAACTGGCCCTCGTCATCGACACGAGCTATTCCACCTCCGGCGAGCTGGTCCGGGCATTTCTGGCCGAGACCTACACCCTGCTGAAAGGGCGGGAGAACTTCTTCCACCGGATGAACCTGCACCTCATCCAAGCCGACAACGCCATCCGGCAGGACCTTCTGGTCCGGAACGAGGACGAGCTCATCCATGCGATGAACCACTTCCAGTTGCGGGGCGGCGGCGGAACGGATTTCCGCCCGGCGTTCGAATACGTCAGCCAGCTCTGCGCTGAGAAAAAGTTCTCCAACCTGCGGGGCCTGCTCTATTTCACCGACGGCATGGGCACCTACCCGGCCCGCCGCCCGGCCTACGATACGGCGTTCCTGTTTCTGGGCGACCGTTTCGACGATGCCAATGTCCCGCCCTGGGCCATGAAGGTCGTGCTGGACGAGGAAGAATTTGCAGGCCCGTCTGCCAGAGCCGCGTCGGCCCTTGCCGAGGCGCTGTACGACGAGGACGACCCCTGCCGCGAACTGAACAACACCTGAGGATGTGAGGAACGTTTATGAACATCAAACGAGCCAAAGAAGAGATCGAACACACCGTCAAAGCGTATCTGGCCAAGGATGCGCTGGGCGAATACGCCATCCCGGCCATCCGACAGCGCCCCATCCTGCTGATGGGCCCTCCGGGCATCGGCAAGACCCAGATCATGGAACAGGCGGCGCGGGAGTGCGGTGTGGCGCTGGTGGCCTACACCATCACCCACCACACCCGCCAGAGCGCGGTGGGCCTGCCCTTCATCCGCCAGCGCCATTATGATGGGAAAGACGTCTCGGTGACGGAATACACCATGAGCGAGATCATCGCCAGCGTCTACGCCAGGATGGAGGCCACCGGCCTGAAGGAGGGCATCCTCTTCATTGATGAGATCAACTGCGTCTCCGAGACGCTGGCCCCCACCATGCTGCAATTTTTGCAGTGCAAGACCTTCGGCAACCAGGCCGTCCCGGCGGGCTGGGTCATCGTGGCGGCAGGCAACCCGCCGGAGTATAACAAATCGGTCCGCGATTTCGACATCGTCACGCTGGACCGTGTCCGCCGGATGGACATCGAGCCGGATCTACAGGTCTGGAAGGACTACGCCCGCGCTGCCCACCTGCACAGCGCGATCCTGAGCTATCTCGACCTCCACCCGCAGAACTTCTATCAGATCAACGCCGATGTGGACGGCACCCAGTTCGTCACCGCCCGCGGCTGGGAGGACCTCTCCAATCTGCTGGATACCTACGAGGCGCTGGGCCTCAAGGCAGACGAGGCACTCATCCGCCAGTACATCCAGCATGAGAAGATCGCGGAGGATTTCTCGGCCTACCTCGACCTCTACTACAAATACCGCGACGACTACGGCGTGGAAGAGATCCTGGCCGGGCAGGCCAGGCCCGCCGTCTTCGCCCGCCTGCTCAACGCACCCTTCGACGAGCGGCTGAGCCTTGTCAGCCTGCTCCTGTCCGGCCTGAACAACCGGTTCACGGCGTCCCGCCGGGCCGATGCTGCGGCCGATGCCTGCTATGCCTTCCTGCGGGAGGCCAAACAGGGCTTTGCGACCCTGCCCGATGACATCCCGGATGGCCCGGCGACCCTGTTCAACCAGATGATGACCGACTACGACGCCGAGACCCGGCACCAGCGCGAGGCGGGTCTGCTCAGCCGCGACGCGCTGGCCACCCGGCTCAAGGTCTATGCCGTTCTGCGCCAGTGGGAGGCGGAACTGCGCCGCGCCAAGGCGGCGGGCACACAGGAAGCCTTCGACCTGCTGCGCACCCAGTTCCAGTCGCTCTCCGACGAGCGGGATGCCGCACAGGAGGCGGCATCCGGCGCACTGGAAGCGGCCTTCGATTTTATGGAGCAGGCCTTTGCCGAGAGCCAGGAGATGGTGGTCTTCGTCACCGAGCTGACGCTGGCCCCTGCCGCCCATGCGTTCATCACCGAGAACGGCTGCCCCCGGTACTTCCAGTACAACAAGGACCTGCTGCTCGACCACCGCAAAGCGGCATTGCAGCAGGAACTGGCGGCAGAAGAGCGCCGCCACGGGGGAATGTGATCCATGCTGGAAAGTCTGATTTTCAGCCTGAACAGCACGATGCCGCTGTTTTTCCTCATGCTGCTGGGCTACCTGCTCCACCGCAGGCAGTTCCTCACCGACGACTTCGTGGCCATGGCCAACAAGTTCGTCTTTCATGTGGCGCTGCCGGTGCAGCTGTTTCGGGACCTTGCCACCATGGATGTCCGCGCCAGCTTCGATGGTCCGTATGTGTTGTTCTGCGCTGTGGCCACCACGGCAAGCATTCTGGTCATCTGGGGGCTGGCCCGGCTCTTTTTGAAGGATAAGCACATCGTGGGGGAGTTCGTGCAGGCGAGCTACCGCTCTTCGGCGGCCATCCTCGGTGCGGCCTTCATCCAGAACATCTACGGTACCTCCGGCCTGTCCGGCCTGATGATCCTGGGCAGTGTGCCGCTGTACAACATCTTTGCGGTCGTCATCCTCACGCTGGAAAGCCCTTCGCAGGACGCCCGGAGCGGCATGAGGGAGAAGCTGGTCAAGAGTCTCAAGGGCATCGTGACCAACCCCATCCTGCTGGGCATTGCGGCGGGCTTTGTGTGGAGCCTGCTCCGCCTGCCCATGCCCGCCATGGCCAACAAGACGCTCTCCAGCCTGGCTGGTATGACCAGCCCGCTGGCCCTGCTTGCCATCGGTGCGGGCTTCAAGGGCCGCGCGGCGCTGGGCTACCTCAAGCCCACGGCCGTTGCAACGGTCATCAAGCTCATTCTCCTGCCGGCTATCTTCCTGCCCGTGGCGGTGCGGCTGGGCTTTGTGGACCAGAAGCTCGTGGCGCTGATGGTCATGCTGGGCAGTGTGACCACCCCGGCGGGCTACGTCATGGCCAAACAGATGGGCCACGAAGGCACCCTGACCGGCAGCGTCTGTGTCACCACCACCTTCTTCAGCGCCCTGACCCTGACCTTCTGGGTCTTCTGGGCGAGGAGCCGGGGATATATCGTATAAATAAAAAAGAGCTGCTGCAAAACTCCTTCCGGCATCGCATCCGCGATGCCACCTCCCTCTCAGAGGGAGGCTTTACAGCTTGCCGTTGTGCTAATGCTCCCTCACTGAGGGAGCTGGCGCGGCGAAGCCGTGACTGAGGGAGTAAAACAGCGGCTCACTTTTTTGTATTAAAATGAAAACACAACAAAAAAGCATCTTGAAAAACTTCAAGATGCTTGGTGGTTGCGGGGGCCGGATTTGAACCAACGACCTTCGGGTTATGAGCCCGACGAGCTACCAGACTGCTCCACCCCGCGCTATTTACTTTTTGCTGTCGGCCTCTCGCTGACTGCTCAAGTATAATACCACAGAGCGGGGAAGATGTCAAGTGTTTTTCGAAAGTTTTTTCGGATCTTCCGGTCGTCACTTCGCTTCAGGCTTGCGGGGCTGCTTTTTGCGGGGGTGGCGGACTTTGTAGAACACCACGCCGCAGACGATACCGATGCCGATGGCGGGCCATGCGCCGATGAGGAAGACGAGAACCGTCTGGACCCCGGCGGTGAAGTTCGACCAGCCGTTCCGGAAGGCGTCGGCCAGCCGGGCGCCGAAGCTGCTGCCGGTGGAGGTCAGGGTCTCGACCTCGTTGAGGGTGATGTTCACGGTGCAGTACTGCACCTGATTGGCGTACCAGTTCAGCTGGCTCTGATAGCTCTCGATCTGGTACTGCACGTCGCTCAGGGAGGACTCGATCTGCAGCAGGTCGGAGAGCGCGTCCGCGCTGGCCTGCAATTCCTGCAAACGGGCGCGCTGGGCAGTCAGATTGTTCAGCCGGGCCTCGATGTCCAGATACTGGGTGGTCACATCGTCGGCGCTCTCGCTCCGGCTGGTCACATTGCCAAGAACATTTTCGGCAACGCCGAGGAAGGCGCTGTAGTACCCCTTCGGCACCCGCAGCGTCAGCGAGAGGGTGCGGGTGTTGTCGGTGCTGTCGGTGTACTCGTTGCTGGATTCCATATAGCCGTCCACATCGCTGAGCGTTTCGTTCAACTGCTGCTGGGACCAATCGAAGTCCTGCGTCTCGATGGAGAGATCGGCCGTGTAGATGAGCTTGGCGCTGTCCACCGTGCCGGAAGCCGCGTTCTCGCCCTCCACATTGCCGGAGGTCAGCAGGTCGGCGCTGCCGGCATCACGCACGGCGCGTTTGGCGCTGCCGGTGCCGTAGGTGTCTGCACCGCCGTCCAGAGAATAGGTGGCAAGCTCCGGTGCGGCGTCGTAGGCGGCTGCCGTGCTGGGCGCAGACCCGCCGGAGAACAGGGTGACACCGTTCCAACTGCTTTTGCTCAGCGCGGCACCATACAGGCAGACACCGCACAGCGCCACACAGGCGGCCAGTTCCGCCGCCCGTTTGACTGGGAAACGGAGGGGGGCCTTTTTCTTCTTTTCCGGTGCAAGGGCCGGGGTGAGCTGGGGTTTGGGGGTGGTGCCGGATGCGGCCTGCTCGGCCTGCCGAGCCTTCTGCATGGCCAGCAGCTTTTCTTTCAGGTCGTCCGGGGCATGGACGTCATCGACCTCCATCTTGTACTCATACCACCTCATCTTCGATCTCCTCCTTCAGCATCGTATGTAGCTGTGCGCGGGCCCGCCGCAGCCAGCTGAGCACCGTATTGGTGGGAGCCCCCATCATCCGGCCCACTTCCGCAGCCGTGTATCCTTCGTAGTAGTGCAGGTACACGGCGTTGCGGTAGTTTTCCGGCAGGGTGCGCACCGCATCGAGCACACTGCCGTCTTCCATCTGGTCGGGCGCGGGGATATTCTCATCCAGTTCGGTGTCCTTCTGGCGCGCTGCACGGGTCAGGTCCCGGCAGCGGTTGATGGCGACACGCAGCAGCCAGGCCTTGAGGTGCTCCTCACTCTCAAAGCGGCCGTCGTAGTTCAGGAGCTTTTCGAAAACATCCTGCACCACATCTTCGGCGTCCGCCGCGCAGCTGCAATTGTGATAGGCTGCTCGGTAGACGGCGTCGCTGTATCGCTGCACAGCCAGCGCAAAAACTTCGTCTTTGGTCAACTGTCCCATATCGTCTTACACTCCTTTGAAGCCCCGGTGGCCGGGGTCTGCTGGAAATCGTTGGTTCCAGTGGGACATTCTACCGGATACACGGCTGAGAGGTCCCGATTATTGCATCGCAGAATAAAAAGAGTATAACAAAAATTCAACGTTTGTACAATCGCTGAAGCAACGCAATGCGCCCGGCGAGGAAGGCCTCGGCCTTGGGGTGGGCAAGCCAGTGCTTGCCGCCCGGCTCCCGGCAGAGCCGCTGCTCCAGCGCATGAGGGTCGGCGTCGATGGCCTCCACATCCCGCAGCGTGAGGGTGAGCGTGAGGGCCGCCGCACAGTCCGGCAGGGGCGGGAGCGGGTCTTCCCAGACGAAGGGCGGCAGCAGCTGGACGGCGTATACCGTCCGGGTGCATTCTTCGGTGAGCAGCAGCGCGGCGGGCGCACCATCCGGCATGACGTGCAGGGAGGAATAGAGCAGCTGCAGCTGCGCCGGGGCCAGCAGACGGGCAGAACCTGCCTCTTCGTCGGGGGAGAGGGTGAGAAAATCCGCCGCCTCGTCGGCGTAGATGCGCCGGGCCGGAGCGCGGAACTGCGCGTACAGCGCGGGCAGGGCGAATACGCCCTCCCGGTCTAAGGCCCGCTGCAGCAGGCAGTAAAACTCCGTCAGCGGGTGGGCCGGGTCGGGCTGCGGCATCCCGAAATCGGGGCGCGAAACGTGTCCTCCGCCCATCAGCCGTTGTAACCCAGCGTGGCCGCCATGACGGCCTTGATGGTGTGCATCCGGTTCTCGGCCTCGTCGAAGACGATGCTCTGGGGGCCTTCGAAGACTTCGTCGGTGACTTCCATCGCGTCGCGACCAAAGCGCTCGCCCATCTCCCTGCCCACGGTGGTTTTGTGGTCGTGGTAGGCGGGCAGACAGTGCATGAACTTCACGTCGGGATTGCCGGAAGCTTCCATGAGTTTCTTGTTGACCTGATATGGAAGAAGCGCAGCGATACGTTCGTCCCAAACTTCTTTGGGCTCGCCCATCGAGACCCAAATATCTGTATGGATGAAATCAACGCCTTTGACCGCGGCTTCCGGGTCATCGGTAATCGTGATCTTAGCGCCGGAAGCCTTAGCGAATTCACGGCACATATCGATGAGTTCCTGAGAGGGCCAGTATTCCTTCGGGGCACCGATACGAACATCCATACCCATCTTCGCACCGACGAGCAGCAGGGAGTTGCCGGTATTGAAGCGAGCGTCTCCGACATAGGCATAGGAGATGTCTTTCCAGCGTTTGCCGCTGGCTTCCTTCATGGTGAGCAGATCGCAGAGCATCTGAGTTGGGTGCCATTCATCTGTCAGGCCGTTAAAGACCGGGACACCGGCGTATTCTGCCAGCTCTTCAACGGTTTCCTGCTTAAAGCCGCGGAACTCGATGCCGTCATACATAGAACCTAAGACGCGGGCGGAATCCTTGATGCTTTCTTTATGACCGATCTGGGAGACGGACGGGGCAAAGAAAGTCGTGTTGGCGCCCTGATCATAGGCCGCTACTTCAAAAGCAGAACGAGTACGGGTAGAAGTTTTTTCGAAAATCAGAGCGATGCTCTTTCCGCAAAGCAGCGGACGTTCCGTACCAGCTCTTTTGGCCTTCTTCAGGTCTTCAGCCAATGACACCAAGTAATCAATCTCGTCAGGTGTATGGTTGACAAGACTCAGTAAGGAACGGTTTTTCAAATTAATGGGCATATTGTCTCCCGGTTAACTGCGCCCTCTTGAATTAAGAGGGCGCTCATACGAATGAAATCAATGCTGAAGATGTTTATGCAGTTCTTGCTGTGCATAAACTTCCGTGTCCTTCATGTGGCGAATGCCTTCGATCACCGCCAAAGCGTTTGCCATCGCAGTGTAGAAGGTCACATGGTTGGCCAAAGAAGCGATACGGATCGCAGAAGCATCGGCAATTTCGGAACGGCTTTCGGCAGCGACGGCGATCACCAGCTGGATGTTGCCGTTCTTCAGTTCGTCCACAATGTTCGGACGGCCTTCGGAAACCTTGTTCACCACATCGCATCTGTAGCCCGCTTCGCGAATGACTTAAGCCAAAAATTGCACATTGGAGCAAGATCGGCGGCAAACCGCGGGCAAAAACTGCCCA
>OGZV01003429.1_pt1 | contig 10695 bp, 9 predicted proteins | sample 1576861 | NCBI WGS metagenome assembly OGZV01 (sample SAMEA3541501, study PRJEB24748) | human gut metagenome | biome: human gut; feature: human-associated habitat; material: faeces | place: China | collected 2012
TGGCGGCCTGAATGAGACCTACGGCTGCTCGGAGGCAGAGTACAGCGCCGGAGTGAACTTTTCCACCCGGGACTTTCCCGCCCTGAGCACCCGCACCCCCCGCCGCAAGCTGCGGGCACTGACCGGCCTGAACGGGATGTACCACCTGAATGGTCTGCTGACCGTCTGCGGACGAGATGTCGTTTATACCCCGGACGATGCCGCCGCCCCGGCGGTGACGAAGCCGAACGCCGTGACCGATGGCCGCAAGGCGCTGGTAGGCATCGGTACAAAGATCCTGATCTTTCCGGACAAGGTGGCCTTTGATACGGCGGACAGCAGTGTGACCGCACTGGGGGCACTGTGGACGGCAGCGGGCCAAAGCGTGACCTTTGCCCCCTGCGATGCCGCAGGCAAGACCTATCAGGTGGAGGCCTTTGGCCGGGAGGAGCCCGCCGAACCGGCAGACGGACAGCTGTTTTTAAAGGTAGAGGATGCCGACCATCCGTGGCGGTACGACAGCACGTTGGAGATGTACAGCAAAAACTCCGGCAGCTGGGCGGCCATCCCGCTGGAATACTGCCGCATCACGGCGGCAGGGCTGGGCAAGCTGTTCCGGCAGTGGGACACCGTGACCGTGCAGGGCGCAGCCGCCGAGACTGCGGGGCAGAGCCCGGAGCTGAACGGAGATCAGATCGTGTATGACATGGGCGAGGACTGGCTGCGGGTGCGTTGCACCCCGCAGGGCGAGTATTTTTACGGCACACTGGTGCAGAACGCCGCCGCCGCGCAGTGGCAGAGCATGGACGGCAAGCAGCACCGCAGTGTGGATGCCGCACAGACGGTATCCATGGAGCGCCGGGTGCCGGAACTGGATTTTGTGACCGAATGCGACAACCGGGTGTGGGGCTGCAACAGCAGGGAGAACGTTATCTACGGCTGCAAGCTGGGCGACCCCACCAACTGGTTCAGCTACCGGGGCATCGCTGCAGACAGCTACGCCGTCACTGTGGGCAGCGACGGCGCCTTTACCGGGGCGGCTTCCTGCATGGGCTATGCGCTGTTCTTCAAGGAGAACACCCTGCACAAGCTGTACGGCTCCAAGCCTTCGGATTTTCAGCTTTCCAGCCTGCGCTGCCGGGGCGTAGCCAAAAACGCCGCCCGCAGCCTGTGCGTGCTGAACGAGACGCTGTATTATCTCTCGCCGGACGGGGTCATGGCGTGGGACGGCAGTCTGCCCACCAAGGTGTCCGGTGCGCTGGACGCCGCAAAGCTTGCCAACGTGCAAAGCGCCGTGGGCGGTGCGCTGGATGGCCGGTACTATCTGCACATCTCCCGGGAGAGTGCGCGTCTGCTGGTCTACGATACCGAGAAAGGGCTGTGGAGCGAGGAGGACGTCTGTTCCTGCGATATGACCAGCACCGGCGGGCAGCTTTATCTGTGGGACGGGCAGGCGCTGTGGGCAGCAGACCCCACCCGCGAGCCGGACTGGCAGAGCACCGATAGCGTGGAGACGGATATCCCCTTTGAACTGGTCACAGGCGATGTGGGACTGGACGGCACCGAGCAGCGGTACCTCTCCCGGCTGACCTTGCGTCTGGACGCCGAACGCACCAGCACGGTGGAGGTGGCAGTAAGCTATGACGGCGGCGCGTGGGAGACGGTGGCCACCCTTGCCGCCCAAGGCCGCCGCCGCAGCTATGACCTGCCTTTTGTGCCCCGGCGGTGCGGGTCGCTGCGGCTGCGGCTTCGTGGCAAAGGACAGATCACCCTGCGCAGTCTTGTGCGCACCATCGCCCCGGCAAAGGGAAAATTATGGGAGGAGGATGCCTCATGGCAAGTATGAACGGCCTGAGCAAGCTGGGCCTGCCCAAGTTCAGCGATAACATGGACCCGGAGGATGCCCGGGCACTGCGCAGCTATCTGTACCAGATGCAGGAGCAGCTGCAGTATGTACTGACCAATCTGGATACGGAAAATATGTCCGACACCCTGCGCAGCAAGTTGCAGGGATTATAAGTACGAAAGGAGAATTTTATGGCATCCAAAAAGAAGGAGGAACTGCTGCAGCCGGACGTGCAAACGCAGGCACGGCCTGCTGCGCAGTCCACTTACAGCACCGAGGGGCTGGACAGCCGCGCCGAAGTGGAAAAGGCTATGGCAAACGCCAGCTACCGCCCCAGCCAGCAGGTGACCGATGCAGCCAACGCCCTGAAGCAGTGGCAGCAGAACCGCCCCGCAGACTACCAGAGCAGCTATCAGGACGGGATCAACGAGCTGCTGGGGCAGCTGCTGGAACGGGAGAATTTTCAGTACAGCTACACCCGCGACCCGCTCTATCGCCAGTACGAGCAGCTGTATACCCTGAACGCCCACAATGCCAGCGCGGACGCGGCGGCGCAGGCGGCTGCTCTGACCGGCGGCTATGGTTCCAGCTATGCCATCAGTGCGGCGCAGCAGGCTTATCAGCAGCAGATCGGCGGGCTGGCAAGCGCCATCCCCACCTTGTACAGTCTGGCGCTGGATACCTACCAGAGTGGCGGCGAGGAACTGGTGACCCGGCTGGAGCAGCTGAACGGACAGGAACAGAACGCCCAGAGCTTATATGACCGGCAGCTGCAGGACTACTACACCCAATTGCAGCAGAAGGGCGATGCCTACAACGACGCCTACGCCAAGGACTACGGTCAGTATCAGGAGCACCTGAACCGGCTGGACACCCTGCACGGCTACTACACCGCGCAGGAGCAGGCGGAAATCAGCCAGCGCCAGCAGACTTTCAATAACATCATGACGGTGCTGGGCGTCATCGGGGACGTGGTGCAGCTGGCCATTACCGGCACCACCGGTCTGGGCACGTTGGCGGGCAGCCTGATGAACACCGGGTACAACATCTACGCCGGCAACCGCGCCTACGAGGCCGAGCGCGCCGACACCCAGTGGAGGCAGCAGATGCAGGAAAAGCAGCGTCAGGACGCACTGACCCAGCAGCAGTACGACAACACCGCCAGCGAGCGTGCCTATCAGGACGCGCTGAAGCAGCAGGCCTTCAACAATAACGTGACCAGCCAGAAGCTGAACATCGCCAAGGGCGAGTGGGCGCTGAAGCAGTCCAATGCCCAGCAGAAGGCCGCACAGGCTGCCGGTAAGGCGGCGGCTGCGGGCACAAAATCCGGCAGCTCCGGCAGCGGCGGAAAGGCCACCGGCAGCAGCGGCTCTGCTTCCGGCGGCAGCCGCAGCACCGTCAGCGCCGGGGTGCCCTACACGGCAGCGCTGCTGCGCAGTCAGGGCAAGAGCAATGTGGCCGTCACCTCCGCCCTCCGGCAGGAGGGCTATACCCCCGCCCAGATCGCAAAGATCTTACAGGAGATGAATAAATAAGAGAAAAGGCACCCCGGCAAAGCAGCTGCTTTGCCGGGGTGCCGTACTTTTGTAGTATTCCGCCAAAAGAAAAAGTCCGCTGTTCAAAACAGCGGACTTTTTGGTGGGGTGCCCAGTGGGACTCGAACCCACGGTCTCCAGATCCACAATCTGGCGCGTTAACCGACTACGCTATGGGCACCACATAGATGCGCCCGAAGGGACTCGAACCCCCGGCCCACTGCTTAGAAGGCAGTTGCTCTATCCACCTGAGCTACGGGCGCACGTTGTTATCCCAATGGGTTCCATTATGGCGGCAGTTCTGTGTCGGCACAGGCTGCGAGAGAAATAATACCATACCCATCGCATTCTGTCAAGGAAAATCTGAAAAAAGTTTCAACTTTTTTGCCCTGTGGGCAAAAACGGACGCTCCGGCGTGCACAAAACGGCCTTACAGCAGCCACATTCCGGCAAAGCCCAGCACAAAGCCCAGCACAAAGCCGCACACCACGTCCCGTACATGATGTACCCCGGTGAGCACCCGCAGACAGCAGATGAGCAGGGCGATGCCCACCATCACGCAGCCCGCAGCGGGGTAGAAATACAGCCACACCGCCGCCAGCACGGCGGCGCTCAGCGCGTGGCGGGAGGGCATGGAGTGCCCACGGCTCTCCTTTGCCACCAGCGGGGTAAAGCCGGGCTGCTCGTAGGGGCGGGGAAAGTGCAGCCGACTGCGCAGCAACGTGCCGCCCCAGAACACCAGCCCCGGAACAAAGACGGAGCGGGCGATGAGCACCATAAAGTCCAGCGCGGCCTGCTTCTGGGTGAGGAACAGCCGCGAGAGCCGGACGTTCAGCAGGCACAGCAGCACCGGGTAGCACACAAAGGGCACCAGCGGCAGCCACCGGTCCAGAAAAACGACCAGCCGTTTTACGGCCGGGTGGGCGCTGAACCAGTGATAGATGGGCTTATACTGTTCTGCGGTCAAAGCAGCTCTCCTCCTGTCGGGACGGACATCAGAAACAGGTGTCCAGATAGTTTTCCACATCAAAGGGCTCCGGGGTGGAATCCTTGCGCAGGTACAGCGGGTGGTGCGGGTGTCCCTTTTTGCTGCGCTTGCCAAAGGTGACCCACGGGATGTCCCGCTCCCGCGTCAGAGCCACCATCTCCCGCATCAGACCGGGCAGGTAGTCCCGCTTTTCAATCAGGGTGCCCCATGCCGCCCACATGGTGGGCTCGGTCTGGGCCAGAACGGCCTGCAGCCAGCGCAGGTTTTCATCGCACAGGGCGCGGTCGGGGGTCTTGTCCATATCGTTGGGGTCGGTGGCGCGCTGGGGGTAAACGTTGAACATGATCCAGCTGTCAAAGCCGTTGGCGGCGGCCAGACGCTCCACACTTTTTAAGGTGGGGTCCAGCGCGCCGGGCTGGGCGGTGCTGGGGTTGATGCCGATGCACACCAGCGGGTGCTTGCCCACACGCCCCAGAACATAACGGTAGTTTTGGTAGGTGTGGGGCTCGTAATACCATACGCCGCCGGCGTATTCGCCCGCCTCAAGCACGGGCAGAGAAACGGTCTGCATGATAGTAAACTCCTGTCGGTTTTGAATGTCGTTATTATCGTACCTGAATCTACCGGGAAAATCAACAGTTTTAGCCCTAAAATACTGCCTTATTTCTGTTTTTGTGGTATACTGGGGGTGTTCCGGTGCGGTAGGGGGACTGCGGCACCGCGCTTCGCTTACAGAAAAAAGGAGTTCTTATGCTGGAAGATTATAAAAGTGCACTGCGCGCAGGGCAGCGCGCCTATCGTGCCCGCATAGCCCGCGGCCAGTCGCCCTATCTGGCTGTTCTGGACGATGTGCTCAAGGGCGTGGATATCGTGGCGCAGGAGCCGCTGGGGCTGGTGGAGATCCCTTCGGACAGTCTTGTGGGCACCAAGACCAGCGGACGGCACACTGCCTTTTCGTATGACTTTATGCCCCTGCTGGAGCCGGACACCGAGTTCGCCGCCAAGTGGTCGAACCTGTGTGATGCGCATCTGGAAGAGGGCATCCAGACCCCCATTATTGCCTACGAGTACATGAACCGTTTCTATGTGCAGGAGGGCAACAAGCGGGTCTCGGTGCTCAAGTATTACGGTGCCGTCAAGATCCCGGGCACGGTCACACGGCTCATCCCTGCCCGCACGGATGACCTTGAAAATAAGATCTACTACGAGTTTCTGGATTTCTATAAGCTGTCCAAGGTGAACTATGTGCATTTCTCCAAGCTGGGCGGCTATAACAAACTGCAAACACTGGTGTGCAAGGCCAGCGGCGAGGCATGGTCGGAGGACGACCGGCTGAACTTTGCCGCTTTCTACACCATGTTCCACCAGCAATTCGAGGCCTTGGGCGGCACCTCCATGGGGCTGACCACCGGCGATGCGCTGCTGGTGTACCTGTCGGTGTACCGCTACTCCGACACCTACGACGCCACCCCTGCGCAGGTGCGGCAGAACCTGGAAAAGCTGTGGAACGAGGTAAAGGTGCTTACCGAGCCCCACGGTGTGGAACTTTCGCTGGACCCGCCCAAGAGCCCCGCAGAGCCGCTTTTGTCCAAGCTGAATATCTTCAGCCCCAGCAAACAGCCCAGTGAGCTGCGGGTGGTGTTTCTTCACGAGTACAACGCCAAGATCAGCGCATGGGTGCGTGCGCATGACGAGGGGCGCGAAGCGCTGGCGAAGGTATTCCCGGACAAGGTGTATATCAGCAGCTACGAGGACGTGAACCCGGAGGTGGATGCAGAGCAGATACTGGAGGAGGTAGCCCACAACAATGCAGATGTGGTATTCGCCACCAGTGTGCGGATGTACAACGCCTGCCTGAAGGTGGCGGCGCAGCACCCCAAGACCCGCATCCTGAACTGCTCGCTGAATGCGCCGCACCCGCTGGTACGCACCTACTACCCCCGCACCTATGAGGTGACCTATCTGCTGGGTATGCTGGCCGGCATCATGACCAAGACCGGGCATATCGGCTATGTGGCGGCAAACCCCGTGTACGGTGTGCCCGCTGCGATCAACGCCTTTGCACAGGGGCTGAAGAGCGTGCGCCCGGCAGGTCGCATCTGGCTGCGCTGGGCCTGCCAGCCCGATGCAGCTCATCCGCTGGATTTTGCCGACTGCCCGGAGATCGACATGGTCTACGCCCGGGACAGCCGGGAGCCCGCCGATACCAACCGGGACTATGGCCTGTGCCGCAAGCTGCCGGACGGCAGTTTACAGCCGCTGGGTCTGCCGATCTGGCGGTGGGATACCTTCTATGTGGAGATCGTGCGCTCCATTTTTGACGGCAGCTGGGACAACGCAGCCACCACCCGCGCGGTGAATTACTGGTGGGGACTGCGCAGCGGTGCAGAGGATCTGGAATATCAGGAATCGCTGCCCAGCGGTACGCGGCAGCTGCTGGATCTGATGGAAACGCTGCAAGGGTCGGACAATGTGCACATCTTCCCGGAAAAGCTGTATGATAACGAGGACAACCTGCACTCCCCGGAAAACAAAATTTACAGCCCCAAAGAGCTGATGGAGATGGACTGGCTGGATGCCTGTGTGCACGGCAAGCTGCCCCATTACGATGAGCTGGACGTAAAGACCCGCACCGTGCTGGCGATCAACGGACTGGACAACGTAAAGGGTCTGGAGAAATGAGCCGGCCTGACCGGAAACAGAATGGAGCATACGAACGTGAAAATTCTTGCCATCTCAGATGTCCCGTCCAAGGCGCTGTGGGACTATGACACCCGTGCCCGGCTGGAAGGCATCGACCTGATCCTCTCCTGCGGGGATCTGCCCAAGAAGTATCTGGAATATCTCACAAACTTTACCGCTGCACCCATCTTGTATGTGCACGGCAACCACGACGGCAGCTACCAGACCGAGGGCGAGCCCGGCGGCTGCATCTGCGTGGACGATCAGGTGTACACATGGAAGGGGCTGCGCATCATGGGGCTGGGGGGCTGTCAGCGCTATAATAAAGAGGACACCTACCAGTACACCGAAAAGGCCATGCGCCGCCGTGCGCACAAGCTGGAACATCAGGCGCACAAAAAGGGCGGCATCGATCTGCTGCTGACCCATGCCCCGGCAAAAGGGCTGAACGATGGGGACGACCGTGCCCACACGGGCTTTGAGTGCTTCAACGAGATTTTGGATGAGTATCAGCCGAAGTGGTTCATCCACGGGCACATACACCTGAATTACGATGCAAAGCTGCCCCGGGTGTGCACTCGCGGCAACACCACCGTCATCAACGCCACCGAGCGCTATGTGTTCGAGATCCCGGACCCGGATCCGGCTGAAGAGCGTAAGTCCCTTTGGCGGATGCTGGGGTTCTGAGTGATTGCTTCTTATGCAAAAAAGACACCGCACAACTGTGCGGTGTCTTTTTTGTTGATGGAGCCTTATTGTGGGAATGGCGGGCGCGGCAGCAGTGCGGTGCAGCCTGCGGCCCTGTGGAAAAAATTACAGTTCCAGTTTGCCGGAGAATTTGTTGATAACGTAGTAGGCTGCGCCCTCCTCGGGCTTGACGTACACCTTGCAGGACTGTACGCCGACCTTGTGGGTGGTGCGGTAGTCTGCCTTGGCGCGGTCAATGATGTCGGTGATGTTGTACTGCTCACCGCCCATCTCTACATACAGCTCGGGTGCCAGCGGCGGGCGGCCGCGGCGGGCGGGAGCCTTGGCGGATTTGCGGGTCTTGCCCTCGGCAGCCGGAGCATCGGCTGCGGGAGTAGAAACTTTCTTTTCAGGCATGATGCATAACCTTCCTTCTGTATTTGATCTGGTGCAGCGGGGCTGCACCGGCGGGCTCCAATGATCTATCGTAAGGCAGAAGCAGTGCAAAAAGCACAGACCCGGCTGCCCCATACGAACCGGTACGAAACTATTTGCGTAAAGAAGTTGAACCTATAATTATATAATATGTTTTTGAAATTCATTTGTAAAGCTTTTTTTGCAAAAAACATTGTAAAATCGGTAGGAAACGGCGGAATAAATGGCCGGAGCAGTCTTCCGGTGCTTTTTCCCGGGCAGAGTACGACTTTTCGGCAAAACGAACGGCCATTCCCGGGAAAGCCGTGCCACAAATGCGGCGGGCAAAAACGCCCTTTCGCAGGGGAGAAATAAGGCGGAACGGAACTGTCGGCACGCGCAGGGGACGCAGCAGATAAAAAGCAGAAGCTGCCGCACAAAAAAGAACCGCCCCATTTCTGATATGTACCCCTAATACTGGACACCCAGTATTGGGGGTGTTTTTATGAAATACAGCTATGAGTACAAAAAGCAATGCGTGGAATTGTATCGGCAAGGGAAATGGCCAGAAACACCAGTGGAAGTAAAGCAGACAAATTTTCACAAGATGATACGGAGGTGGGCTCGCATGGAAGAAGCCTGTGGTCCAGAGGTTCTGCACCATAAGAGCCAAAATAAAGTGTGGACTGCGAAAGAAAAATACGAATTGGTCGCAAAAGTTTTGGCAGGAGTATCAAACAAGGAGGCTGCGTTTACTGCTGGAATCAATGACGGCCTCTTGTACCAATGGGTCAGATGTTATAAAATGAAAGGGTATCAGGGATTGGCCGCACAACGAAAAGGCCGACCACCCAAGGAGCCTGACATGAAGAAGAAAATAGTACCAGCAGAACTGACCCCTTCAGAGCGAGAAGAGATGATTCGGCTCAGAGCAGAAAACGAACATCTGAGAGCGGAGAATGCTGTAATAAAAAAAGAGATTGCCTTGAGAGAAGAGAGATGCGCAGCGCAACTCAAGGCGAAAAAGCTGCGATCGTCCAAGAACTCCGCAAAGAAGGACACAGACTGAATGATTTGTTAGATGCAATCGGGCTGTCCAGATCAACGTATTATTACGAACTCGGCCGAACGGATAAAGTTGAAGAAAGAAATGCCGAGTTATCGTCTGAAATTGCTGTTATTTTCAACGAGAACAGAAAAAGATACGGCGTAAGACGGGTACACCATGAGCTTCTGAACCGTGGGCTTCAGGTGAATCACAAGCGTGTTCAGCGAATTATGAACCAGCTTAAACTGTTCGGCAAACGTCCAAAGGAGAAGTACCATTCCTACAAAGGTGATGTCGGCAAGGTTGCCGATAACATTATCAACCGGGATTTCAGCACCGAGAAGCCTCTGCAAAAATGGACAACCGATGTGTCACAGTTCAATCTGTCTTGGGGCAAGTGCTATATTTCTCCGATTCTGGATATGAACACAAATGAGATTATTTCTTACAACCTCTCGACCAGCCCTAATATGGATCAGATAAGAGATATGCTGAACAGGGCATTTGAACGCTTTCCCTCTGTACAAGGTCTGGTCATGCACTCGGATCAGGGCTGGCAGTACCAGCACGCATTCTACCGTGGCGAACTTCAGAAGCACGGAATCATTCAATCCATGTCCCGAAAGGGCAACTGCTACGACAATTGCATTATGGAGACCTTCTTTGGCAGGTTGAAAAATGAAATGTTCTATGGATTTGAGAAGGATTATTCCTCCTTTGAAGCCTTCTCCAATGCGATTGCCGAGTATATTGACTATTACAATAACAGCAGAATCCAAGCAAAAACAAAATGGATGCCTCCCTCTAAATTCAGAGAAGCATCCATGATGGAAGCTTAATTATTCAATTTTGATCCAGTGTCCAGAATACTGGGTACATATCACGTATGCCGACCGGCTTTTTGCGTGCAGTTACCGTAAAAATTCGTGATTTTTCCGCACGATATCCGGGGAAACGTGCTGGCTGCTTGCACCCGGCGGCAAAGTGTGTTAAAGTGGGGCCAGATAAAAATTTTGAGAGAAGGAGCACCGCTATGAAATACGATTTCACTTCCATCATGGACCGCCACGGCAAGGATGCCATTGCAGTGGATGGCCTTGGCACCGGCTTTGCCCCCGCCGCCCCCAAGGAGGGCTTTGACGCCATCCCCATGTGGGTGGCCGATATGAACTTCCCCACCGTGCCCACCATCCAGGAAGCCATCATCGAGCGCACCAACCACCCCGCGTTTGGCTACTTCAACCCCACCGATGAGTACTTCGATTCCATCATCCGGTGGCAGGCAAAGCGCAACGGCGTGCAGGGTCTGACCAAGGAGTGCATCGGCTACGAGAACGGCGTGCTGGGCGGCGTGATCAGCGCCCTGAACTGCGTCTGCTCCAAGGGCGACAAGATCCTGATCCACAGCCCCACCTACATCGGCTTCACCATGAGCCTGAAGAACAACGGCTACGAGGCTGTCCACAGCCCGCTGGTCAAGGATGAGAACGGCGTGTGGCGGATGGACTTTGAGGAC
>OGZV01003432.1_pt1 | contig 10692 bp, 9 predicted proteins | sample 1576861 | NCBI WGS metagenome assembly OGZV01 (sample SAMEA3541501, study PRJEB24748) | human gut metagenome | biome: human gut; feature: human-associated habitat; material: faeces | place: China | collected 2012
AATGCTTTTTCCCACCGGAAGCTGCAGGATGATGATATCATCATGCCACCAAGCTATAAGGAAAATACCGGCTGGCAGTCGGTGCTTAACATTCTGGTTGGTCTGGTGCTGGGAGCTATGGTCATTTTTTTTCTGGTTATGCCGGCGAACACCGAGACACTGAATGCAAAGCATAATCAGGAATTGAAAAATACACTGGAAGAGCTGAACCAGAAGAATATCGAGATTGACAGTCTGAACCAGAAGATGGAAGAGGCGAAGAGCGCCCAGAGTGAGGCAGAGGAGAATTTGAAGACTCTGCAGAATTCCAGCGGCGGCACCCTGGCCCAGTACCAGAATCTGGTGAAGATCCTGCAGGCATACCGGGATGAGGACCAGAAAACGGCCACCCTTCTTTATGTGGATACGGACTGGTCGGTGTTAAATGATGGTGTACTGAACGAGACGGTGGCCTGGATTCAGAAGGATATGTCAGAAAATGGGTATACGCTTCTGATGAACCTGGGAGATGAGGCTCTGGCAGCCGGAGATGTGGCTGGAGCAGCGGACTATTACCAGAAGAGCCTGCAGATCAAGGGGGACAACCCGGAGGTAATCTACAAGCTCGGAATGGCCTATGTGACAGCCGGGGATCAGGAAACAGCGACCCAGTATTTTACTGATGTCATCATGAATTATCCGAATTCGGAGTATGTGGATGACGCGAAGACCCAGCGCGGGTACTAAAACGGAATTTGCCTGGTACAAAGACAAATAAAAACAGAACAGAAGGTACGACAGAGAAAACGTGAGAAACGCACTCTGCCGTACCTTTTTTCATTTTACATGAAATTTATATTTTACAGGAAATGGGGGAATTTTTATGTACGAACAGACTTTTTCCTACGAGGCTCATGGACAGACCCTGGTGATCCATCTGCCGAAGGAGCTGGATCATCACAACTGCCGGAACTTAAAATATGCGACCGCAAAGTTCCCGCAGGCTTTCATCGAGCGCAAGGACGTGACCTACAGCTATGAGGATGGCGATCTGTACCACTTCATGGACAACGAGACTTACGATGACATCCCCGTCAACGCAAGCGATGTGCCCGATAACTTCAAGTTCTGCAAGGAGAACGAGCTGTGCAAGCTGCTGAGCTACAAGGGCAAGGTGTTCAGCGTCGAGATCCCCAACTTCATCGAGCTGGAAGTCACCCAGACCGAGCCGGGTGTCAAGGGCAACACTGCCACCAACACCCTGAAGCCCGCTACCGTCGAGACCGGTGCTGAGATCCGCGTCCCCCTGTTCATCAACGAGGGCGACCACATCCGCATTGATACCCGCACGGGCGAGTATATGGAGCGCGTCTGATTTTTTCAGAAGTTACCGGGCAGCGGGCAACCGTTTGCCCGGTTTTTTTCAAACAACAAGGAGGGCAATCGTATGGAACTGAGCAAGAGAGCAGCCTATCTGCAGGGCCTTGTGGACGGCCTGGGCGTGGATGAGTCCACCAAGGAAGGCAAAATCATCAAGGCCATGAGCGCACTGCTGGCGGAGATGGCCGAGGCCCTGGAGGGCATGGACGAGGATCTTTCCCGCGCATACGACCAGATCAACGACCTGAGCGATGAGCTGGAGGATCTGGAAGCCGACCTGTACGAGGACGAAGACGACGACGAGGACGAAGGCGACGAGGACGAAGACGACGAGGACGACGAAGAGGATGCGGATGACGCCAACGACGATGACATCGCCAGCGAGCCCTTCTATGAGGTGGCCTGCCCCAACTGCGGCGAGACCGTGTATGTGAGCGAGGACGACCTGGACGCCGGCGAAGCCAACTGTGCCCACTGCGGCGTGACCTTTGAGGTAGCGCTGGAAGGCGACGAGGAAGAGTCCGACGAGGATGCTCCCGTGCAGTACGAGGTGACCTGCCCGGACTGCGGCACCACTGCCGTGTTTGAGGAAGAGGAGCTGCTGGAAGGTGAGCCCAAGTGCCCCAACTGCGGCAAGCCCCTGGACTTTGAAGTGACGGAGGAGTAATCTTCCGGTTGCCTGCCCGTGCATAAAACAAAAAGCATCTGCATTTGCGTGCAGATGCTTTTGTTTTTGTGGAAACCCTCTCAGTCATCGCTGCGCGATGCCAGCGCTCCCGAAAGGGAGAGCTTTATTAGCATTTTACGGCGGGATAAGAAGCTCCCCCCTCGGGGGAGCTGGCGCGTCAGCGCCTGAGAGGGTTTTATCTTACTGAGCGTTTGCCTTCTGCAGCCAGATGCTGCCGATGTCCAGCGCGTTGTACAGGCCATGCTTGGTGGTCTGCCGTGCCACGCGCTCCTGCGGAGCCTTGGTGGTGTCGGTGGAGAGCAGCATCAGATGCACCTTATCGGCCACCTGCTGGTCCCCGACGGGGGTCGTGGTCAGGATCTGGAGATAAAGTACATAAGGGTCGGTCATGCGGCCGTAATACAGCTCGTTGTCCTTGCGGACGAGGGGCTTGCCTTTGTAAGTCAGTTTCGGAGTAAATGCCATCGTGAAAGCCTCCCTGTCGTTTGATTTCACTCCAGTATAACACATTTGCAATAGAGGATGCAAGCATTTGCCGGAGGTTTTGCACACATCGACGGAGCAGCGTACAAAACCGCCCGGTGCTTTTAGCCGGAACCGGCAATGGATTTTTGCGCGTTTTGCCCCTTGCAGGCCCGGCCCGGTATGGTATACTAAGAGTGGAAAACGGTGCATCACGCACCAGAAAAAGGAGCGAACAGGATGGCTGATTATCAGGAATACCGGCGGCGGGTGCTGCACCGGCGGTGGCGTCGGCGCTTTATGGCGGCAGGGCTGCTGTTTCTGCTGGTGCTGCTGGGGGCGGTGAGCGTGGTGTGGAAGCGCCTGCACCGTGACCCGGCCCAGACACGGCAGGACACCATCCTGCAGGAGATCACGGAGGACAACACCTGGAACACGCTGCAATATGCGTCCACCCGCCCGCTCACGGTGCAGACGCTGTCTACTGGCACCACGACGGCGCTGGACTTCCGCATGGCGGCGCTGCCTCGCACCGCCCCGGTGGAAAAAAGCTGGTTCTCCCAGGTGAGCTTTGTGGGCGACAGCCTGACCCAGGGCATGCAGATGTACGACACCGGCCTGCCGGGTGCCATGTTCTGCGCCTACCGGGGGGTGGGCCCCAATGCCATCGTCAACGGCACCAGCTGCAAGCGGGCCGACGGCGTAGCCGAAGTGCCGCTGGACGCCCTGACCGCCCAGCAGCCCAAGGCAGTGTATCTGCTGCTGGGCACCAACGTGCTGGGCACGGACAGCGATTACACCAGCTTCCTCACCTATTACCGGCTGATGCTGGATATGATCACCCAGGCGCTGCCGGGTACGCCGGTGTATGTGCAGTCCATCACCCCGGTGCGGCCGGAGGTGGCTGCGAAAAAGGGCCACGAGGGTCTCAACCGCGACCGCCTGTGCCGCATCAACGATGAGCTGGCCGCCGTGGCGCTGGAAAAGAACTGCTATTTCCTCAACCTGTGGGAGGTGCTGGCCGACGAGAACGGCGACCTGAAGGCCGAATACGCCCAGCCGGACGGCTACCACCTCAAGCCGGAAGGCTACACGGCCTGGGTGGATTACCTGCGCAGCCACACGGCAGGGTGATGCGGTCCGGGCACTGCGGTACAGAATGATGGTGACTGGCCAAACTCTTTGTGTATCATAGGGGACATCTGGCAGGTCATGGCCGTGCCGGAACAATGAAACGAAAAAAGGCGATGCCGTACAACGTGTGCGGCATCGCCTTGCTTTTTTGATCGGATCAGAACAGGCCGGTGATCTTGCCGTCGGCGTCCACGTCGATGCCCACGGCGGCGGGCTTCTTGGGCAGGCCCGGCATGGTCATGATGCTGCCGCAGATGACCACCACGAAACCGGCACCGGCGGCCAGACGCACCTCACGCACCTCCATGGTAAAGCCGGTGGGGGCACCGGTGAGCTTGGCGTTGTCGCTGAAGCTGTACTGGGTCTTGGCAATGCACACGGGCAGGTCGCCGTAGCCCATCTCGGTCAGCTCGGCCAGCGTCTTGCTGGCGGCGGCGCTGTAGTTCACGCCGTCGGCACGGTAGATCTTGGTGGCAATGGCGTTGATCTTGTCCTTCAGGGGCATGTCCAGCGGGTAGGTGTACTGGATGGGACGGTCCTCCATCACTTCCAGTACCTTCTCGGCCAGAGCCTTGCCGCCCTCGCCGCCCTTGGCGAACACCTCGCTCAGCACGCAGGGCACGCCCTGCTCGGCGCACACCTGCTCCACATAGGCCTGCTCTTCCGGGGTATCGGTGGGGAAGGCGTTGATGGCCACCACCACCGGCAGGCCGAAGCCGTTCTTCAGGTTGTCGATGTGGCGGATCAGGTTGGCGGCACCGGCCTTGACGGCTTCCAGGTTGGGCTGGCTCAGGTCTGCCTTGGCCACGCCGCCGTGGCTCTTGAGGGCGCGCACGGTGGCCACCAGCACGCAGGCGCTGGGTGCGATGCCGGCATAGCGGCACTTGATGTCCAGGAACTTCTCCGCGCCCAGGTCGGCACCGAAACCGGCCTCGGTGATGGTGTAGTCGGCCAGCGACAGGCTCAGCTTGGTGGCCAGCACGCTGTTGCAGCCGTGGGCAATGTTGGCGAAGGGGCCGCCGTGGATGATGGCGGGGTTGTTCTCCAGTGTCTGGACGAGGTTCGGGTCCAGGGCATCCTTCAGCAGGGCGGTCATGGCACCGGCGGCACCGATCTGACCGGCGGTCACCGGCTTGCCGTCGTAGGTGTAGGCACACACGATCCTGGACAGACGCTCCTTCAGGTCGGAGATGCTGGTGGCCAGGCAGAAGATGGCCATGACCTCGCTGGCAACGGTGATATCAAAGCCGTCCTCACGCGGGGTGCCGTTGACCTTGCCGCCGAGGCCGTCCACGATGAACCGCAGCTGGCGGTCATTCATGTCCATGCAGCGCTTCCAGGTGATGCGGCGGGGGTCAATGTTCAGCGGGTTGCCCTGCTGGATCGAGTTGTCGATCATGGCAGCCAGCAGGTTGTTGGCCGCGCCGATGGCGTGGATGTCACCGGTAAAGTGCAGGTTGATGTCCTCCATCGGCACGACCTGGGCATAGCCGCCGCCGGCAGCGCCGCCCTTGATGCCGAACACGGGGCCGAGGGACGGCTCACGCAGGCAGAGCATCGTTTTTTTGCCCAGTGCGTTCATGGCGTCCGCCAGACCGACGCTCGTCGTGGTCTTGCCTTCGCCCGCGGGCGTGGGACTGATGGCGGTGACTAAAATCAGCTTGCCCTCGGGCTTGTCAGCCTTGGCCAGCTTGTGGTTCAGCTTGGCCTTGTAGTGGCCGTAGGGGATGACGTCCTCGCCCTGCAGGCCCAGATTGGCGGCGATTTCGGTGATGGGCTGCATTTTGGCGGCCTGGGCGATTTCGATGTCACTCAACATTGTACGATTCCTCCGTTTTTGTAAAAACAATAAAGGGCTGCACACACCATACTCCAGTGTATGCAGCCCAGACGGTCGGCTTAAAAGGCAAGTGATAACGCCGCGTCCCCTGTGGTAAGCCCCACAATATCCCGTCGGTCAGCGGCCTTGCGATATTCTTACTGTAGCATAGGAACGCGGGTTTGTCAAGAGAAACAACCGGAGCTGTTCTTACGCTGCTTTTGCGCTGCTCTTGGCGTTGTAGGGGCCGATGGTGAGCATCTGTCCCTACAAGTTCCGAAATGTCGGCAGGGTCATACCGTCCCTTTCCCACAGCCCCACTTTTTGAAATACCGTCCCATGCTGACAAGCTGCATCTTGAACTTGCCTGCGTCGCGCATGGGGGCGCGATGCCACGCATGAATGGCGGAAAACTGCGGAGCCAGCCAGACGGTGCCCTTCTGCAGCACCTTCTGGGTCAGGTCAGCGTCCTCCACATACATGAAATACCCGGGGTCAAACCCGCCGATTTCCTTGAACACATCGGTGCGCACGGCCATAAAGCTGCCGGTGCAGAACTCGATGCGGCGGGGCACGGTCAGATCCTCATCCTGCATCGTGTAGTGGTCGTCGGCCTTCTTAAAGCAGCCGCCGAGCTTCGGGGCCAGCTGCCGCGCCAGCAGCAGCCAGGGCGTCGGCTTGCGGCGGGGCAGGTGCTGCAGCTTGCCGTCCGGGTAGCGCAACTGTGGCGTTGCCATGGCGGCCCCGGGCCGGGCCAGCAGCCACGCGGCCATGTCCTCCAGCACGTCGCCGGTCAGCAGGATGTCCGGGTTCAGAATAAAGTGTACGTCGCTGGTCAGACGATCCAGCACATAGTTGTGGCCCTTGCCGAAGCCGATATTCTTTTCCAGCGGCAGCACAGTCACGCGGCTGTCGCCGAAATCCGTCTCTGCCAGCTGCCTGCCGCAGCCGTCGGGACTGCCGTTGTCCACGACATACAGGGCAAGATCCGGGGCAGGGGTATAGTGCAGGATGCTGCGCACCGCGGCGCAGACCTCGTCATAATCACAGTACGCCACAATGCAGGCGCTGATTTTGGGCATAGTAAGCTCCTTGAGACAAAATTCTACTAACGGGGAACCTGTAGGGGCAGATGCAGGCTTCCGCCCCTACAAATGGGCTGTTACTTCTCCAACGCTTCCAGACGGCTTAGATCATACGGCGTGTCCTGATACACGTAGTAGTTCAGCCAGTTCGTGTACAGCAGATACCCGTGGGCGCGCCAGCGGAACAGCGGGTCGCGGCTCGGATCGTCGTCGGGGTAGTAGTTGCACGGGATGTTGATGGGCTTGCCGGCCTTCACATCGCGCTTATACTCCCTGTCCAGCGTATATTTGTCGTACTCGGGGTGGCCGATGACAAAGATCTGCCGCCCGGACTCGGTGGAAAGCAGCATCGGCCCGGCAATGTCGCTCTCGGCCAGAATGCGCAGGTCGCCGCAGGTGTCGATGGCGGCGCGGTCCAGCCCGGCCCAGCGGCTGTGCGGGGCGTAGAATACCTCGTCGAAGCCGCGCACCAGCGGGTTGGAAGGCCGTGTTACACGATGCTCAAACACGCCGAACATCTTCTTGTCCAGATGCACCTTGGGGATGCCGAAGTGGTAGTACAGCCCCGCCAGCGCACCCCAGCACAGGTGGATGGTGGAGTAGACGTTCTCCTTGGTGTAGTCCATGATGCGGCAGAGCTCGTCCCAGTAGTCAACGTCCTCGTAGTCCAGGTCCTCAATCGGCGCGCCGGTGATGATCATGCCGTCAAAGCGCTCGTTTTTGATCTCGTCAAACGTCTTGTAGAACGCCTTCATGTGCTCGGGCGCGGTGTGGGTCGTGCTGTGGGTCGCCGTCTGCAAAAAGGTGACCTGCACCTGCAAAGGGCTGTTTGCCAGCAGGCGGGCCAGCTGGGTCTCGGTCACGATCTTGGTCGGCATCAGGTTTAAAATCAGGATGCGCAGCGGGCGGATATGCTGGCTCATCGCGCGCTCCTGGTGCATGACAAATACATTTTCCTGCTGCAATTCCTCGTAAGCAGGCAGGTCTTTCGGGATGATAAGAGGCATAGGGAAGGACTCCTTGTTCAGAATACCTTTATTATAAAGGTTTCCCCCGCAAAAAGCAACAAAAAGGCACTCCCGGTGCAAAACCGGGAGTGCGGCGGCGCTTACCGCTTATTCGTACTTGACGTTGTCGATCAGGTTCTGCATGACGTCGCTCTGCAGAACGTTCATCTTGATGTAGTTCTCACCGTAGGCGGAGACATACTGGCTTGGGTCGGTGGTGCCGTAGTAGCGGCCAAAGTCAGCGTTCATGGTGGCGGTGTCGCACTTGAAGCCCGTTTTCTCAGCCACGGCCTGCATCAGCAGGGCCTGCTGGGTGATGGACTTGATGCTGTCGTTGGCATCTGCCAGATAGGCATCCACGCTGTCATAGCTGCTGCCCATCATGCCGGAGGAAAGCAGGGTGTTCATGTCGGTGCCGTATTTCTGGGCGTTGGTGTAAATGCGGTACAGCAGCACATCGCGGTAGTAGTCCAGCGCGGTCTGCGGCAGCTCGTCCGCGTAGCTGGCCTTGTCATGCAGGTCGGTGTAAACGTCACTGGCCTGGTTGTCATAGAGCATCGTGGACTTGACGAAGGCCTTCAGCTCATCGACGCTGTTCAGGCTCATGCTCTCGCCGAGATTTTCCTTGACCCAGTCGTCGGTCAGCTCGGGGGTGACGGACTCCTTGATGTAGTTCAGGGTCGTCTCAAAGACGGCTTCCTTGCCGTTCAGGTCCTCATTGCCGTAATCCTCGGGGAAGGTGACCGTGACGTCAAAGGTCTCGCCGGGGGTATGGCCGACGATCTGATCTTCAAAGTTGTCAATGTAGGTGCCGCTGCCCAAAGTCAGGTCAGCGCCGCTGCCCTTGGTGTCACCGCCGTCGAAAGCAACGCCGTCGATGCGGCCCACGTAGTCAATGTTGACCGTATCGCCGTCCGCGGCTGCGCGGTCCTTGACCTCATTCGTGGTCGCAAAGTTGGACAGCACGTTGGAATCAATGTAATCATTGATGTCGTCGTCGCTGACCTGGCCCAGGTCGGCGCTGATCGTGATGTCCGCGCCCGGATTCACGGTACATGTGCTGTACAGCAATGTTCCGCCTTCCTTAACAATTGCCTGTGCACAAGTCAGGATCTTTCTCTGTAGATCTGCAAGTTCTTCAAGATCTTCCGGTTGTACGCGATATTTCAGATCCGGCTTTTTGCCAAGCACTCCCAGCCCGGAACACGGCAGATCTGCGATCACAAGATCTGCTGCTTCCTCGTCATATTTATCAAACACTGACGCATCCTTACATACTGCACAAATATTTCCAAGTCCGGAACGGTCGATATTCTGCCAGATCAAATCTGTCTTATATTCGGTCAGATCTCTTGCTTCAACCCGTCCTGCCTTTTCTTCTGTTCCGTTCTCTCTCGCTGCCGCTTCATCTGCCAGCTGAAGTTTCTCTGCCACATGAAGTGATTTTCCTCCCGGTGCCGCACAGACATCAATTACATGATCGCCGGCTTTTGGAGCTGCCAGCTCTCCGACAAACATAGAACTGATATCCTGCACTGCAAAGAGTCCTTCCTGAAAACTTTCCAGACCTTCCAGATAATCATAATCTGAAAGATAAAACGCATAAGGAAGATACGGATGTGCTTCTACCTTCGCTCCCTCTGCTTCCAGTTTTTCTTTCAATACTTCCGGTGTAACCCGGTTCATACAACAGCGGATCGTAATTGGCTTCTCTTTCTGAAAATCTGCTGCCATCTTCTCTGTGATCTCTTCCCCATATTCTTTCTTCCATAAAGAAAGAATCCATTCCGGGACAGAATATTTCACAGACAATCTCTGGACATCTTCTTTTGGATACTCGATCTCGTCCATCTTACGGACAATATTTCTCAGAACTCCATTCACATATCCCTGCAGACCTGAAAATCCTTTTCGAACCGCAAGCTTTACTGCCTCACTGCACACCGCATGATCCGGTACGCTGTCCATATATTTCAGCTGATAGACACTGCTACGAAGAATATTACGGATGACCGGTTTCATCTTCTTAACCTTTGTCTTAGAAATCTGATTCAAGATATAATCAATTTCTATCATATGTTCCAGAGTACCTTCCACAACTCTGGTGATAAATGCACGCTCACGTTTCTCAAGATATTGATATTTTGACAGAACATCTCCAAGAATCTTATGACTATATGCTCCATTCTCTGTTATTTCCATCAAAATCTCTAGAACGATCTCTCGTTCATTGATCTGCTTTCCCATAAATAATCTCCTATTCTCCGCATTTTGGAGGTTGGCTCTGAACAGTTACAGCATTTTTTCTTTTTATCAGTCATTCCTTCTTCGTCCATTTGTCAGGATCAACAAACGTAAAAGCTGTAAAATCATTGTGGCCGCACTTGCCACATATGTCATTGCTGCTGCCCGAAGTACCTTCTTCACTCCACCAACTTCGTCTTCACGGAGCATTCCTGAATTTCCAAGTACCTTCACTGCTCTTCTGGAAGCATTGATTTCCACCGGAAGTGTTATAAGATGAAATGCCACAGCTACCATAAAGAGCAGAATTCCGATATCAATAAGGAAGCCATTCATAAACAGGCCGATAATGATCAACGGCCAGGAAATCATGGAGCCGAAATTTACGACCGGCACAAGTGCCCCACGGATTGATAAAGGTGCATACCCTTCAAAATGCTGTACTGCATGACCACACTCATGTGCCGCAACTCCGATTGCTGCTACAGAAGTTGAATTATAAACCGGATCAGAAAGTGCCAGTGTCTTGTTTCTCGGATCATAATGATCGGTCAGATTTCCAGCGATATGAGTCACCTGCACATCATAGATTCCATTTCTTCTGAGAATCTGTTCTGCCGCTTCTAGTCCTGTCATCCCTGAATAACTGCGGATTTTCGAATATTTTGCAAATGTTCCTTTCACTTGGGATGATGCGAGCAGGCTGAGAACCACACCGATCAGTACCAGTATATAAGTCCAGTCATAATAAAATCCATAATACATACTAAAACTACCTCCTGTTATCTATCTGCAGTCCCCCTCCAGAAGTCCTCTTATTCCTGTGTAAATTTAACTCCGCTTTCAATTGTGTATCCCCTTAAGAAAGCTCCTGTATCCATTCTCTTTTTCCCC
>OGZV01003438.1_pt1 | contig 10664 bp, 13 predicted proteins | sample 1576861 | NCBI WGS metagenome assembly OGZV01 (sample SAMEA3541501, study PRJEB24748) | human gut metagenome | biome: human gut; feature: human-associated habitat; material: faeces | place: China | collected 2012
CACTCAACAATATATTATATATTGTTGAGTGGGTGGTGAGACTATTTATAAATGGATCTTCGGCGTATTATCATATTTCGTTTGAAAAAGAAGCTTACGATAATGAATCCGATAATTCATATAATACTAATAGCAGTTATTTCAGTTCATTAAAATATTTATTTAAAAAGTAATAAAAGGTTCCGCATGGAACCTTTTATTATTATTATATAAATAAAATGAATCAACATGATAACACTAAGAAATAAATTATACGAATCATTGCTGGATGACGAAGATGAAATAATTGATAACGATTTAGGAATAGTTCAAACTATTTTAAAAGATTTAACCAATGATTTCTACAAAGAATATAATAATAAAAAAATAATTAAAGATGAGGCATATTTGGAAAATGATGTTGTAGTATTCGATGAATCCATTAAATTAAATTGCGAAAATAATAAAAATCATAAATCAGTCCCCGAGTATTTACCTGGGATAAATTCAATCAAAGTTAATGGGGATTTTCAAATAAATCCCCATTACAATTTAAAAACACTTGACGATAATTATATATGTAAAAATTTATCAGCAGAGAAATTTATATTTAATTTAAGAAATACTTACGAATTTAAAAATATAAATCTTAATATAACAGATAAACATGTGGATGGTACCAATAGAATAAGTATATTAGACACCATAAGTCGCGAAAGTATATATTTTGAAAATATAAATATAACTGCAAATTTACCATGGATGTTTATTTTTATGGATGCTGATAATCTCCCCACATTTAAAAACGTACACATAACTGGCTGCAAAAATGTAATATTAAAAATATACTGTTTAGATCTCGGGGATAAAGATAATGATATTACTAATAAAATAAATAGTATTTTGGATTTAAAATATAAAAGTGAAATATTTGACAATAAAAAATCAGAATTAATTTATAGAAAATCTGATTTAAAAAGCATAATGGCTACGTTAAACAATGACAAACGTTATATAGTTAAATCTGAATTATTTAAAATTAATAACAATGCAAAAATGTCAGATATAATTAATAATATTCCTAAAAATATTAATAGCATAAGTATATATAACAATAATTGCTATATAACATTTGAAAGAGATCCCGATAATATAATTAAACAGAGACTTCCACTTATATCTAATTTATTAAGTGATGGGTGGAGTATAAGAATAATGGGTAAATAAAACAATGTATCATGATAACACTAAGAAATAAATTATATGAATCATTGCTGGATGACGAAGAAGAATTAATAAATACTGGAGATGAAGATGCGATTTTAAATGATAAAAATAATCAATTTTATAATTTTTTCAAATCCAGGGGTTCTTTTGGACAATATGTTAATGATATACCTACTATTAAGTCTGATAAATTAATTTATCCAGATACAGTGCTAATAATTGGTGATAATCAACCCATCAAATATTATTTGCCTAATATTAAAACAATTAGAGCATCTAGAGTTCAAATTGATTCAAATAATGAAGAAATATCTAAGCATACATTATGTCACAACATAGAAGCTAAATTAGTAGATATATACATTATGCATACTAATATAATTAAAGATATAAGTATCAATTTACTCGATGATAAAACCCAGGCAGATCAAGATTATATACTTAGTGGTATAAGTATTAAAAATGGTAACTCGACTAATAAATTTTTAAGCAATTATAAAACTATAACTTTCAATAATGTTAAATTAAAAAGCAAAAATAAATGTATAATATCAATTAGTTATGCGAATATTCCCAAATTTGTAAATTGTGAATTTAATTGCAAAGAATTACATATATCATTAATGACAAAAGATATTTTATCAGATGTTAATATTGCAAAATCAATAGATCAGCATTTAGATATGGATTATTCATTTGATGTTTTAAATATGAAATCTAAAGAGATAGAAACAAAAAATAAAATGAAATTAAAATCATTAAGAATGTTAGTTGGAAATTTAATATATAACCCACAACAAAGCATAGGACGATTTAAACCAAATACAAAAATAACAGATATATTTGAAGATATACCTCAAAATGTATCAGAAATTAGCATTAGCGATCACAACGATACTAGAATATTGTTCAGTAAAGTCTCACACCCACACAATTCATTTAAAATAAATGAATACGTAATCCCATTGAGCGATGGATGGTATATGGAATTATGGAGATCCAGAGCAATTAATACAAAGTATATGGGATAATAATTATAAAACATATTCTAAAACTCATTTTAAAGCGATTTAACAAGAGATCTCATAGCAACCTATGAATTATATTATTTATAAAAAATCTCTTGTTAAATCGCATTATTTTATATAAATTTAAATTAAATTTTACAAGCGGATTTGATATTTTAATACATGGAAAATATTTTTAAAAAATTGAGGTATTGGGTTAAGTATAATTTCAATAAAAATAAATTTGAATTAACCAAAGAAGCTATAATTGGCAATCCTTATGATTATTCGTATTTTTATACAATACAATTAAAGAAGTTGGAAGAAATGTATGCTTATTTTTCAGTTAGCGAATTTATTGATGATGAAAAGAAAACAAATATCTTGAAATGGATAGATTTAGCTATTAAAACTCTTAGATTGGGATATTTGAATGGCGAGGGCGTATTTGATATTACGGAATTATCAACCAACCCAAATCCAAATCCGGATAATGCTATGTCAAAATGGATTATCACATGTACAAGATACGTAAACCTGAAAAATAAACATAGATACGAACACAAGTTTAGTTTATTACCAGAAGATTATGATTTATATCAGGAAAAGGCAAGATGTTTATATCATAAAATTATAAAAGAAAAATCAATGGATTGGTGGGATTAAAAAAAATATACTTACATGAAGATTAATAAAATTAAAATTAATAATTTTAAATCAATATACGATGACTTTGAAATAGACTTCGATAAATTAAATGGATTTTGGAAAATATCAGGCCCAGTCGGATCAGGAAAAACAACTATAGGAGAAGCCATAATTTTCGGGTTATTTGGTACAGTTAATGGTAAAAACAATGGAGATTTAATTTCGTGGGGACAAAAACATGGATTAGTGGAGCTGTGGTGTGAATCGAAAAACTCAAATATATATATTAAACGAGAATTAAACGCTTACGGACAGTCTCCTGTATATGTCGAAGTAGATGGTGAAGAGATGATATTTGCAAACAAAAGAGACGCACAAATCAAATTAGAATCAGAATATTATGATACTTCTAAAATGATATTAGAGTTGTTATGTATAATTTCATTTAATAACTTTAAATCGCTAGCATCGTTAAATACGTCGGATACTAAAAAATTCTTAGACCAAGTACTCGGATTTCAAATCTTATCAGAGTATGCGGATACTTGTAAAGAACTAAAACAAGAAAATTTAGAGTTAATCCAAAAATGTAAAAATAGTATTAATTTATTTCAAGCTCAAATAGAACAATTTAATAAATTATTATCGGAGGAAAAAATAGAGGGGGATATGGATAATATTAAAAACATCCTAACCAATTTGAAGCAGAAACAGAAGGAATTGACCACTATTAATACCAACAAATTATCCGACTTGAATAATAAGATTATTAAATTAAAACAAGATTTATCTACAATTATCGCATTAGGGAAAAACAAAGCGAAAGAAATTGAATTTATAGAACACGGAATATGTCCTACTTGTGGTGCTGAAATTGATAAATCTCATTTATCAGAAAAGAAAGAAGAACGCGAAGTATTGGCAAAACAATATAAATATATAAATGATGATATTTTAAGTGCGGAGGGGGAATATAAAAATATCCAGGTTAATTATAATCAAGAGGCTCAAGACTTAAATAATGAGATTAGAAAAAACGAAGTTTTTTTAATCAAATTAGAAGAACAAGCTAAACGTTCAAATATTAATATTAAACAAATTAATGAACTTGAATCTAAAATAAACAATTTGAATCAGGAGTATTCAAATTTATCATCAGAAGATGCACAGTGGACCGAATTATATAATATTTTATCTTCAGATGTCAGATCTAAAATTTTAGGTTCATTTATTCCCATTTTGAATGATAATATTCAAAAATATTCGCAGATGTTACAATTGCCATATAATATAATTTTTGACAATTCGTTTAAATGTAATATTGAATTATTTGGTATAAATGATAAAATTCCAATTACATCTTTATCTACAGGCCAATTAAAAATTGTAGATATGGTAATTATCCTGGGAATATTGGGTACCGTGCTGGGAAGTAATGGTATTAATATTATATTTTTGGATGAATTGTTCTCTAACCTAGATGAAGATCTTCGAGAAAATATGTGTTCTATTTTAAAGGCGACTATTTCCCAAGATAAATGTGTGTTCATTATATCCCATCAAGATATAAATAGTCAATTATTTAATGGTGTGTTTGATTTAAAATTAGAAAGATGTAACATAGCTCAAAAAACTAAAATAAATATAATAAAATATGAGCACTAATTATATAGAAAATAAAATAAAAGAATTGTCAGTAAGGATTGAGGAATTATCGAATCAATTAACAAGACTATCTACAATAGATGAGACTGGTCGAATTAAAGTAGATTCAAAAACGCAAAAAATATCAAAGGAATTTAAAGAAAAAAGTTTATCGTTAACTTCTTTATTACTTGAAAAATATAATACAGATATTATGTCTACAGATCCAGAAACACCTAATGGAGATATATATTATATAATTGAAAAGCAAACTCAACATAGGTGGTTGGTCAAATCTAAAAACGATAATTCCATTTATGTTATTCATAGAAATAAATCAGGATCGTTTAATTTAGATAAAAATACTCACATTTATTGTTATGTACTATAAACATATGAATAGTATTACATATATTAATATATAATTTTAATAATCTAATAATTTTTTATTTATGGTAAACGTAGAAGAATTAAAAAAACTGATGAAAACTAATAAGATTAGTTTCACGTACAAAAAAATCAATGGTGAAGTTAGACAAGCTCTTGGAACACTGGACTTAGAGTACATTAGATCGAAAGGTGGTGAGCCGAAAGGGTCATTATCAAATATGCCAGATAATGTATTGAGATATTGGGATGTTAATTCAGACGGATGGAGATCGTGCAAACATGAAAACATTGAATCATATGTAAAACCAGATGCATCTCAAAAAGAAATTGATTTTTAAATGCAAAAAATAAAAAAAAATCCCATCAGAATCACTAAAGATTTTGGTGGGATTTGTTATATAAATACATAAGAACAAATAACTAGTAAATAGATTGACTTATGAAGAATTTCATGTATTACGAAGAAAATAGTAAATGTCCGGGTAAAACCTCGTTCAAAAATCGCGTGTATGCAGCGGCTAAATTTAATCCAGATAATTACGATTCAAAATCCGAAGAAAAGAGAGTCAGAGAAGAACTAGATAGAAAAGCTGAAGAATTGTACAAGCAATGTGTTAAAAAAGCGCAAGACACATACGAAGAGTTTAAACGCGATATATTCGAGGAATTTGGAATTCAAAATAATCCCAAACGCGAACTATTTTATCAAATAGCTTGGTCTCAAGCTATTAATAATGGAGAATCGTTTGCAGAAGTATATGATGTGATAGAAAGATGGGTTGAGATTATTAAATATTAATTTTTTTTACAATATAAATATTGAAATATGAAAGATTTTGATTACTACAAGTCAGATTACAAAAGTTTACAGTCTATTAGACGTATGGTATACACAAAATATGCATTCAATCCAGAACTAATCGATTCTAAAACAGAGGAAGAACTAATTCGCTCTAAACTTGAGCAAGAGGCTCAAACTATTTATAAAAGTATGCTACAATCCAATACGGATAAGATGGAGGAATTTAAGCGAGACCTGTTTAAAGATTTGGATATAGAAGATAATCCCAAACGCGAATTATTATACGACAAAGCTTGGGAAATGGGTCACGCATATGGATTGGTTGAAGTATACAGCAAAGCCTGCGATATGGTGGATTTGATTTTATAAGAAATCAAAAACTATAAAGATGTTAAATATTAAACAATAATTATATATATTAATAAGAACAAAATAAAAATATATATATGAAAAAAGCAATTATTTCACTTTCGGGGGGGTTGGATTCAACATGTTTGTTAATGTATTTGTTGAGCAATGATTACGAGGTAAAAGCATATAGTTTTGATTATGGTCAAAAACATAAAATCGAATTGAAAAAGGTCAAAAAGAATATTAAATTTTTGCAGAAAAAAGGAATGCCCGTAACGCATCAAATCATTAATCTAAAAGATGTTTTTTCAGATTCCGCGTCAACTCTACATCAAGGTGGAGCAGCTATTCCTCATGGTCATTATGCTGATGAAAATATGAAATCAACAGTGGTTGAAAACCGAAATATTATTTTCAGTGCAATTATTTATGGGAAAGCGTTGAGCTGGGCAAATAAAACAAACGATAATGTTGTAATTACTCAAGGAATTCATAGTGGCGATCATGCTATTTATCCGGATTGTACAGAAGAGTCAAGAGCTGCAGCAGAACACTTATATAAAATTTCAAACTGGAATTCAGATAAAGTAGATTTCGTTGCTCCGTTTGTAAATATTAATAAAACAGGAGTATTATCCGCTGGTATTAAAGCAATGACTAAAATGGGATTTACAAAGAATGAAATGAATCTGGTATTGAGAAATACACATACTTGTTACGATCCAGATGAAAAAGGAAGAAGTTGTGGTAAATGTGGATCATGCACTGAAAGATTGGAAGCATTTGAGTTGGTCGGCATGAAAGACCCAGTTCCATATCAAGAATGATTTAGGAAATTAAAGCTCGAGAGAGTGAATATTTAGTCATAATAGAAAAAAATAAAAGGAACTTATTAGGTTCCTTTTTTTTATTATATTTGGAAAAATTATCCTTGAGAAGAAATAGCTCCAGTTTTGTGAATTGTAAGTGTTTGTACCATTTTTCCAGAACCTCTTGCTGGTTCAATTTCTAAATCTAATACCACCATTTCATTATCTATTACTTCAGAAGTATTATTAGTTTCATCACAGACACTATTGTATGCATATATACCTCCATTGTTTTTAATATTCTCCAATATATAATCTGCCTTTTGTTTAATAGTATCGCGAAGTGTTTGAGTATTTAACTCCCACTGATAATTTTGCAACATATTTTCTATTTCATCTTGCAAATATATCACCAATTCTCTAACGTGGATTTTAGATAATGCAGATACTGGTTTTTGTTTAGCTGTTTGATTAGAATTGATATATGTACCTTTTCTAGGAACATATATAATAGCATTAACTCCCATAGGTTCCAAAATATCCAAATCTGATCTACCATAATTATAATCAGGTCCAGTCATTCCAGAATAATCAATAACTCCATATGTAGGTCCTGCAACTATATAATATGGTTGTCTTGCTCCCCATTTTGCCATAAAGTTATTAGATACTAATGCAGCTGATGGTACGTAAGATTTGACAGTTCCATCTGAGAATGTAACTTGAGTAAAGAACGCACACCACGAAGCTCCTTGAGATTCAGAAGGTAAAGTATATTTACTTGCAACTAAACTCATATCAAATTTGCCATTTTTAAGATATGTAGAATTTCCTGCTGTGATAAAACTATTTATAGCAGGGAAATTTAAAATAGCAAAGGCATTATCTTTTTCTTTAGTCAATAATGCTAGTTTAGATTTAGATAGTATACTTTTAGAATCTGAATAAGAATTGAACGTATCTATTAAATAATGATATTCTACATCTACATTATTAGTTAGTGCAGTTCTAATACCTGATTCAGTTTCAATTACGCTTATTATTTTATCAACATAATCGGTTGCGCTAGTTTTAGAACCGTCTAGTGCTTTATAATCATATCCTTCAAGATATATTGGTGATTGTTTTCCATCAGTAACATCTTTGCAGATTAAATATCGATCAACAGCAGCTGAATCGGCATCGTCTAGCATAGATTCATCTAATTTCATTAATAATTTATGATCGTAGTTATCCTTATTTAATAAGATATCTACGGATAAATAATAACCCATAGCATCTTTAAAATACGGAATAGTACAACCCTGATATTTATATAAGAAATTAGAATTTTCATCATCAGCTAAAGCCTGTAAAGCATCTGATTCTTCCCCAAATATATCAGTATAATCATCTCTCAATGCAACAACCGTACCTTCTTCATATCCTTCTTCCGGATAATTTTCAACTTCTGTACCATCAGCGTCAAATACTTTAAAATATGGATTTAACACACCAGCTGGTGTAGAACTATCTGCTGATGCAGGACCACACAATTCCGGGGTAAATTTACCTCTAAATACATACACATCAACAAAATAATCTGTTAAATTCGTATCCAATTTATCTTCCAAATAACTTGGGATTTCATCACTTACTGCTGAATACCATTCTCTTAGTGTTAAATTATATGATGCACTAACGGATTTAGATTTTCTAATAAATACTGAACATGATGTTGATTTGCTATCAGTAGCAGCTAAGTACATATATTTTGTTCCTTTAATATTAGTAGGCAACTGATCTGAATCTAATGACCAAAATCTGTTAGTATTATATACCGATTTAACTTCTTTTCGAGAAACATTAATAGGAGTAGCTAACGCAGTATCTTCTCCATTAATATTAATATAACTGATTTGCTCGGAGTCAAATGGTTTTAAATTTAAAGCCAATATAGGTCCTAAAGATAATGCTTGTTGAGCTAATCTATGAAAATATATACCTTTTCTTTCCAACTTTTTACTTGGATTGCCATATGTGGTATTAAAATCGGCAACATTATCTACATAAACAGGAGTATTAAAAGGTCCTTTTTCAGAGTAACCGATTAATATTCTCATAGTTTCAGCTTGAGCTGGAGATACTGCTGATTTATCCCATACAAATCTATAAAATCCTGAAGATTTTATGTTAGCTAAATAACTAGGTAAACTCATTTTTAATTATGTTTATTTATATAATTCGTATTTAATTTTTTATTATTTAATTATATAATAATAGATATTAAATCTAAATTAAAAAAATGTTTATAATAAATGGCAACATGTAATTTGTTTAATCCAATAAGTGATAATACTGGCAATTTTTTATTATTTGCACAATATGCTAATGATTTAACCAAAAGTGCAACTCACACAGATCCATATAGAGTCATACCATCCAAATTTGTAGTTTTGAATTTGGATTATTCTGAATTCGATGATAAATCTATTACAAAATTAATTCAAAATTATTATGAAAATGCCTGTGCATATTTCAAAAATAATGAATTTAAGTATTCGATAATAGAAACAGAACCGTATGGAGAATGGACACCTGAAGTATCTAAAAATCTTTTCTGGAGATGTTTAAAGGAAAATAATCTAATAACTAAACAAGAAATATCAATAGGCGATAGAAGTTACAATTATTGTCCTGAAATGATGTATTGTGGTGATATCAACATACAAACTAATAATATATATAATGGTGATGGGTTTAACGAAATATATTGTTACATACCAAACTCTAATAACTGTTCATATATTGGATGCGAATTCAGAGACGATTCAGATACTGATGCTAAATATACGTACGATTCTGAATATGTAATTGGATATGAAAATAATGATGAATTTGGGGATATAGTTAAATTAGAGCCACCCATTACATATAATCCCAATGCGGCTGCGCAATTTTCTTTTGATGGCAATTCGTTAAATACCGATCCAAATCCACTAACTAAATACGAATTTAATACTGTAATTTTGCTATATGATATATATGTTAAAAACGAAGAAGATACAGCTTGGGCACCTGAATATCAAAATATTCCTATGGGAATACATTTTTGCGGACATATATCAGGCGGTAAAATTACAAATCCTATAACCATATTTGTTAGCAATGCAGACATATATGACCAAGGAACATCATATGGATTAAAAGTATGCATGAGATATACTGCAACATCGGATTCTAATATTTCTCACATTGATATTACATCTGAGAATGATTCTATATTTCCAGGATTTTGTATAGTAATGTCTGAGATGTCTAAAACTCTGGATAAAATGAATGATGTTATAACTGGCGTTTATGCGAACTCTCAAATAAGTAAAGAATTATTATCTATATTTAAAAACGAACGAGTTAATGTGCCGTATATAAAATGGGTGGGCAAAGAGCCTAATAAAGAACCATATTGGTTCATTAATGGGAGAAATACTGGAGTTATTGCTACTAGAACTGCGGATATAACTAATTATGATAATGAAACTGAGGTTAAACCAGAACTAGAAAGATTGGAAGAATTAATCCATCCAACAACGGATACATTAATTAATAAATAAAATAAAAAAGGTACAATCTAGATTGTACCTTTTTTTATAAATATTCTGTTAAGATTTTTTACTTCTTGTTCTAGGTGCTGCGGCTACTGCCTCTGGCTCCGCAGAAGATGCAACTAATTCAATTTCTTTTGTTACATCATCATTTAAAGTTTCAGTTCCACTTTGCTCAGTATGCATCCTTATTTATTACCATAATATTTTCACTTTGAATATT
>OGZV01003450.1_pt1 | contig 10625 bp, 7 predicted proteins | sample 1576861 | NCBI WGS metagenome assembly OGZV01 (sample SAMEA3541501, study PRJEB24748) | human gut metagenome | biome: human gut; feature: human-associated habitat; material: faeces | place: China | collected 2012
GCATGGACGCCGTCGTCTGCGAGAACAAGGACGGCGCAGAGGTGACCATCCCCTGCGATTACATCGTGCTGGCTATGGGCGCACGCTCCAACGAATTTGACGCTGCTGCGCTGGAAGCTGCCAACATCCCGGTGTATTCCATTGGTGATGCCGCCGGCAAGGCTGCGGATATCTCCAACGCCATCCGCACCGGCTACGATACCGCCTGCCAGCTGTAAAACAAAAATATCGTTCTATTTGTGGGTCAGAAACGCCTGTGGGCGCTTCTGACCCACTTTTTTACCCTCTCAGGCAAAGTCTTGCCTCGCCCTCTCAGGCGCTCCCGCGCCAGCTCCCCCGAAGGGGTAGCCAAGGTTTAAAGCCCATTGCTAAAGTATTAGACATCATGAGGAGACTTTCGGCAGTGCTCTTGGCTCTCCCTTTGAGGAAAGACTTCCACCCGCTCCAGGGGAAGATGTCGCGGAGCGCATTCAAAATCATCCCACATAAAAAGGCTGCTGCACAAAACCCTGTGCAGCAGCCTTAAATATTTTACGTTTACAACAGATCAGATGCTGAACTGCACGGCGCAGAAGGCGGCATAGATGCACAGCAGTGCAATGCCCTGCGGGCGGCTCAGCTTGCCCTTGATCAGAGCGGGCAGGGTGAGCAGCAGCATCACGGCAAACATGACCGGGATATCCATCACCAGCGAGGCGTTCATGCCTGCGATGGTGGAGTTCTGCGGGATGCTGAAGGGTGCCAGCGTGACAGACACACCGCTGACCAGCACTAGATTGAACACGTTTGCACCGATGACGTTGCCCAGCGACAGCGCGCCGTGACCCTTGGCCAGCGAGGTGATGGCGGTGACCAGCTCCGGCAGCGAGGTGCCCAGTGCCACAAAGGTCAGCGCAATGACCGACTCCGGCACGCCCAGCGCCTGTGCGATGAGGGTGCCGTTGTCCACCAGCAGGTCAGCGCCCACAGCAATGAGCACTGCGCCGATGGCCAGCAGCCCCAACTCCTTGGCAAAGGAGCCTTCCTCAGCCTGCTCTTCCTCTTCCGGGGCGGGGGCATTTTTCATAGCCAGCACGTTGCACACGATGTAAGCCACGAATATGGCCAGCAGGATCAGGCCCACCGGGCGAGTGAAGGAGCCGGTGGTGTAGGCCACACCGGCATAGAAAGCGGCAGCCACAAAGAAGAAGGCCACCGGGGTGCGCAGGCTCTTGGGGTCAACCTTGCCCGGGCGCACCGCAATGGTGATGGCGGCGATCAGTGCAGCGTTGCAGATGACCGAGCCGATGGCGTTGCCGTAGGCGATCTCGCCGTGACCGGTGAGGGCAGAGGTGGTGGACACCATGACCTCCGGCAGGGTGGTACCGATGGACACCACCGTGGCACCGATGAGCAGCTCCGGCACATGGAAGCGGCGGGCAATGCCGGTGGCACCGTCCACAAACCAGTCACCGCCCTTGATCAGGCACAACAGGCCCACGATGAACAGCAAAACAGGTATAAGCATGTTTTTCTCCTTTTTGATCGTTCCTTGGCCCGGCTCCAGGAACGGGAGTCTCTCAGCCGGGCAAAAAAGAAAAGACTCCTATTACAGGGTACGCATACTACGTCCTTGTAATAAAAGTCTCAAGCATCCGGTACTGCATCGGGCATTTCTGCCGGGTTGTCGCTGCAGCACAGCGTATCATCTCTTGCGGGATATACGCCCTTTACTCCCTTTTATCTTTGCATATTATACCTGTTTCAACGGCAAAGCGCAAGGGGAAACCTGCAAATTTCACCCGGCCTTTTCCACTTTTTTCGCGTTGGGATAGATGCGTTCCATGCGGGCATTGTCGAAATGGGCGTCCAGATAGGTCTCCACGGCATTGGCAGCTGGCACCCCGCTGGTGCGGGCGTCGTAACGGGCCAGCGCCAGCGAGCTGGTGACCATGTTCACCGCCATGAACACCGCCAGCAGCACGGTCATCCACGGCCGCACCCGGCTGCGCAGACGGGTCATGCACTTCATGACCACCGGGTAGCCGTAGCGCATCCACACCACGGCCGCCATGCCCCAGAAGAAGCAGTACAGCAGGTTGATGCGCCCGCCCAGATTGAATTTGAATTTGCTGTAGTCCCAGAACACCGTGCCGAACAACAGCTCGGTCACGGCGCTGCACACATACTCGTACACGCCGCCCATCACCGTGCCGAACACAAACAGGTAGCGGTCGCTCTTGTCCTGATTCTGGCGCAGCAGCACGGTGGTCAGGGCCAGAGCCAGGCCCCACACCACGCTGAACGGCCCCCACACCAGACTGGAACGGCTCATCCAGACGCCTGCCGTCAGGCGGCAGAACACTGTTTCCACCAGGTCACCCAGAAACGCGCCCACCACGAACAGCCACAGCAGGTCGGCGGCGCTCAGGGGCGTTTCGCCGTTCTGGGCAATGGTCGGTTCCTGCCGGGCCGCCGCCGGGTAGGCCCGCTGGATGCGCTTTTCCACATACAGGGCAATGCGGCGGCGCAGGCCGTCGGAACTTTCACCCAGCCGCTGGTTCAGTTGTTCCAGCACCGGGTGTTTGGCCGCATAGCGCCCCACCAGCACGGCCGAACCGATCTGGTCCAGCGCCGCCACGATGACCGCCGCCCACACCAGCGGGTGCAGCAGCCAGCTCGGGATGACCTGGCACAGCCGCAGCAGCAGGCCATTGAGCCACAGCACGCTGGCAGTGCCCAGCGCGCCCCACAGCAGCGAATACTGCAGGCAGACATAGCCGTTCAGATTGAAGCGCTTACCGGAGTAGTCCCACCATTTGCGGCGGTGCAGCCGTTCCAGCAGCTTAGCCGTCAGCCACTCCATGACCGTGGAGGCCAGCGTACAGGCAAAGAAGAGGTACACCGGCTCGCTGCGCAGGTCCGTGAAGCCCACGGCCAGCAGCACCGCCGTGGAGCCGTACACAAAGCAGAAGGGCCCGGCTGCTGCGCCGCGGTTGGCAAAATGCTTGCCCCGCACCGTAGCTACTACCGTCTCCCCTACCCAGCCCGCAAACGAGTAGACCAGGTAAAGGACGCCCAGCGTATAAAAATCGTATTCCATAGCAGTCCTTTCTGCCAAAAGCGTTGGTTTTCCAGCAGTTGTATTGTACCCTTTTTTCCTGCAGAACGCAAGCATGGCAAAGGGGCTGCCCGCAGCGGGTGGCCCCTTTTAGATTTCGTTGTACGATCAGAATTTGCGCCAGGTGTCGGGCAGGAACAGCACCAGCATGGGGAAGATTTCCAACCGGCCTGCCAGCATGTCAAAGATCAGCACCAGCTTGGCCGGGTCTGCAAAACCGCTAAAGTTCTGCATGGGGCCCACCAGCTCCAGGCCCGGGCCGATGTTGTTCAGGGTAGCCGCCACAGCGGTAAAGTTTGTCACCATGTCAAAGCCGTTCAGACTGATGAGCAGGAAGGACCCCACAAAGATGAAGCTGTAGGCCGCCATGAACACGTTTGTGGTACGGATGGTCTCATGGTTCAGCAGCTTGCCGTCCATACGCGCCGGAGCCACCACCTGCGGGTGCAGAGCCTGCTTGAGCTCCTTGCCCAGCGTCTTGCCCAAAATGAGGATGCGGCTCACCTTGATGCCGCCGCCGGTGCTTCCGGCACAGGCACCAATGAACATCAGCACCACCAGCACTTCCTTGGACAGAGTGGGCCACAGGTCAAAATCGCAGCTGGAAAAGCCCGTGGTGGTGATGATGGAACCCACCTGGAACGCCGCTTGACGCAGCGCCTCGCCAAAGCTGTTGTAGAGGCTGTAGATGTTGGCCGTGATGATGGCAATGGCGGCTGCAATGACCACAAAGTAGCCGCGCACCTCTTCGCTGGCTGCAGCACGGCGGAACCGGCGCATCAGCAGCAGGAAGTAGGCGTTGAAGTTGACGCCGAACAGGATCATGAAGATGGTCACGACCCACTGGATGTAGGGCGAAAAGCTGCCGAAGCTGTCGTTCCGGAAGCCAAAACCGCCGGTGCCCGCTGTGCCAAAGGCCGTGAGCAGAGACTCAAACACCGGCATCCCGCCGAACAGCAGGAACACGAACTCGATGACGGTCAGGCCAAAATAAATGCCGTAGAGGATCTTTGCTGTGGACTGCACCTTCGGCACCAGCTTATCCACCTGGGGGCCGGGGCTTTCGGCTTTCATCAGGTTGACGTGGGAGCCGCCGGTCAGCGGCAGCAGGGACAGCAGAAAGACCAGAACGCCCATGCCGCCCACCCAGTGGGTGAAGCTGCGCCAGAACAGGATGCCCTTGGGCAGGTCTTCCACACCGGGCAGGATGGACGCGCCGGTGGTCGTGAAACCGGACACCGTTTCGAACAGGGCATCCACCGGGTTCGGAATGCAGCCGGTCAGGACAAAGGGCACCGCGCCCACCACACTGATGAGCAGCCAGCAGAGCGCCGTGGTGGCAAAGCCCTCGCGCATATAGAAGATCTGGCTTTTGGTCTTGATGCGGTGGAGCAGTGCCCCCAGCGCCGCGCTGAGCGCCGCTGTGAACAGGAAGACGCCCATCACGAACCACTCGCCATAGCACAGGCTGGCCGCCGCGGGCAGCAGCAGCAGAGCGCCCTCCGTCAGCAGGATGTAGCTCAGCAGCCGCAAAACGATCGCATAATTCATGCCGCGCCTCCGTCAGTCTTCCACGATGTCCCGCAGGTCGTGCAGGCCGTGTTCCAGCGTGACCACGATGACGTTGTCGCCCACCTGGATCTGGTCGCCGCCGCGGGGGATCTTGATCTCATTGCCGCGGGTGATGCAGCACAGCAGGGTGTTCTTTTTGAGGTGCAGGCGGCTCAGGGGCACCCCCGTGGCCCGGCTCTCCTCATGGACCGTAAATTCCAGCGCTTCCACGCGGTCGTCTAGGATGCGGTAGAGCGTCTTGATGTTGCTGCCCGCCTCGTTCTGCAAGGCACGGACGTACTGGACGATGTAGTCGCAGGTCATGTACTTGGGGTAGACGATGCTGCCCAGGTCCAGCCCGGCCAGGATGTCGTCAAATTCCAGACGGTTGATCTTGGTGACCAGCTTGCCGTTGGAATGCTTTTTGGCAAACAGGGTCAGCAGAACGTTCTCCTCGTCGATGTTGGTCAGGGCCACGAACGCCTCGGTGGATTCCAGCCCCTCCGAGAGCAGGAACTCCCGGTTCGAGCCGTCCTCGCACAGGATCTGTGCTTCGGGCAGGGACTCGGCCAGCACATTGCAGCGCTCCGGGTCCCGCTCCACGATGCGGACGCGGACATGGTTTTCTAGCAGCTCCTGGCTCAGATAGAAGCCGATGGCACCGCCGCCCACGATCATGGCATTGCGCACCGGGCGCACCGCCAGATGGATGCGCTGGAAGAATGCGTGCGCCTTCTCCTGCGTGGCCAGGAAGGTGACCTGGTCGCCGGTCTGCAGCACAAAGTTGCCGTTGGGGATGATGACGTCGCCCGCGCGCTCCACTGCGCAGACGAGGATATCGCTCTTCAGGCGGGTGGGGATCTCATGGATGGCCACGCCGTCGAGCTCCTGCGCATCGGTCAGGGTGAACTTGATGAGCCGGACGCGCCCGTCCGCAAAGGTGTCGATCTTGCTGGCGCCGGGGAAGCGCAGCAGGTGCGAGATCTCACGCGCTGCCGCCATTTCCGGGTTGATGATAGCCGAGATGCCGATCTGCTTCTTGATGAAGTCCAGCTCGTGGCTGTACGACGGGTTGCGCACACGGGCGATGGCGTGGCAGTGGCCCGCCTTCTTCGCGAACATGCAGCACAGCAGGTTCAGCTCATCCGAGCCGGTGACCGCGATAAACACGTCGGCTTCTTCAATTCCGGCTTCGGACAGGGTTGTGATGGAGGAGCCATTGCCCACAATGCCCATCACGTCGTAGGACTCGCTCAGGTGCTCCACGCGGGCCTTGTTCGTGTCGATGACCGTTACGTTGTGGTCCTCCTCGCTGAGCTGCCGCGCCAGCGCTGTGCCGACCTTGCCGCCGCCCACCAGAATGATCTTCATAGTCGAAAATTCCTTTCCTTTTCTTCCCCTGTGGGAAGTGTATTGCCAAACGAAAATACAGTTTTAGTATAGCACAGTCCGACGGATAGTTCCACTGTTTATGCGGTTTTTTGGGGTTTTCCAACCGTTCTTGCATTTTGTGTGGAAATGTGGTATAGTCGATTCAACGATTTACTGGAAGGAGGGCGCACCTGAATGGTCGGAACTGCTGCACGGTTTACTCGAAATCCCGCGTCGTAGATTCAGCGTTTCCGGCTCGAAGTGCGCCCATTTTTAGGGGATATCCCCCTCCGTCTGCTGTGTAGCCAGCTCCCCCGAAGGGGAAGCCATTGGCATACCGGGCAGGCCCTGCGGAACACACAGGTCTTTTTTGCGTGAACGTGCAGGCCTTGTCCTCACTGGCAGATATTTCTTCCAGCAAAGCGTGGAGCATGAATTTTGCGCCGCACAGCTTTGCTGTGCGTTTTTTCTTTTCCAAACGCAGTTTTGATACAACCTCTCCGTCAATGCTTCGCATTGCCACCTCTCCTTGTAGGAGAGGCCTTGGCAGTCCACACCGCGTGTCCGGTTTCGCCAGAGGCTCTCCTACCAGGAGAGCTGTCGAGCGTGAGCGAGACTGAGAGGTTGTACGAAGGATCATCAAAAAGGCGCACTTTCTATTTTGAAATCGATTTGTTCAATAGAAAGGGTGTTCCCATGAACCATCAGCTCAACCTGAAAAGACAGCTCCGTTGTATTTATCTTTCCGATTTCTTCTCCGGCCTGCGCATCACGGATGCGGTCTGGGTGGCCCTGCTGGCCGCGCGGGGCTTCTCACTGCTGGAGATCGGTCTTGCCAAAAGCATCTATTATACAGTCAGTCTGCTGGCCGAGATTCCCAGCGGGATGGCCGCTGACCTGTTCGGCCGTAAGCGCGCCCTCGTCTTGGGCGGTGTCCTGGTCGTGGCCTACAACTTATTGATAGCCTTTGCCCCGAACCTGTTTGTCATCTGCCTTGCTATGGCGTTGAACGCACTGTCCAACGCCATGTTCTCCGGCACCAGTTCTGCACTGACCTACGACAGCTTGAAGCAAGCGGGCCGCGAACAAGATTACATTCAAGTGTCGGCCAATGAGTACCAGATCACAAATGTTACCAATGCCCTCGGTTCACTGACCAGTCTTCTGCACAAATTTCTGGGCTTTTCCGGATTTTATCTTCTGAGCGCCGCTTTTGAGAGTATTTCTGCCCTTGCCATCACACGTTTAGAGGAACCCATCGTCACCGAAACGCAGGCCAGCCGGAAGCAGCATCCTCTGCGGGAGCTGCCCGCCCAATTTGCTCAGCTGATCCAGGACAGCCTGCGGGTCCTCCGCTCCTGCCCGTCAGTCGGGAGACTCATTCTGTCCAGCGCCGTCATCAGCGGCTCCAACTATCTGAGCATCATGTTCTTTCAACAGCGTCTGGTAGAACTGGGATATCCCACTTCACTGCTGTTTCTTCCGTTACTGTTCAGCAATCTGGCTGCTATGCTGGGTACGGAATGGGGTCGTCGAATCCACCTGCACAGTTTCCGGCGGTTTTATACCCTCTGTGCCCTGCTCTGCGGCATCGGATGCCTCTGCGTGGGTGCCGCGCCGGCACTGGTGGGCATTTTGGGTTGTATGCTGGCCGAAGGCGTATTGGGTGCCTGGCTCCTGCACGAGAACCGACGGTTGAACGATGCCATCCCCAGTGACCAGCGGGCCACTCTCATCAGCATGGACAACATAGCCTACAGTCTGCTGATGATTCCCGCCAGCCCGCTCGTGGGTGCAATCGGGGACATTTTCGGGCAGGCCGGGGCCGGACTCGTTCTTCTGGGGCTTGCCGTTGCCCTCAGTGGGCTGATCGTACAAAAGCAGAACTGACACAAAAGGCAGAGCCGAAAAATCCCGGCCCTGCCTTTTTTGATCTCTTAATACCGTTCCACACCATCTTTGGTGACGAGGGCATACACCAGCGGGGCCTCTTCGGGCTTTTCGGTGCCGTAGACAAGGCCGCTGCGGTACTCCTCGGCGGCGGCAGCGAACTTGTCCGCTGCGCCGTAGAAGGTCGCCAGGCTCTCGCCCTTGTGGACGTAGTCGCCGCGTTTTTTGTGCAGGACGATGCCGGCAGCAAAATCCAGCGGGTCGCCTTTTTTCTGGCGGCCTGCACCCAGCAGCACACTGGCCGAGCCGATCTTCTCGGCGTCATTGGCCGTGATGTAGCCATCCTGTTCGGCCAGCAGCTCATAACGGGCAGCGGGCTTCTCGAACCGGTCGTAATCGTCCAGCACACGGATGTCGCCGCCCTGAGCCGCGAACATCTCCTTGCACTTGGCGAAGGCGGAGCCGTCCGCGATGACCGCTTCGGCCATGGCGCGGCACTCTGCCGGCGTACCCTTACCGGCCAGCACCAGCATGTTGGCGGCCAGCTGCAGGCAGACCTCGGTGAGGTCTGCCGGGCCTTTGCCTTTGAGCACGTCCATGCTCTCCATCACTTCGAGGCTGTTGCCGATGTTGTGACCCAGCGGGGTATCCATGTCGGTGATCATCGCGGCCACGCGGCGGCCATGGTGGGTGCCGATGGAGACCATCAGCTTGGCCAGCTCGATGCTCTGGTCCACGGTCTTCATGAAGGCACCGGTGCCGGTGGTGACGTCCAGCAGGATGGCATCCGAACCGGACGCCAGCTTTTTGGACATGATGGACGACGCGATGAGCGGGATGCAGCTGACGGTGGCCGTCACATCCCGCAGGGCGTACATCTTTTTATCGGCGACCGCGATGCCCTCGCTCTGGCCGATGACCGACAGGCCGATCTTGTTCACCTGCGCAAAGAAGTCCTCCTGCGAGAGGGCCGTCCGGGTGCCGGGCACACTCTCCATCTTGTCGATGGTGCCGCCGGTGTGGCCCAGGCCGCGGCCGCTCATCTTGGCGATCTTGACGCCGCAGGCCGCCACCACCGGCGCGATGACCAGCGTAGTCTTGTCGCCCACACCGCCGGTGGAGTGCTTGTCCACCTTGATGCCGGGGATGGGCGAAAGGTCTACCATCACGCCGCTGTGGGCCATCACATCGGTCAGCTCGGCGGTCTCTTCGTCGGTCATGCCGCGCAGGTAGACGGCCATCATCCAGGCAGCCATCTGGTAGTCGGCCACTTCCCCGCTGACGAAGCCGTTGACGATGGCTTCCAGCTCCTCACGGGTGTGGGTGCCGCCGTCGCGCTTTTTGGCGATCAGATCATAAATGCGCATAAAGTCACACTCCTCGAATATTCTTGTCTCAAGTATATCAAATCCTGCCGCAAAATCAAGCTGCATTTGTTCGTTTTCCACGAAAATGGGCGCAGCCGCCTGAAAGCAGCTGCGCCCTGTGGAACTGTTGCGATGCGAACGGATCAGCGGGAGCCCTTGTCGTAGGGGATGCCCTCGGCCTTGGGGGCCATGCTGTTCTTCGACGTGAATGCCAGGATGATCATCGAGGCGATGAACGGCATCATGTTGTAGATGTTGCTGGACCAGTGGAACTGGGCCAGGAAGGTGGAGTCGGCGATGTTGGCCAGGCTCTTGAACACCGCAAAGAACATGGCGGCGGCGCAGATGTTGAACGGCTTCCACTGGCCGAAGATCATAACGGCCAGGGCCAGGAAGCCTGCACCGGCCACACCGACCTCGAAGTTCCAGGTCTGGACGGGCGGCACGATGTAGGCCATGCCGCCGATGGCACCCAGCGCACCGGAGATGAGCACACCGGCATACCGCATCTTGTAGACGTTGATGCCCACCGAGTCGGCTGCCTGGGGGTGCTCACCGCAGGCCCGCAGACGCAGACCGAAGCGGGTCTTGTACAGCACGACATAGCTGATGATGAGCAGCACGATGCCCAGCGGGACAAAGATGCTCAACTCCAGCCCGCCGATGCTGAACAGGAAGGGCTTGTTGGAATAATTCAGCTTGGCACTGCCGCTGTCGCTGAAATACTTGGCGATGACCACCGCGATGGCCGTTGCCAGCAGGTTCAGAGCCGTGCCGCCGATGGTCTGATCCGCTTTCAGGTTGATGGAAGCGAACGCCAGCAGCAGGCTGTACACCACGCCCGCCAGCGCAGCCACCAGCACCGAGATGAGCACGGTGAGGAACGGCGACAGACCGGCCGGAAGCATGGTCAGGGTGAGCACACCCGCCACGCCGCCGATGACCATGATGCCTTCCAGCGCGATGTTGATGATGCCGGAGTGCTCGCTGAACATGCCGCCCAGCGCCACCAGCATCAGAACGATGCCATACAGCAGGGTATATTTGATCAAAAGCAGCATCTTACTTGCCCTCCTTCTTCGCGTTGGCCTTTTCCGCCGGGGCAGGCTCTGCGTTCACGTTGGTCTTGTCCGCGTTCTTGAACAGCAGCTTCTGGATCTTGCCGCGGAAGAGCATGGAGAATGCGCACAGATAGATGATGATACCACTGATGAGGTCTGCGATCTCGGTGGGGTAATACTTGGTGGAAAGGAAGGTGCCGCCCACCGAGATGTGGGAGATGAAGATAGCCGAGAAGATGGTGCCGATGGGGTTGGAGCTTGCCAGCAGGGCCACAGAGATGCCGT
>OGZV01003453.1_pt1 | contig 10616 bp, 20 predicted proteins | sample 1576861 | NCBI WGS metagenome assembly OGZV01 (sample SAMEA3541501, study PRJEB24748) | human gut metagenome | biome: human gut; feature: human-associated habitat; material: faeces | place: China | collected 2012
TCCGCTGACCCCTTTTTAGGGCTTCCGAAAGCCTTGATCTCAAATCATTGAAAAATAAAAGCGGGTCATAAACTACTTTTATGACCCGCTTGCGGAAGCTGGGGGATTCGAACCCCCGGTACGGTTACCCGTACGTCAGTTTAGCAAACTGGTGGTTTCAGCCACTCACCCAAACTTCCTTCTTTTCAGAAGCGTTATCTCTCAAACGCGGTGCAAAGATAAGGGGATAAATTGAATTATGCAAACATTTTGCTCTTTTTTTAGATATATTTTTTTGATGGAAGTAATAAGATGCTGATAGTGAAGTGCTAATGGATGGAATTAATTTTTCTCCCAAAAATCCAAACATTCTTTAGCCACCTTATTAGGCAATGGTATTTTTTGATATATTCAATGCTGTCGGCGGATAATTGAGAAATTTGGGTTAGCTATAAACTATCTAGTTTATTATAAATGTCATTTTCTTCAGGGTATACGTTGATGATAGGATGAAGTCTGTCTTTGCCTAATAAGTTGTAATGTTCCTCTTCTGCACCTCCTACAACTATAATTCCTTTGCTCATGGCATATAATGCATTTTAATCCCAGGGGATAAGAATAAAGTTGATCTAACATTATATCGCACCCGTCCATAAAATATTCACATTCGTCATACGGGGTGAAAACGGTTTGTTGTTTGATTTCGCATACAGATGGATGTCTGTAATATAATTTATAGAGGGAGCTATAAAGCCTCAACATCTCCAGTGGAGTCGCGGGGGTGGAAAGCCCACCCTTCTCTACTTCTACCATAGAGGACGTAAGTAGCTGAAAAGCGAAAATGGATTAGAAATTTTCATTCTAATCCATTTTCGCTTTTGGAGGTTCCTGGCGGATTTTGTTAAAGCTTGAGCCTCAATTTATATAACATTGCTTTGTTCTACTTTTGTTCGATTGAGATACTTTATTGGCTTTCTATTTAACCAAATTGTCATCCTCTTTTTGAGAGAGCAGAATCTGAATAGTTCTTTCTTTCTCTTCTAAAATTTTTTTTAGATATATATTTTCCTGGTATAAACTCATGGTTTCATTTTCATCTTGCACTGTTTCTTCCTTTTGGGGAGTATCCCACTTTACATCCCTATCAAAAAAGTAATCAATCGGAAGTTGAAAAAAGTCAGCTATTTTTTCTAGATTGCCCGCTCGGACATTGCTTCCTTTAATTATACTATCTAATCCTACAGGAGTTATATCAAGGTAATCATATAAATCCTTTTTCTTTTTTCTCCTTTCAATTAGTAAATCGGTGATTCTTTGACCTTTAAACATATTGTTATTTATATTGATTCTAAATGTACAATATATACATTAAATAGTTTAATGTATTCTTTGTATTATGCAATAAATACCTTAAGTTTGCGATATAAATTTAAAACTAAAAATTAGATTGACAATGGAAAAAGAAGGAAAAATAAAAAAAATGGGGCCTAGGGACCAATTTGGTTTATTATCCAAGGATGACAAAGTTAAGTTTCGCGATGAATATCTTCTGATGACAGGTATGCCTTATCCAACCTTTTATCAGAAATTGCAAAATGATGGTTTTCGCCCATTAGAATTGCGGGCTTTTAATGACATGATTCAATATTACATTTCAAATCATAATAACTAAAGCATTACAGATAATATCCCAAATCCCTTCTGTCAAACATAGAAGGGATTATATAAATCATTTCCGGCAGTCGAAGCCCTTGGAAGGAATTTTCTTTACGGACTTTATGCAGGATATTGTTGAAAGGAGATTACGGCGAAAGTCGGAGCACTATCCAGCTGTTTATGATGCGATAATAGGTCATATCAACAGATTTTCTCAATTATATGATTGTGACATATACACTAATTCTGTCACAGAAGAGTTCCTTGACGATTTTATCATTTATCTCCAAAATGAGGGTCTAAGACATAATACTATTGTAGGGTATGTACAAAAAATACAATCTATGGTTCGTAAAGCCTCACAATATAATTATGCAGTGGATACCACATACGATGAAATAAATATGCATGAAGAGGAATCACATGCTGTTTTTTTAAGTATGAATGAGATTGCTCGTATATACTATTATAAATTTATCCATCAGGATAAACGTAGAGCGCGTGAACGTATCAGAGATTTGTTTGTAGTGGGATGTCTTACAGCTCTTCGTTATTCTGATTATTCAACTCTGACAAAGGATAATTTTCAGGATGGCTTCATAATAAAGCGCACAAAGAAAACTAATGTGACGGTCAGGGTTCCAATGCATGATTATGTTCGTGAGATCATAGCTAAATATGATGGGGATATTCCTAGTGGACTTTGTATACAGTATTTTAATAAATATTTAAAGGTAATAATGAAGGAGATAGGGCTAACAGATAAGATTACGTATTCTTATACTGTAGGGGGATTTTTAAAAACCGTAACAAAGGAAAAGTGGGAATTGATAAGCAGTCATACGGCAAGAAGGAGTGCAGCTACAAATTTATATATGACAGGGAGAATGAAAACATTGGAGATTATGAAACTTACTGGTCATCGTAGTGAGCAAAACTTTTTTCGGTATATCCGGCTCACTCAGGATGATACAGCAAGATCGATCAGCGGAGATAGTTTTTGGAAAAAATAAGTTTTAAAGATAGAAGAGCACAGTTTAGGTAAGCCGCCTTAATCTGCGAAGACGGAAACGGCGAATTTGGGTAATTGGTCTAATGGTAAGATGGACGATTATGTAATTGTAGGATAAAGGTTCGAATCCTTTATTACCCACTACAGAATGTATAGAATAATAAAAAAGATATAAATATGAACCAAATGAATATAGAATTAAGTAAGATGCAGCTTATTCATTTAAGGAATATCTGCAAAAAAGGATGGGGTGGTTATAGTAAACCCTCTGATGATTTAGAAGAAATGGTAAAAAACGGTTTGTTGACGAAATCGGCTGGACCATTTGGTGATGTTGTTTATCGTCCAACTGATGCTGGGCGTAGTTATATTAATGACTTCAATAACGAACAGAAATGAGTGAAACAAAAATAATATTAGATGCCTGTTGTGGCAGTAGGATGTTTTGGTTTGATAAGAAGAATCCAAACGTTCTTTTCCAAGATATTCGTGATGTCGAATATGTTTTATGCGATGGTCGTAAGCTGGAAGTCCATCCTGATGTGGTTGCCGACTTTACAGCAATGCCGTATTCGGACAGTTCTTTTAAACTTGTAGTCTTTGATCCTCCACACCTTGATAATGCGAACGAGGGTGCATATATGGCTCAAAAGTATGGAACGCTTCGACGGTTTAAGTGGCAGGAAGATATAAAGAAAGGATTCAGCGAATGTATGCGAGTGCTTGAACCGAACGGAGTGCTGATTTTCAAATGGAACGAAACTCGTATTCCTGTAAGACGAATATTGGAGATAATCAATGAGCGGCCGCTATTCGGGCATAAGTCCGGAAAAGCATCTAAAACTCATTGGATGTGCTTTATGAAATTGCCAATTAATTCTTAACGGAATAGAAAGGAATCAAATGATAATAGCATGGTTTTCTTGCGGTGTAACATCCGCAGTAGCTTGTAAGATAGCACTAAGTCTGTATGATGATGTGCAGATTTACTACATCGAAACAGGTTCTGGGCATCCAGATAATGTCCGATTTATCTCAGATTGCGAGAGATGGTACGGGCAGCCAATTCATACCATTCGCAGCGATAAGTTTTTCAACGTAAAAGATGTACTGATTAAAAAACGGTACATCAATGGTCCTACTGGCGCAGCTTGCACATTCGAACTAAAGAAACAAGTCCGTTACAAGCTGGAGAAGGAACTTGGTTCTTGGGACGGTCAAGTTTGGGGATTTGATTACGACCCTAAAGAGATAAACCGAGCCATCCGATTAAAACAGCAGTACCCAAACACAAAGCCACTGTTTCCGCTAATTGAAAAGCAGATTACGAAGCCGGATGCGATGGGAATACTTTGGAAAGCTGGTATTGAAATTCCGGCCATGTACAAGATGGGCTACAATAACAACAACTGCATCGGTTGCGTGAAAGGGGGAATGGGATACTGGAACAAGATACGGAAGGATTTCCCGAAAGTGTTTGACCGGATGGCTAAAATTGAACGAGAAGTAGGAGCAACGTGTCTGAAAGACCAATCTGGAAAAATATTTCTTGATGAGCTTTCTCCTAACCGTGGAGAAATGCCGGAAGAATTTATACCGGATTGCTCTCTTATATGTCAAATAGAATTTCAAGAATTACTTGACCGGCAGGTAGAACGAGTTTTAAAAGAAGAAATCAGTATTAATGATGTAACCTAATTAGCTTCAAACTCGGATTAGAAAGGAGTGAAAAATGAAATATCCTAAAGTAAAGAAAAAGAAAAAATTTAAAAGAGATTGTCATAACTGTATTTTATTTGCTTCATGTGCAGATAGATATCATATTAATGCTGTGGATTGCAAAAGGTTTCGATTTTGTTCAATGTGTAAAAGTACATAAAGGAACAGATATGAGCAAATATACAGCAAGGCAAATAGCTGAATCTGACGAACTATTTGAAAAGCAAATACATAAAGTCAGAAAATTTTATTTGAGCCGTAATCCCGATAAAATGATGATGCTTGAAGAAAGAAAAGTAGTCGTCAAAGAACGGAATAAAGGTCTTTCCCCGGAATATGATAAGGAGTATTATTGTGGAACTTGTGGAGCTAAAGACGGTGCGGAACATCCTAAAAGTGGATATTGCTTTCACTGTGATACTGATAACTGGATTTCAAAGAATAACTAATAACGATATAGAAATGAGTGAATTATATATACCGCCTGAGCGCCCAGAGAGAAATTTGGTAAACGGCAGGTTCTTGAAGGGCCACACTCCTCATAACAAAGGGAAAAAGTGGGCTGATTACATGGATATGCGTAAAGCTAAAAGGATAAAACGAATAGGAGTGAAAAATCTTGTGCGAAACTATCGAATATCCGGATGGAATGCAAAGCCTGTTGTTGCAATAAAAGATGATGAACTCGTTGGTATTTATCCTTCTGCAAGCGAGGCTGGCAGAAAAGCAGGAATATGCGGACGAAATATAATTAGTTGTTGTTCCGGTAAGCGTAAACATGCCGGTGGATATCAATGGTTTTGGGAGAATGATAATACTTGGTGTAATTTAATTAATCATGAAAAATATAAGTCATTTTAAAATAGGCGAGTGGGCAAAATTCCGTAACGAATTTCAACGGCTATTACCTAATGTCCCGATAATTGACTTACATGATGCACTGTTATCAGCTATTGAGAATAGATTGGTTATTGATATAATTGCGCTAGACAAAAGATTGCGGAATATGTATCCTGAAGAATGGGAGTTCATGTCTATGAAGGAAATAATTATTAAACATTATGGTTTGAAAGCCATGCAATTAATAGAATCAGTATTATGATATACGGATATTTAAGAGTTAGTACAGATGATCAGGACTCTGCTAATCAGAAGTTAGGAGTCTGTAAAAAAGCGGAATCCTTGGGATTATCGGTTGATGATTGGATTATTGATGATGGCATATCTGGGACGAAGGAGCCTGAAAAACGGTTATTGGGCAAGCTTATGAAGAAATTGCAAAAGGGTGATGTTATAATCACATCCGAGCTTTCCCGTCTTGGTAGAAAATTATTCATGATTATGCGAATATTGGAGTTCTGTATGCTTCATGAGGTTAAGGTCTATACGGTAAAAGATGGATACGAACTTGGAGACAACATACAGAGTAAGGTTCTTGCTTTTGCTTTCGGAATTGCTGCTGAAATAGAACGTGACATGATTAGCCAGCGGACTAAAGAAGCATTAGCCAGAAAGAGAATGGAAGGCGTAGTCCTTGGTCGTCCAAAAGGAAGCAAAAATAAAAAATATAAACTTAGCGGAAAAGAATCAATAATCAATAACATGCTAAAAGAAGGTATGTGCAAAACAGACATTGCAAAACAACTTGGCATTAGTAGAAATTTACTATATTCATATTTAAACAGATATGAGTAAAAAAAGAACAATGCAAATAGATGTAATTGAGGAAGTAAAAGGAACTCAATTCATGCAATGCAAACTGTATATAGATGGCAATGCGAGTGTTATTCTTATGAATAAAATCGATTATGAAAGGCTGTTAAGCGATAGTTTTTTTGTGCGTGATGGTAAAAATCGGGATTCAGCCGGAGTGTTGAATACTACTAACACTTTTTTAGAAAAAGATTAATATTTAAAATAATAATAGATATGAAGATAATAGCAAAACGAGGCTCAGAGCTTGAGAAGCTACTGAAACAAATGAATGAACGGCTTATGCGTGAACAAAACGAAGCTAAAGATATGATTCAAGAATATTGTGGTTCAAGACCGGATAGCCTCGGATATGGATGGGCATTTGGAATAACCGCTGAGTGGCTTTATACTCTTATTGGATTTGATGATAAGGAGTTTGTTCCTAAGAAACTGATTCCGAATAATGATGATAAGAAGCATCCGTGTTGGAAAATCGATAAACGAAAGAAAGAATGTCGTGAATTTATTGATAAATGGCGTAGGAAGTTTCGAGGTATAAATGGTAGCCCACTTAATAAATTTGGGATTCCAGTGATGCACGAAGAAACAGGACGCTACTTCCATTGGCTCCCGCTTGAAAAAGATGGTATCTATTACGTTTCAGTAAGTTCTTCTCTTCTTGATTGTATGCCATCAGCAAAAAGTGAGCAGTTTGAGATAGAGGTTTAACGTATAAGGAACAATTATGAAAACAATATTATTTACAATTATATGTGTTATTTCCCTATTATGGGTCGGAGATCTCACAATTACATTTAAGCCGTTTTCTATCTCACTACCCGGTTGGCATAAGCCTGTAGGTATTCTTCTGTTTTGTCTGTCAGTGGCGGTATATACCATCGGAGAATATGCTAAAGGCTATAAACAGGGTTTCGATAATGGAGTAAAGGAATGTATTGAAATACTGAACAAAAATGATAAGGCTTAGAAGATATAAACAACAAGATACATGGTTGTCTCACTTATGTTTGGATGCTCCAATAGGAGAGGCGTTATGTGTAGGATCGGGTTATTGTAAGAGATCATGTCCTCATTTCAAAGGAACAATAAATATTCTTGGATTAAGATTTGTAAAATGTAGAAAATAGTACACATGAATATTATAGTTAGTTATGTATTCACTTTTCTATGTGGGTGCATATTTACGATACTTGGAATTATTTATTTGGCAAGCAAAGGACCTAAATAGTAAATTAATATGTTGAAACTAAATGACATAGAATTTTATAACACTCCTTCTGGAGGTGTTATGGTGTCTGTTGAAGGGCAGGAGACTTTTATTTTATTGCCAACCCACTATGACTTGATATCCATTTTGCATGATTATATTATGCAAAACTATCATGGAGCCTATCTGGCATTATCTTCCCTATATAAAGGGAGTGCTCAGAATCCTTCGTATTATCGTTATCGGATTGTGAGTCGTTTTGCCCGATGTAATTTTGGAGAATACGAAACCAATGTGGTTGATATAAGTAAACACACGTTCCATTTTGAGCAGGTTCATTGCCCGTTACGTGGCGCTGGTGATTGTCAATTGGAAAATGTTGTCTGTAATCCTCAGTATACTTTGCCTTTGACAAAACAGCAGATTAATATCTTCCGTATGTATGCGGATGGACTTAATACCGAACAGATTGCCAAAAAGCTTTCTCTTTCGACTAATACGATTGACCGTCACCGTTCTGATATACAATCTAAGCTTGATCTTCATTCCATTACGGAGATGATACTATTCTGGATTAACAATAATTTAAAATAACAACTATGTATTATTCAAACACTTTTGAAGCTGCAATGATTATATGTGGCTATCACCTTTATCGCCTTTTTTACACAGACCGTGGGCGTTATATACGTAAGGCTGAAGGATTTATTCGTATCCGTAGCAAACGTGTGATTGATGGTAAGATCAAGCGTGTCAAACGTCAGATCCGTGTGCGTTGGGATGCTGCCGGTATCTGTTTTCGTGCCAGTGATAACCAGCGTCTTCCGCAGTATGACCTGCCTCTCAAGTCTGTTCAGAATAAAGGATACGATATAAAATCAGGTCAGTTATATATGTAGATCATTCAGGGCTTTTTTCCATAATGGAACTTACCCCTAACGAATTGTACGTTATCAGCGAGGCAATTGTGTATTATTCTCGGATACAGGATATATCTGCTGATAGTCAGGAGATATCTCGTAGGATAGCAACAGCAATCAGCCGGGAATATGATACAGGCAAGACAACACGTCCTGTTGAAAAAAACAGTAGTAAATGAATTTATCATCAAAGTATTATGATTTTATCCGATAAATCTCAAGGGGTGGACTTCTCTTCATTTCGTCTGCCGGATAATTATGGAGAATGGATACTTGATACCATCCATGCCATGGGTTTAAAAGAATATACCGAATACGAAGGTAAGGTGTTTTCCGCACTTGACGGTTTACGTGAAGGAAGATGCTTTGATGTCACCCTAGTCCAGGAAGATATGCGTGAAATATTCATCAGGATATGTTGCTTGTATATCCATGATCATCCGCAGGTAGTTTTTAATGATACATATACCCGAATTTATAAACAAGAAAAATATGAACCAGGGAAGTTGGACCAACGCAGAAAAAAGATTTGTCCGCGATAACGCTGGAAAGCTGACTGTAGAGGAAATGGCCTGTCGCATAGGCCGTACTTCTAGCGCAGTCAAAATGTTTCTGATCAGAAACCGGATAGCGGTAGGAACTCAGATTAAGCGGAACATCTTACAGGAAATTTTGAAAATCAAGTTCGTGCACCCGGAGTACTTTAAGCCTACCCGTGCCTTTTATAAAGCGGTAGGTATGTCGCAAATACACTTTTGGGATTTATATTATGGCCGTGTACAAATTACAGAGCCGGAATATGTAGCAATAACCACGCACCTAGAAATTACCCTACAGGAAGCATTCGAGGCGCGGCAATTAAACCTCTTTGAAGGAGAAATAACCGATGAGCAAAATAAGTCAGAATAGCATAGATAAAGTCAAAGCAGCAGTTGATATCGTAGATGTGATATCCTCATTTGTCAGACTGGAGAAAAAAGGACCGGGGTATGTCGGAGTATGTCCGTTTCATAACGATCGTCATCCGTCCATGCGCGTTACTCCATCCCGTCAGATATACAAATGTTTTGTATGCGGAGCAGGAGGGGATGTGTTAGATTTCTTGATAAAACATGAAAATATGTCATTTACAGAAGCTGTATTATGGTGCGCCCGGCGTGCGGGTATACAGGTAGAAGAAACCGAAGTGACCAAAGAGGAGTTGGAAGTACGGAAACATCGTGAAACATTATATATAACAATGGATGCCGCCACCAATTTTTTTCAGTCCCAGCTTCCTTCGGCCGGAGCCTATTTGAAAGAGCGCGGCTACTCTTTGGATAATGGAATTTTGAAAACGTTCCGTATCGGATACGCGCCACAGGGTAACAAGGCTTATTCCCATCTCACTTCATCCGGATATATGACACAAAATCTTGTTGAGGTTAATGTAGTGGCTAAAGGGGATTATGATTATTACGATGTATTCCGTGACCGTATAGTTTTTCCATTTCTAGACATGCAGGGTAGACCGGTGGCATATAGTGGCCGCATAGTAACTCCCAACAAGAAAGTAGGGAAATATGTCAATACTACCGACACACCGCTATTTAATAAAGGGAAACACCTTTTCGGACTGTATCAGGCTTATCGTTTCATCAGCCAGGTGGGCTATGTGTATCTGGTGGAAGGGCAGTTCGATGTCATGAGCCTGTACGCAGCAGGTGTGAAAAACGTTGTTGCCGGTTCGGGAACGGCTCTGACAGAGGATCAGGTGAAATTGATTTCCCGTTATAGCAACAAAGTCGTACTGGTATACGATGATGATGAAGCGGGTATCAAGGCATCCATGAAAAATTGTGAGACAATGCTTCGTGCAGGGCTTAACATTAATTGTGTACGTCTTCCTCAGGGTAAAGATCCGGATGATCTGGCCAGGGAGAAAAAAGAGCAGACTTTGGCATGGCTGAATAATAATACGGCCAGCTTTGTAACTTATTTCTGTAACATATTTCTTCCGGAGAAAATAGAGGACCCGGTAGAGAAAGAAGAAAGATTGGCATCTGTCTGTCGGTTAGTGGCATGTGTGGAATCAGAAACTCTCCGTATGGATTATACTAGGAACCTGGCACGTCGGTTCTCACAAGAACCGGATGTAGTAGACCGTAAGATTCGTCAGATGCGTTCCAATATGCCGGAAGCTCCAACAGTTGAGACACTAAAACCGGGTGTATATGGTCTTGATGTACTCCCGGCTTTAGTGACGGAGCGTACCAGCATTCATGTATCAGCATCTTTTGATGAATTCTTGGAAAATTATGAAACGGTGCCTCAGATATATTTTCATGAAAGTCTGTCTATGGAAGATATTCAGAAGGTACGCCGTGATTGCCAGTTGCTGGATGTGTCCGCTGATGCTCTTGTAATT
>OGZV01003456.1_pt1 | contig 10612 bp, 8 predicted proteins | sample 1576861 | NCBI WGS metagenome assembly OGZV01 (sample SAMEA3541501, study PRJEB24748) | human gut metagenome | biome: human gut; feature: human-associated habitat; material: faeces | place: China | collected 2012
TCGATACAGATGTAGAGTAAGAAATATCTTTTCTAAGCCAGCAAAAGTTGACTGGGAATTAAAAAAGCAATAATGAAAAGTCCCTTTCCTGCCTCAAAACAGGTCAGGGACATTCTTGAAGTCGGAGGAGGAATATAGATGGATGCAATGGAATCGATTATTAAAAATTTGGACTGGAGCCCGCTTTTTATATCATTAAAAACAGGAATCGTGGCGACTTTTATATCATTCTTTTTAGGAATTTATGCGGCGAGAAAAGTGGTAAAGACAACACCGGGCAAGAAGGCGGTCATTGATGGAATACTGACACTGCCGATGGTACTGCCACCGACTGTCGCAGGTTTCTTCCTGCTTTTGATCTTTAGTAAAAGAAGACCATTTGGAATTTTTTTGTATGAGACATTTGATATTAAGGTCGTGCAGTCATGGCTTGGTTGTATTATTGCAGCAACCGTTATCGCATTTCCGCTAATGTATCGTAATGCAAGAGCTGCTTTTGAACAGTTAGATGTCAATCTGATTTATGCAGGGCGCACACTTGGTATGTCTGACATCCGGATTTTCTGGAAAGTTGTGATTCCAAGTGCAGGACCTGGAATTGCATCCGGAACTATTCTTACATTTGCAAGAGCCCTTGGAGAGTATGGAGCAACATCTATGCTGGCTGGAAATATTCCCGGAAAGACGGGAACGATTTCTCAGAAAATTGCTATGGTCATTCAGGATGGAGATTATGCAACAGCGGGAGTATGGGTAGCGATCGTTATGCTCATCGCATTTCTTGTAATCTTTTCCATGAATTTTATATCCGGCACAAAGATGAAGAATATCAAACACTGGTAGCTCCGGTTAAACAACATACTGCATCTTCTGTATGTTGTTTGAGTTGCCAGGCATACGACAAAAAGAAATTGTGGATGGAGAATGCATGGGATTGTACGGGAAATTGTGGAAAGATGCGGGAAGGATAAAAAATGGGAATTAAAGTAGATATTAAGAGAAAACTGGGAGAATTCAGTCTTGATATACATTTTCAGACAGAATCGAAACGAATCGGGATTCTGGGAGCATCCGGGTGTGGAAAAAGCATGACGCTTAAGAGTATCGCGGGGATTGAGACACCGGATTTTGGAATGATACAGATTGATGATAAGGTGCTGTTTGATTCGTCCAATAAAGTGGATTTAAAACCACAGAAAAGAAATGTCGGATACCTCTTTCAGAATTATGCGTTGTTTCCAACTATGACAGTTGCAAAAAATATTGCGGCAGGTCTGAAAGGCAGCAAGGAAGAAAAGCAAAAAAAAGTACAGGAAATGATTGAAAAATTTGAGCTGACAGGACTTGCTGACCGGTTGCCGGGACAGCTTTCCGGTGGGCAGCAGCAAAGAGTTGCACTGGCGAGGATTATGGCGTATGAGCCGGATGTCATTCTGTTGGATGAGCCATTTTCCGCATTGGACGTATTTTTAAAAGACCGGCTTCAGCAGGAACTGATTGAGATGCTGAAGGATTATGAAGGAACTGTTATTATGGTATCGCACAGCAGAGATGAAATTTATCGTTTCAGCGAGGAACTGTTGATCATGGATCAGGGGAAACCGGTCATTTATGGAGAAACGAAAAAAATATTTGCAAAGCCTGTATATAAAGAGGCAGCAAAACTGACCGGTTGTAAGAATTTTTCCAGAATAAAACGCGTAGATGCACATACGGCAGAGATTCTTGACTGGGGAATTACATTACATACGAATCAGGAAATCGATGAACAGGCAGTCTGGCTTGGCTATCGGGCCCATGATTTTGTGCCGGTGTGGGGAAAGCGAAAGGAGAACTGTCTAAAGATAAATGTTGAAAGTGAGGCAGCACTTCCTTTCGAAAGAAATTATTATCTTTACCCGGAAGGGGAAGAAAATCAGGATAAACAGACAATCTGCTGGTTTCTTCAGAGAGAAAAGTTGGAAAAAATCGGAGAAAAAGGAATGCCGGATTATCTGGAGCTTACGGAAGAGGGCATGATGTTTCTGAGAGGATAAAAGAGAGGTTTCAGTAGTTGCGGGTTTTATCGGGGTATGTTAGACTAAGCATAAGTAGATTTAGAAAAAAATCCAAAACGAGGAGGAAAAAGGTATGAAGAGAATGAAAAGAGTATTGGCTTTGGGGATGGCGGTACTGATGTGTATGGGGCTGACTGCATGTGGTAAAGATTTTGATGCGGCAGGATACACAAAATCGGTATTAGATGCAAATTATCATGCGCAGTATGATAAATATGCCGAATACCGTGGAATTTCTGAGAGTGATGCGAAAAAAGAAGTGACAGAAGGTATGAGAACTCAGATTGAGAGCGCATTTTCAGGAATGGACGTAAGTGACGAGATGATGGATAAATACATAGAGGTAGCTGATAAGGCCTATGATCTGGCAGATTTCACAGTAAAAGATGCCAAGAAACAGGACGATGACAGCTATGTAGTAACTGTCGTGATCAAGCCATCAGATATATTCAGTAATTCTTCCAACTATGTAAATGATATTGCAACAGAGTATGCAGATCAGGGAAAAGATCCGACACAGACAGATGTGCTTATGGATATTTTAGTTGAGAGCCTGAACCGTGCGATTGAAGCAAACTCTTACGGTGAAGAGACGACATTGGAAGTTCACGTAACAGCGGACAAGGATGGGGCATACGGAATCGAAGAATCAGAGATGGAGACACTGGAAGCTACTATGTTCCCAGGCGAATAAATTAGACAAAACAAAGTATTTAATAGCCGGGGTGTTAATGGCAAGGTATTAATGGCAGGGTATTAATAGCTGGCCATAGGAAAGCTATATAAAAGGCTTGACATGCCAGTCCTTACTGTGCTACGATTTTTACGTTAAAATTCTTTTATATCTATATAAAAGAGATGTAAATATTCATAAGATAGCCAGAATGATTTATGGAAATTGCTGAATATTGAAAATGAAACAGAAAATGCGTGGAAAAAGAGAGTACGGTTGGAAAGATTCTACAGAGAAGCCCCGGTTAAGCTGAGAAGGGCGGATTGGAACAAGCGGAAGATGGCTTTGGAGCAGTGAGTGTGAAGAGTGGCAGACAGGTCAGAGATTTAGCACTTAATGGGATTCGCCCATTACAGCGAAAGAGTGTAGATGGCACTCGATGAGGTTCTGATCCGTGAGGATAGAGCGAAAAGAAGTGGTAACGCGGAATATCCCGCCTTCTCAGTATGAGAAGGCGGTTTTTTTGTATAGGTAGGAAATTGCATTTTCTACCTATACAAAAAGCCACCGGCAGGATGTGACAAAAATTATCATTAAATAATGAAAAATTAAGATTATAGAAGGAGAGAAGAATATGTGTGAGAAATGCAACAAAGGAAAGTATTATATTACTACAGCGATTGCTTATGCATCAGGCAAACCGCATATTGGTAATACTTATGAGGTCGTTCTTGCAGATGCAATTGCAAGATACAAAAGAAGTCAGGGATACGATGTATTTTTCCAGACAGGAACTGACGAACATGGTCAGAAAATTGAACTGAAAGCGGACGAGGCAGGTATTACACCAAAACAGTTCGTTGACAATGCAGCGGAAGAGATTAAGAAGATCTGGGATTTAATGAATACTTCCTATGATAAATTTATCCGTACGACTGATGAGGATCATGAAGCACAGGTCAAGAAAATTTTCAAAAGACTGTACGATCAGGGAGACATTTATAAGAGTTCATACGAGGGAATGTACTGTACTCCTTGTGAGTCCTTTTGGACAGAGTCTCAGTTAGTAGACGGAAAATGTCCGGATTGTGGACGCGAATGTAAACCAGCGAAGGAAGAAGCATATTTCTTCAGAATGAGCAAATACGCTGACCGTCTGATTGATTATATCAACACGCATCCGGAATTTATTCAGCCTGTATCTCGTAAAAATGAGATGATGAACAATTTCCTTCTTCCAGGTCTTCAGGATCTGTGCGTGTCCCGAACATCCTTCACATGGGGAATTCCGGTTGACTTTGATCCAAAGCACGTTGTGTATGTATGGCTGGATGCCTTGACAAACTACATCACAGGAATCGGATACGATTGTGATGGAAACAGCACAGAGCAGTTCAAGAAAAACTGGCCTGCAGATTTACATTTGATCGGAAAGGATATTATCCGTTTCCATACCATTTACTGGCCAATCTTCCTGATGGCACTGGATCTTCCACTTCCAAAACAAGTATTTGGACATCCATGGCTTCTGCAGGGCGATGGTAAGATGAGTAAATCCAAGGGAAATGTATTGTATGCTGATGAATTGGTAGATTTCTTCGGAGTTGACGCAGTACGTTACTTCGTACTTCATGAGATGCCATTTGAGAATGACGGAGTTATCTCCTGGGAGCTTATGGTAGAGCGTATGAATTCCGATCTGGCAAATACACTTGGAAATCTGGTCAACAGAACCATTTCTATGACAAATAAATACTTTGGCGGAACGGTGACGAATAAAGGTGTTGCTGAGACAGAAGAAGACAAAGCAGTTGATGTGGATCTGAAAGCAATCACAGAGGATACGCCAAAAAGAGTGGAAGCTAAGATGGACGAGCTGCGTGTGGCAGATGCGATCACAGAGATTTTCGTACTCTTCAAACGCTGCAACAAATACATCGACGAGACAATGCCGTGGGCACTTGCAAAAGATGAGGCAAAGAAAGACCGTCTGGAGACCGTTCTCTACAACCTGATCGAGAGCATCAAAGCAGGAGCAAAACTTCTGGAATCCTTCATGCCGGAGACTTCAGAGAAGATCCTTGCTCAGCTTGGAGACGGAAAAGTAACAGAAAAACCGGAGATCCTTTTCGCAAGACTGGATGTCAATGAAGTAATGAAAAAAGTAGAAGAACTTCACCCACATGTAGAAGAGAAGGAAGAGGCAAAAGAAGAAGCTGACGAAGAAGTGATCGATATCGAAGCAAAGCCGGAGATCACATTCGATGACTTCGGAAAGATGCAGTTCCAGGTTGGTGAGATCATTGCCTGCGAAGAAGTGAAAAAATCCAAGAAACTTCTCTGCTCACAGGTTAAGATCGGAAGCGAAGTAAAACAGATCGTATCCGGAATTAAGAAACATTACTCTGCAGAAGAGATGGTAGGCAAGAAGGTTATGGTTCTTGTGAACTTAAAACCTGCAAAACTTGCCGGAGTATTATCTGAGGGTATGTTACTGTGCGCGGAAGACGCAGAAGGTAATCTGGCACTTATGACACCGGAGAAGAATATGCCGGCCGGTGCAGAGATCTGCTAATGTAAGTATAGAAAGATACAAAGAAACTGGTTGATAATAGTTGGCTTTGTATATGAAAGAATGAAAATGAGGACGGAGGATTTTTGGAATCACCGTCCTTGTTTGATATATATCTCCAATATCCGATATCTATATACAGTATCTGTCACACAAGTTATCCACATGATGTGGATAAGTATGTGGAAAACCTTGGGATAAGGGTGGGATAACCATGAAATTCCTAGGGATAACGTGTGGAAAAGATGGGATAAATATTGGGATACTGGGGACAGGACATTTTTGATTTGGGACGGAGGATTTAAGACATTATTTTTGAAAATCCTCCGTCCCCGGAGGGATATATGATATTTGATACACATGCACATTATGACGATGAGCAGTTTAATGAGGACAGAGTAGAATTGCTGAATTCTATGGAAGAGCAGGGCGTTGGCACAATTGTAAATGTCAGTGCAGCATATAATTCCTGCAGGAAGGTTATTGCACTTGCAAAGGAATATCCATTTGTATATGCGGCAGTCGGGATTCATCCGGATGAGGTCGGCTGCCTGAATGAAGAGAACTTTGCACAGATGAAAGAGCTGTTTAAAGAGGAGAAAGTGGTTGCGGTAGGCGAGATCGGTCTGGATTATTACTGGGACAATGAGCCGAGAGAAGTGCAGAAAAAATGGTTCATACGGCAGCTGGAACTGGCAAGAGAGTTGGATCTTCCGGTTCTGATCCACAGCCGGAAGGCAGCGGCAGATACCATGGAGATTATGAAAGAGCATGCGAAAGGACTAAGCGGTGTGATCCATTGTTATTCTTATTCCAAAGAAATGGCACAGGAATATATCAAGATGGGATTTTACATCGGCGTTGGCGGAGTGGTAACGTTCAAGAATGCGAAGAAGCTGAAAGAAGTAGTGGAAAATATTCCGCTGACATCAATTGTACTCGAGACGGACTGCCCGTATATGGCACCGGAACCGAATCGTGGAAAGCGCAACAATTCTGCTTATATCCGTTATGTGGCAGAGAAGATTGCGGAATTAAAGGGCATTACGTATGAAGAAGTAGTCGAACAGACGGAGAAAAATGCAAGAGAGATGTACCGGTTATAGCAAAAAGCAGGGGAGATATCGGAAAAACAACGATATCTTCCTTGTTTATTAATAAGAAAACCCTTATGCATAAAATTCTGCACAAAGAAATTGTGTCAAAACAAAATGTGATAAAACAATCCAAAAATCGACAAAATTTCCATAGCAAGCTATAAATTGAATTCAATACATTCTCCTCAATATCATTCCAGGCAATCTTCAATATGCAGTTCATGGTTGGTGGCTTGCCGGAACTATTTGGACCAAGAAGCCCAAAGATCTCCCCTTCCTCTACGGAGAGACTGATGATGGAAAGTCTGATGAAAAAGCAGAAACAAACCAGAGCGGCAGTATTCACGATGTTTTTCAGATAAATGATCATTGGAGGGAAAACAAACCTCTTTTTGGCGTCCCGTGAAATTCGAATTTCCTATTGTCATATAAAACTACTTATGTTAACCTAATCTTACGCAGTCGTCAATCTGACAGACTGCAAAAGTATCTATCAACCAATCGGTAATTATTTCTTTCACTCTATATTCAGAGTAGATAATCCGATGAAAGCAAAAAAGAGGAAGATCGTTTGAAAAAATGTTTCAGGCAGCTCTGAGAATCTGAGGTATTTGCTGAGAACATTTGGTAAACTTCTGCTTTTCTAAGATATACTCCTGTGTTAAAATATGCTTAGGCAGAGAATTCTTTACTTCAAACGATACTTTATCTTACAAAAGAAGGGAGAATTCTATGAGAAGAAACCAGAAAAATGTAACAGAAGATGACTTTATTATGCTTCCGACGGTGGATTTTTGTTTCAAAGAATTGATGCAAAATGAAAATATCCGGAAAGGAATCGTAGCGGCTTTGCTAAAGCTTCACCCGGAAGACGTAGAAAAAACAGACCTCATGCCTACAATATTACAAAAACAGTATGAGGATGATAAATACGGAATTTTGGATGTTCGGGTGAAGTTAAAAAACGGTGTACAGATAGACTTTGAGATGCAAGTTGTCTACTACGACTACTGGGCTAACCGGTCGGCGTATTATCTTGGAAAAATGTATGTGGATCAGATCAGAGAAGGCGACAGTTATGACAGGCTGCAGAAGTGCATTCAGGTAAGCATTCTGGATCATACTTATTTTCAGGATGATGAAAAGTGCTATCGTCGGATTGCATTGTGTGACACAGAGACAGGGAAAGAGTATACAGATCTGTTAGAGATGCACATACTGGAACTGTCCAAGCTTCCGCCTGAGCAGAAAAATGAGACTGATCTGTTACAATGGATGCGCTTTCTAGGCGGAAAATGCAGGGAGGATTTCAAGAAGATGGCAGAGAATAATTCTACTTTTGAAGAGGCATATGATGTATTAGACAGACTGAGTGCGGATGAGAAGAAACGGCTGGAATACGAAGCAAGGCAGAAAGCAATCAGAGATCATGACATTATGATGAAGACAGCAAAAAGACTTGGACTCGAGGCTGGAATTGCAGAGGGAAGAGAAAAGGGAATTGCAGAGGGAAGAGAACAAGAAAAACGCAATATTATTCGTGAAATGCTGCAGGATCACATTCCCGATTATAAAATTAAACAATATACAGGAGCAACAGATAAAGAGATTTCCGAGGAAAAGAGCCGGTTGTTTTAAATGTCTGCGCCTATTATTGGAAGGTAGTGAAATATACAGATCGTACATGATAAAAATTCTCGATAATCTGTTCCGCATATGAAACAGCCAGAAAAGCCCGAAAAATGGGGAAAAGCAAGACCGTGGATTTTAATCAGTGCGCCGGCTATCTTGAAGAATAAATATTTTTACTTTGTAGCAGCATTGTTTATCTTGGCACTTGGCATTGCGTCAGGTAACGGATCTATGACCGTATATTATTGTGGAAATATCTTAAAAGATATGGATATGATGACACCACTTTCCATGGCACTGACACTTCCGGTTATTATTGGAAACTGTTTCGTACCTGCGATTGTTAAGAAAATAGGACATCAGAAAACGCTAATCCTCAGTTCGATTCTGATGCTGGTCGGATTCCTGATCGTAGCAATTAACCCTCACAGCGGAACATTTGCCATCGTCGGAATGGTCGTAAGAGGATTTGGAAATGGAGCAATTTTCGCTTGTGGATTCGCATTAGCAGCCATAGCAAGCTTACCGGGCATATGAGAATCTTCCATCCCCGTTTATATTTTCTTTATACATATTTCATTTTTTATCGCTGTCAATCCCGGCCAAATTATTGTATAATGAGGAATAATCGAGAAACCATATAACAGATACGGGAGGGTCTATGAAGGAACCAACGTTAGGGAATCCGCAGAATACCATCGAGGTTCTGCAGAAATATAATTTTTCATTTCAGAAAAAATTCGGTCAGAATTTCCTGATCGATACACATGTATTAGATAAGATCATACAGTCGGCGAATATCACGGAGGATGATATGGTACTGGAGATCGGACCGGGAATCGGTACGATGACACAATATCTGGCACAGGCGGCAGGAAAGGTGATCGCAGTTGAGATCGATAAGAATCTGATACCGATCCTGGAGGATACATTAAGCGGATATGACAATGTACGTGTCATCAATGAAGATGTATTGAAGCTGGATCTTAAGAAGCTTGCAGACGAAGAGAACAACGGAAAGCCGGTTAAAGTGGTGGCGAATCTGCCATATTATATTACGACACCGATCATTATGGGACTTTTTGAAAATCATGTTCCGCTTCAGAGCATTACGGTCATGGTACAGAAGGAAGTGGCAGACCGTATGCAGGTCGGACCGGGAACAAAAGATTATGGAGCATTGTCGCTTGCAGTACAGTATTACGCAAAACCGTATATAGTGGCAAATGTACCGCCAAACTGTTTTATGCCTCGTCCGAAAGTCGGGTCTGCGGTAATCCGTCTTGAGAGATATGAGGAACCACCGGTACAGGTTACAGATGAAAAATTGATGTTCCGGATTATTCGTGCCTCATTTAATCAGAGACGAAAAACGCTTGTGAATGGTTTGAAAAACTCACCCGAAATTCAATTTAGCAAAGAAGAAATTGAAGCTGCAATTGAAACTCTTGGTAAGGGAGCAAGTGTGCGAGGTGAAGCTTTGACTCTAGAAGAATTCGCAAGATTGAGTAATATTTTATCGAGTGCAGAGCAATAAATATAAAAACTTTATAACCTGTTAGTGTAAAATTTAATATACAATTCATTGTATAATAGGTAAAGTTTTAGTATAATGAAATGAATACGACGTGAAGGAGGAGCAACAATGAGAGATGTAGACGACATTTTATTTAACAACACTCCTGCAATCCAGCAATTAGCACGTAAGTGTGAGGAGAATAATGCAATCGACAGAGACTTATATGAAAAATATGAGGTAAAACGTGGATTGCGTGACTTGAATGGTAAAGGTGTATTAGCAGGACTGACAAATATATCAGATGTTTGTGCAAAGAAGATTGTGGACGGAGAAGAAGTGCCGTGTGCAGGTAATCTCTATTATCGCGGATATAACATCAAAGATTTGGTAAAAGGATTTTTGGATGCCAAGCATTCAGGATTTGAAGAGACCGCATATTTGCTCCTTTTTGGTGAATTGCCGAATGCGACAGAATTAAAAGATTTTCAGCAGATGTTAGCACAACGCAGGATGCTTCCGCCGAACTTTGTTCGAGATGTAATTATGAAAGCACCGAGCAGAGATATGATGAATAATATTTCACGCTGCATTTTACAATTATATTCTTATGATGCGAAGGCGGACGATACAGATATTCCTAACGTTTTACGTCAGTGCCTAAATTTGATTGCTCAGTTTCCGATGTTGATGGTATATGGATATCATGCATATAACTATCGAAGAGGTCAGGATTTATATATTTATGCACCAGATCCGTCATTATCAACGGCAGAGAATATTTTGATGATGCTTCGTGAAAACCGACAGTATACCGCACTGGAAGCAGAAATCCTGGATATGGCTCTGGTTCTGCATATGGACCATGGCGGTGGTAACAACTCAACGTTTACAACCCATGTGGTTACTTCTTCGGGAACAGATACATATTCTACTATTTCTGCAGCAATGGCTTCTTTAAAAGGACCAAAGCATGGCGGTGCGAATATTAAGGTAACGCAGATGTTTGAAGATATGAAGTTCTGTGTGAAAGATTGGACAGATGATGATGAGGTCAGAGGTTAT
>OGZV01003462.1_pt1 | contig 10597 bp, 10 predicted proteins | sample 1576861 | NCBI WGS metagenome assembly OGZV01 (sample SAMEA3541501, study PRJEB24748) | human gut metagenome | biome: human gut; feature: human-associated habitat; material: faeces | place: China | collected 2012
TGGCGGCGCTCACCTTTGCAGCATCCAGTATTATCTGCGCTTTTGGCTTAGCAGCCGCCGCACCTCGCTCGTCGTATCGGCACTTAGAATTATGCGGTATTGCCTTAGTTCTATTATAGTACAGCGCAAAGATAAACGAAAGATAAACCTTCCCGTTTACCAAAGGTTTATTTTGGCGGTGTATCCTTAGGAGCATCGAAACAAAAAACAACCTACGGGAAAACGGAGGATACAGCTATGAAAATCATCTATCTTGTCACCGGTGCTGCCGGATTTATGGGCACTAATGTCTGCGCACAGCTTTTGGAGCGCGGTGATGCTGTGCGTGCTTTTGTGCTGAAGGGCGACCCCGCCGTAAAATTTGTGCCGAAGGCCGTCGAAATCTTTGAGGGTGACCTCTGCAGTGCCGAGGACTGCGAGAAATTCTTTGCCGTGGAACCGGGCACCCAGACCGTCTGCATCCACTGCGCGAGTATGGTGACGATCAACCCGAATTACAGTGAAAAGCTGATCGCCGTCAATGTGGGCGGCACCGAAAACATGCTGAACGCCGCCAAAAATCACCCTGAGTGCAAAAAGTTCGTCTATGTTTCCAGCACCGGCGCCATCCCTGAGCTGCCTAAGGGCGAGAGCATCAGCGAGGTATACAGCTTTGTTCCCTACGATGACAATCGCGTGGTCGGCTGGTACAGCCGCAGCAAGGCAATGGCGACCCAGAAGGTGCTGGACGCCGCCGCTGACGGGCTGAATGCCTGCGTGGTGCATCCCAGCGGTATTCTTGGCCCCAACGACCCCGCCATCGGTCAGACGACCCGCACACTGATCCAGATCCTGAACGGTGAGATGCCCATCGGTATGCAGGGCTCGTTCAATCTTGTCGATGTGCGCGACCTGGCCGCCGGTACGATTGCCGCCGCTGACCGCGGGCGCAAGGGCGAGTGCTACATCCTTTCCAATGACGAGGTTTCGCTGAAGGAACTCTGCGAAATGCTGAAGGCAGAAACCGGCTGCCGCGGCTGTCTGTTTTACCTGCCGCTGTCGCTTGCCCATTTTGCCGCCAAGCTGATGGAGGCACGCGCCGCCAAGACCGGTAAGCCTGCTGTACTGACTGAGTTTGCCGTTTACAATCTGGAGCGCAACAACCATTTTGAATGCTCCAAGGCAAAAAATGAGCTTGGCTTTGCCCCGCGTCCCTACAAGGAAACACTGCATGATTTGGCGGTTTGGCTCAAGCAGGAGGGAAAAATCGCATGAAGAAAGTTTGTGTTATCACAGGCGGCGGCAGCGGCATGGGGCTTGCCACGGCGAAGCTCATCTGTGAAGAAGGATATTACACGATTTTGGTGGGGCGCACGGCGTCCAAGCTGGAAAAGGCAGTCAACGATCTGCGCAGTGCAGGCGGCGAGGCTGAGGCGTTCAGCTGTGATGTTTCCGACCGTGAAAGCTGTTTTGCGCTGGCCAAACACGCCGCCGAATGCGGCGAAGTAAAAGCGGTATTGCACATTGCGGGCCTCAGCCCTCACATGGGCGATGCTGAAAAGATTTTGCGCGGCAATGCGCTGGGCACGGTGAATATCAACGATGCCTTTTATGAGGTCATGGCACCGGGCGGCTGTGTGATCGACACCTCCAGCATGAGCGCCTACCTTGCCCCGCAGTTTGTCATGCCCAAGGGTGCGTACAAGCTGGCGCGCACCGACCGTGAAAAATTCATCAAAAAGCTGGTGGCGCGGGCAGGCATCGCCCCTAAGGACGCCCGCCCGGGTCTGGCCTACGCCATCAGCAAGCATTTTGTAATTTGGTTTGCTAAGACCGATGCCGCACGCTTTGGCGAGAAAAATGTGCGTTGCCTGAGTGTGACACCCGGCAACTTTGACACGCCGATGGGCGCACTGGAAAGCGGGCAGGCGGATGTATTCAAAAAATACTCTGCTTTCAAGCGCAACGGAAAGCCGGAAGAAATCGCCGCTTTGTTTGCGCTTCTTCTGGATGAGCGGCTGGGCTTCCTGACCGGAGCAGACATTCTTATGGACGGCGGCGTTGTGGCAAGCGGCGCCAGCGGATTGAGCAAATAAAAAAGGGCAGCAAAGTAAACCCCGAATATGTGGGGTCTGCTTTGCTGCCTTTTGAATTTTGTGCTTTCGCTTGGCTGTACTTTAGTGCAACTCGCTTTCGCAGCGGTCCAGCACGGCGGCGATAACCTGATCCATGTCGTAATACTTGTACTCACCCAGGCGTCCGCCGAAGATGACCTTCGGCTCGGCGTCGGCCAGCTTCTTGTACTCGGCATACAGTGCGCCGTTTTTAGCATCGTTGACGGGGTAATACGGCTCGTCACCGGGCTTCCACTCAGAGGAATACTCGCGGCTGATGATCGTTTTGGGCAGGTCGTTGCCGTTCTCGTCCTTGCCGAACTCGAACCATTTGTGCTCGATGATGCGGGTCCACGGCGTCTCGCGGTCCGTATAGTTGACGGCGGCGTTGCCCTGGAAGCTGGGCTTGTCGAGCAGCTCATTCTCAAACCGGACGGAACGGTACTCCAGCGTGCCGAGTTTGTAGTCAAAATAAGCGTCAATCGGGCCGGTGTAGACGATTTTGTCAGCCAGTGCGTCCAGCGCGGCCTTGTTTTCGAGGTAATCGGTGTTCAGCCGCACCTCGATGCCGTCCAGAAGATTGGCGATCATCTTGGTGTAGCCGCCGATGGGAATGCCCTGATACAGCGCGTTGAAATAGTTGTTGTCAAAGGTCAGCCGCACAGGCAGGCGCTTGATGATAAATGCCGGCAGGTCCTTGCAATCGCGGCCCCACTGCTTTTCGGTATAGCCCTTGATGAGCTTTTCATAAATGTCGCGGCCCACAAGGGAGATGGCCTGCTCCTCAAGGTTCTGCGGCTCGTGGGTGATCTCACGGCGCTGCTCCTCGATCTTGGCGGCTGCCTCCTCCGGCGTGACGACGCCCCACATCTTATTAAAGGTATACATGTTGAAGGGCAGCGAATACAGTTCACCCTTATAGTTGGCAACAGGAGAGTTCGTAAAGCGGTTGAACTCGGCAAACCGGGTGATATAGTTCCAGACCTTTTTGTTGTTGGTGTGGAAGATGTGCGCACCATACTTATGGACGTTGATACCCTCGATGTTCTCGGTATAAATGTTGCCCGCAATGTTGGGGCGCTTATCCACGACCAGCACGGATTTGCCGTGGACCTTGGCCTCATGGGCGAAGATGGCACCGTACAGACCGGAGCCGACTACCAGATAATCATATTTCATATAACAGGTGTTTCTCTCTTTAAAGTCACAGGGATATTGTGCGGTAATGGCATTGAGAGCCTTACTCCACTGTCAAAAAGCGGCAGAAAGGCGTTTCAGTCTCTGCCGAATAGATCTCTTGTGTAGACCTTGTCCTGCACATCGTTGAGGCAGGCATCGTAGCGGTTGGCCAGAATGGCCTCGATGAGATTTTCCGGCACATCGGCGTAGGCTGTCTTTGCGTCCAGCGTAGCGGTCAGATCCAGCTCCTTCTCAGCCAGATATTTCTCGATGTAATCATCCCGGATCGGCGATTTGCGTGCGTTGATCAATGCGACCTTTTCCGGCAGGATATCCACCGCCGTCACATGATGGTGCTGGGAAAGCAGCGTGGCAATCGAAAGCCCCACATAGCCGGTCCCGGCCACCGCGATCTTATATTTTTTCATAGCAGTTTATACTCCGCAGCTGCGAATTTTCCGTAAGGCAGCGGTCAAAATTGCGCCGTACCGGCTTACCGTATGTGGGTTTCTTATAGCACGTCACCGGCCGCAATTCAATATTGCCGCTTCCCTCAGAATTGTTTGAACAATAATCCAGTATTGAAAACAATCGTCTCTACTCAGTCTTTGCTGTATCTGCTAAGATAGAATCACGGTACTGGCGTGGTGTCAGACCGGTTTGTTTACGGAAAACACGATAAAAGTAATTGTCATCCAGGAATCCGATCTGCTGGCAGATCTGTGCATTGGACAGATTCGTATCGCAAAGAAGCCTCATCGCTTTTTGGATGCGCAGGTGCGTGATCTGCTCGTTGATGCCGCAGCCATAGAGCTGCCGGGAAAGATAGTACAGCCCGGTACGGCTTAACGAAAGATCACGGCAGATCGTTTCGTTTGTCAATGTCTCATCCAGATGTTCCGCCAGGTAGCGGCTCAGCTTTTCCTGCGCACTGCCCGCTGCCAGCCGCGTCAGCCCCTTTTGGTACAATGCAGCCGCCGCCAAAGCCAGCAGATCCGCTGCTGATTTCAGCACCGGATAGGGCGTGCGCGGCAAGGCATTATAGGCTTTTTGCAGTGCCGTTTTATCAATTGCGTAAGCCGAGCAGCATTTTTGCGCATAGCTCCACTCGCTCTGCTCATCGGCCCCCTGTACAATGTGGCTCAACAGCAAAAAGCCCACAACAGCACCATCGATTTGGACCGGCGTGATCACTTCGATCAACCCCGCATGGCAGGGGTAGATGATCGTCTGCTTTTGCCGCGTTGCCTTGCGGCAAGCCGCCTGGTCACACAGGTAACAGCCGGTCTTGCCATCAGGCACACTGCGGATCAAGCGGCAATAAGCTGGCAGTTCCGGCGGATAGGCAAGCACTTCGATTCCATACGAATCAAAAACGGCGGAGCGCAGCCCCGTAAGGCAGTGAAAATCCTGCAAGAGGACCAAAAGCTCCTTTTTATTGAAAACGGTTCCCATGGGTGCGCTCCTTTCCGAACATTAAGATAGTTTTATGATAAAGACCATCCTTTATTTTGTCAAGGAGGATTCCTATGATTGACTTAAAGCAGTGTTCTCTCGGCATTGAGTTGGGTTCCACCCGCATCAAAGCTGTGCTTGTGGGCGATACCTGCAAGCCTGTGGCCCAGGGCGATTTTACCTGGGAGAACCGGCTGGAAAACGGCATCTGGACCTACCCGCTGGAGGAAGTCTGGCAGGGTGTGCAGGCTGCCTACGCGGCATTGGCTGCGGATGTGCTGGCCAAGTGTGGCCAGCCGCTGACCACAGTGGGGTGTATTGGCGTTTCGGCTATGATGCATGGGTATCTGGCGTTTGATGCTGCGGGCAAACTGCTGGTACCGTTCCGCACATGGCGCAACACGATGACCGGCGCGGCAGCAGAAGAGTTGACCTCGGCGTTCGGGTTCAACATCCCGCAGCGGTGGAGCGCAGCACACCTGTACCAAGCCATGCTGAACCGCGAGCCACACCTGCCGCAGCTGGACTTTTTCACCACGCTGGCAGGCTATGTACACTGGCAGCTGACCGGGCGCAAGGTGCTGGGCGAAGGCGATGCCAGCGGCATGTTCCCGATTGACAGCACCACCGGCGGGTATGATACCGCAATGCTCGCAAAATTTAACGCACTGGCAGACAAGCAAGGCTGCCCCGTGGATCTTGTCAAACTGCTGCCTACCGTTTTGCCCGCAGGCGAGGACGCCGGTATGCTGACCGTCGAGGGGGCGAAGCGGCTCGACCCAACCGGCACGCTGCAGCCCGGCATACCGTTCTGCCCACCGGAGGGCGACGCCGGCACCGGCATGGTGGCAACAAACAGTGTCGCCCCGCGCACCGGCAATGTCAGCGCAGGCACCAGCATTTTTGCCATGGTCGTCCTGGAAAAGCCGCTGTCCAAGGTCTACCCGGAAATCGACATGGTCACGACCCCCGACGGCGCGGCGGTCGCCATGGTCCACTGCAACAACTGCACCAGCGATTTGAACGCCTGGGTCGATCTGCTGGCCGAGAGCGCGGCACTGTGCGGAGCAAACATCGACAAAGGTGCGTTGTTTACCCTCCTGTTTAACGAATCGCTGCACGGTGCGCCTGACTGCGGCGGCATCACGCCCGTCAACTACATTTCCGGTGAGAGCGTCACCCACCTGGACGCGGGCGTCCCCCTGCTGCTGCGCCGCCCGGACAGTGCGTTTACGCTGGCCAACTTTATGCGTGCCAATATCTACTCTGCCTTTGCCACGTTGGCGATGGGGCTGGAAATTCTGCGCAAAGAAAATGTGGCTGTGAATACCCTGCTCGGCCACGGCGGCATCTTCAAAACGCCGGGCGTGGCCCAGCGGTATCTGGCTGCTGCGGCGGGTGCGCCTGTGACCTGCATGGAAACAGCCGGTGAGGGCGGTTCCTACGGCATGGCCCTGCTGGCTGCGTATCGTCTGCACCGCGCCGACGGCGAAACGCTGGCCGCGTATTTGAACCGCTGCGTTTTTGCCGACGCCCAAAGCACGACCCTGTTCCCCGACCCTGCCGAGCAGTCCGGGTTTGCCGCCTTTTTGACCCAATACCAAACCGCGCTGAAAGCCGAACGCGCCGTTGTAAAATAAGGGCAATACCGCATAATTCTAAGTGCCGATACGGCGAGCGAGGTGCGGCAGCTGCCGGAGTGGTGCTTAAGCCGTAAGGCGGGAATTATGAGGTATTGCCTAAGGGCTTGTATGCGCCGGCTGCCGGGCAACGCCAGCCAGCGGCGGAAAGGCCGGAGCAGCTGTTCTTGAACGATTTAGCGTTAAAGCAGAAAGGATAACCTATGCTGGAAGCATTAAAGCAGCAAGTTTATGAAGCCAACATGGAATTGCCCCGCCGAGGGCTTGTAACCTACACCTGGGGCAATGTCTCGGGCATTGACCGCGAGAAGGGCCTGTTTGTCATCAAGCCGTCCGGCGTGGAATATGACGAACTTACACCGGAAATGCTCGTTGTCATGGATTTGAACGGCAACAAGATCGAGGGCGAGCTGAAGCCCAGCAGCGACACCAAAACGCATCTCGAGCTGTACCGGGCCTTCCCGCAGTTGGGCGGCATCGTGCACACCCACTCGACCCACGCAGTGGCCTTTGCCCAGGCGCGGCGCGACCTGCCCGCCTTTGGCACGACCCACGCCGACTATTTTTACGGCCCTGTCCCCTGCACGCGGGAGCTGACGCCTGGAGAGATCGACGAGGACTACGAGAAGAACACCGGCAAGGTCATCATCGAGACGTTCCAAAACCGCGGCATTGACCCGGTGCATGTACCCGGTGTTCTCTGTGCCAGCCACGGTCCCTTTACCTGGGGCAAAGACGCGGCACAGGCTGTCTACCACGCTGTTGTGCTGGAAGAAGTCGCAAAGATGGCAATTTTGACTCTGACCATTGGCCCCGATGCACAGCCTGCCCCACAGCATGTTTTGGACAAGCATTTTATGAGAAAACACGGCCCCAACGCCTATTACGGCCAGAAATGAGGAGGTTTTACCGTATGAAATTTTACATTGATACCGCCAACGTCGACGAGATCCGCCGTGCCAACGACATGGGCATTATCGCCGGTGTCACCACAAACCCCAGCCTGATTGCCAAAGAGGGCCGCGACTACGCCGAAACGTTGAAAGAGATTGCCACCATCGTGGACGGCCCCATCTCCGGCGAAGTCAAGGCGACCACAACCGATGCCGAGGACATGATCGCCGAGGGCCGCGCCATCTACGCGCTGGACCCGAAGCACATGGTGGTCAAAATCCCCATGACCGCCGAGGGGTTAAAGGCCATCAAGGTGCTGTCCGGCGAGGGCATCCCTACGAACTGCACACTGATTTTCAGCGCCAACCAGGCGCTGCTGGCAGCCCGCGCGGGCGCCACGTATGTCAGCCCGTTTTTGGGGCGTCTCGATGACATCGGCCAGCCGGGCATTGATCTGATCGAGACTATCCACGATATATTCCTGAACTATCCGGACATCGAGACTCAAATCATCGCCGCCAGCGTGCGCAATCCCATCCATGTGACCGACTGTGCCCTGGCTGGTGCCGACATTGCCACGGTGCCGTACAAGGTCATCGAGCAGATGCTTCACCATCCGCTGACCGATGCCGGCATTGAGAAGTTCAAGGCCGACTATACAAAAGTTTTTGGCGTCAACGGATAAATCTTCCGTAAGGGGGAGACAAAGATATGTACTATATTGGGATCGACCTCGGCACCTCTGCGGTGAAGCTGCTGCTGATGGACGAAACGGGCAGCATTGCCAACATCGTCAGCCGGGAATACCCGATCGCCTTCCCGCATCCCGGTTGGAGCGAGCAGGACCCCGCCGATTGGTGGGCGGCGGTCTGCGACGGCATCCCCGCGCTGCTGGACGGGTTTGATGCGTCTCAGGTCAAGGGCATCGGCGCGGGCGGCCAGATGCACGGGCTGGTGGTGCTGGACAAAAATGACGCGGTTATCCGCCCCTGCATCCTTTGGAACGATGGCCGCACCCAAAGGCAGGTCGACTACTTAAACGGCGTTATCGGCAAAGACAAGCTGAGCCGTTACACCGCAAACATCGCCTTTGCAGGCTTCACCGCACCCAAACTGCTTTGGATGCGGGAGAACGAGCCGGACAACTTCGCCCGCATCGAAAAAATCATGCTGCCGAAGGATTACATCAACTATAAGCTGACCGGCGTCCACTGCACCGACTATTCCGACGCATCGGGCATGCTGCTTCTGGACGTGGAGCACAAATGCTGGAGCAAGGAAATGCTGGACATCTGCAGCGTGCAGGAATCCCAGCTGCCGAAGCTGTTTGAGAGCTGGCAGCCCGTCGGCACGCTGACTGCCGAAGCCGCCCAAACGCTGGGCCTGCCTGCGGATGTCGTCGTTTGCGCGGGCGCGGGCGATAACGCCGCTGCGGCTGTCGGCTGCGGCGCGGTGGGCGGCGGTAAGTGCAATATTTCCTTGGGCACATCGGGCACGGTGTTCATCACCAGCGATACGTTCGGCGTCGACAAGCAGAACGCCCTGCACAGCTTCGCCCACGCGGACGGAGGGTATCATTTGATGGGCTGCATCCTCTCGGCTGCGTCCTGCAACAAGTGGTGGAGCGAAGAAGTGCTGCACACCACTGACTACGCTGCCGAGCAGACACCCATTACGGCGGACAAGCTGGGCGCGAACGACGTCTACTTCCTGCCCTACCTGATGGGCGAACGCAGCCCCCACAACGATCCTGCCTCGCGCGGTGCGTTCGTCGGGCTGCGGATGGACACCCCGCGTGCCGCGCTGACCCAGGCGGTGCTGGAAGGTGTGGCGTTTGCGATTCGCGATTGTGTGGAGATTGCGCGGGCACAAGGCGTGAAGATTAAAGCCAGCACGCTCTGCGGCGGCGGTGCCAAAAGCCCGCTGTGGCGGGAGATTTTGGCGAACGTGCTGGGCATTCCGCTGACGCTGCCCCAGACCGAGCAAGGCCCCGGCTACGGCGGCGCGATGCTGGCGGCGGTGGCCTGCGGGGCATACCCCAGCGTGCAGGCCTGCGCCGAGGCGCTCGTCCACGCCAAGAGCACAACCCAGCCGGACGCCGCGCTCGTCGAAAAATACAACGCGCGCTACGCCGTGTGGCACAAGCTGTACCCGGCACTGAAAGTATCCTTTGCGGAAATGGAGGCACTGCAATGAAGATTTTTTCTGTAACCGACCCGGAATTCAAGCCCTATGGCCGCGTTGTGACCGGGCTGGATACCGCCAAAGCGGAAATTTTGGCCGCCTTGGCAAACACCCCGCTGCCCGCAGCTACGGATTATGTGGCCGAGGACGCAGCCCTGCAGGAACTGCCCGCCGCCGTCGAAGTGTCGGAGCATCTTTTCGGCGGCATGCCCTGCCAACTGGGCTGGTGCAACGGTCACAACACCTATTTGAACTGCCTGGAATACCACCGCGACAGCGAGTTCAATCTGGGTACCGAAGATTTTGTGCTGTTGCTTGCCAGGCAGGAGGAAATCGCGGGCGGCAAGCTGGACACCGCCAAGGTCAAGGCGTTCCGTGTCCCGGCAGGCACACTGGTGGAAGTCTACGCCACGACGCTGCACTACGCGCCCTGCCATGTGGACGCAGCCAAGGGCTTCCGCGTGCTGGTCGCCCTGCCCAAAGGCACCAATACCGCAAAGCCCGCCATCAAGAATGACGGCGGCGATGACCCGCAGCTGTGGGCCTGCAACAAGTGGCTGTTCGCCCATCCCGACAGCGCCGAGGCCAAGGCCGGGGCGTATATCGGATTGGTGGGGCAAAACGTACATATTTAGGAGCATATAGAATGCTCCCCCTACGATACAGGAAAGTTCCACGGCATCCCCGTAGGGGCGGATTCCATATCCGCCCGCCATTGCAAAATGTGTAAATATATAGGAGGCAAAACCATGAAATCATCCAACATCCCCGAGGTCAAGCTCGGCATCATTGCCGTCAGCCGTGACTGTTTTCCCATCGCCCTGAGCGAGAAGCGCCGCGCTGCCATCTCTGCCGCCTGCGCCGCCAAGGGCACTGACCTGTACGAGTGCAAGACCACTGTCGAGAACGAGCACGACATGCAAAAAGCCGTGGCCGAAGTCACCGCCGCAGGCTGCAACGCGCTGACCGTATTCCTCGGCAACTTCGGCCCCGAAACGCCCGAAACGCTGATTGCCAAGCACTTTGACGGCCCCTGCATGTTCGTAGCGGCAGCCGAGGGCGACGGCGATATGATCAATGGCCGCGGAGATGCGTACTGCGGTATGCTGAACTGCTCCTACAATCTCGGCATGCGCCATCTGAAGGGCTATA
>OGZV01003468.1_pt1 | contig 10581 bp, 9 predicted proteins | sample 1576861 | NCBI WGS metagenome assembly OGZV01 (sample SAMEA3541501, study PRJEB24748) | human gut metagenome | biome: human gut; feature: human-associated habitat; material: faeces | place: China | collected 2012
CTGCGTCACCGTCGTGGACGATGTGGACAGCCTGAAGCTCGAGGATGCTTTGGGTCTTAGGCAAGCAAAAAATGATCAATCAATTAGTACGTGAAGAAATCCTTTAAAAACAAACAAAAAAACCTTCGGCTGTGCCGAAGGTTTTTTATTTATTTCCCCTGTAAATTTATAACAACTATTTCCGGTTTCAGCTCCGTCCGCACCGGCGGTCCCCAAAATCCGTAGCCATTGCTGACAACAGCAGTCAGGTCACCAAATCGGGCCAAACCATAATCCAGCTTATACATCCGCTGCGTAACCAGCCTGTTCGGGAACATCTGCCCTGTATGGGTATGCCCAGCCAGATACATATCATAACCGGCCTCAGCGGCAGCATCCATCCGCCGCGGCTGATGATCGATCAGGATACTATAATACTTATCGTTATCGACGCTCAGAGCCTGCAACGGAACAATACTTGTTGAAACACGATAATCATGCAAACCGGTAATTTTCAATTTATCATCAACCACTGTACTCTCATCAGTCAGTATACTGATATTATTGCCTGCCAGCAAAGCTCTCAGCTCGTCAGGCCGATCAAGATAATCATGGTTTCCATAAGCTCCATATACCCCTAATGGTGCCTGAAGCTCCTTTAACGGGGCCAGTGAATCCTCCTCGATGATATATTGCAGCCGCTCATCCATAATGTCACCGGCAATCAGTACTAAATCGGGCTTCTGCGCATTGACCAGCTCTACTAAGCCCTTACTGTAATCATAGCCAAGCTCGCGTCCCAAATGGATATCGCTGACAAGCACTATTTTATACTGCTTATCAGACGACAGCTTATCGGTAACAACGGTTTCCGTACGTACAACAGGGCTAAACGCACGCCAGCTGCCCCAGGCAACAAAAATTACCAGAACTATTGCGCCCGCAGCGGCAAACTGCATAAACGGCAGCTTGAATGAAAAAATACGCAAAACTGCATATACGATACCATGCACAACCATCAACAGCAGCGAATAGTACAAAAACGCGATCCAATAACCGCTCAGCCAGGCCGAAAGCTTTAACAGCGGCAATGGCAAACTTTCAGGCAAAACACGGCTGCCAACAGTATTAAGCATCAGCAGCACATATAAAGCGATAAACGGCGCCGACCTCATAAAAGAAAATGCATGACTGTAATAAACCCACGCCAAAGAACTCAAAACAAAATCGATCAAGGAAATAAACAGAATTACACTCAAAAGAACAGTCTCCTCCCGAAGCTCAGTTTTTATACTAAATATTATTCATAGCCTGGAAAACTTCTATGCTTTATTATACAGGTTAAAGTCCGCTCCAAGTCAAGTGGTAAAGCTGCTATTTTAGTCCCTGAATGGATAAATTTACAAAAAGTTTGAACTTTCCTGCGAAGAATGCCGGCTTTTTATTTTTACAGCACAACTATTTGCTTTCTCCCAGGCAAACATACTCATCTGATCTATATACTCTGGGGATAATCATTGCCAAACATAAAATAAGAAATACGATGCCGCCCCACATCATATACTGCATTCCCATATGTGCAATCACCATCCCGCAGACTGCCGACCCTAAAGCAGTCCCCAAATTAGCGGCAGTCAAAAAAAGACCGTTGGCAAAATCAGGTGCCTCCGGGGCCGCAGTAGTAATCCAATACTGGTTGATATTCGCATTCATACCTCCCAAAACTCCCCAAAGCAGCGTGATCAAAGCCATAGCCGGCGCCGAGGTACCGCTCCAGAAGAATGCAGCATAGACAATCCCCAATGTGACTGGAAATATTATGACCAGCTTATCGGCAGACGCGCCTGCACTAAGCATACGGCCGGCAATAAAATTCCCGACGATATTCATCAAACCATAAACAAGTAAAATCAGGCTTACCGTATTCCACGAAAAAGCAGTGATATTGGTCAGATAGCCTGAAAAATATCCAAAAACTCCAAAGACAGCTCCATTCATAAACATAACGGCTGCAATAGAAAACCATAATACCGGCTTCTTTAAAACACGCAGCTGCTGCCCATACGAAAGCCTTGCTGCCACAGGCAGCGATGGTATATACAACCAGGTCGCAATCAACGCCGCTGTATTGACTACGGTAAAACCCGCCATAGCAGCCGTTAACGAAAAACTGCCGGCAATAAAGCTGCTGACCGGTACTCCCAGTACCATCCCGGCCGATACTCCCACAATGACCTTAGCAACAGCCCGGGGAGCTGCTTCCGGGCTGACTGAAGCAGCCGCAACAGAAAAAGCAAGCGAACAATAAACCGGATGGAAAATCGCCGGCACAACTCTTGCCAGCAGCATAACTGCGAAATTATCAGTAAAGACAGAAATAAGATTACCCAAAACAAATACGCTCAATACCAGAAGCATCACCCGCTTCCTGTCGATGCCCGCAAAAAGCAGCGGCATCACCGGACCGGCTGCAGCCACTGCCAAAGCAAACAAACTGACCAGCAAACCGGCCTGTGCGATACTGATACTAAATTTTTCTGCCAGAAGCGGCAAAATACCCAGCACACCCATTTCTGTATTGATGATACCAAAAACACCTATCGTCAAAATAAAGATCAGCAAATTATTTTTTTCTTTCATAACCTCTCCTGTTAACAAAAATGTGGACCCCCAGCATCCCGAGAATCCACAAAAACAAAACTTTCAGAAAATCAGATCTGCAGCTTTTGCTGCAGTAAATTATTTTAAATTAGCCTTGAAGAAGCTTTCGAGCTTATCAAACGGAATAAGCTCTACCCTGTCATAAAGATCTACGTGGCCTGCACCGGCAACATAATACAGTTCTTTCGGTTCAGCCGCACGTTTATATGCATCTTCGCTAAACTCTTTGGAATGTGCCTGATCACCGGTAATAAAGAGCAGCGGACGCGGAGAAATTGTTTCAATATCATTGAAGGGATAAAAATTCATAAATTTAGTATTACTGGAAAGCGTCGGATGTGTCGTTAAAAGCGGCGAAGAACCTGCAGGAGTAAATTCTCCTCTTGGCGTACGGTAAAAATCATAGAATTCGCGTTCAATAGGATTGGACTTTTCCGTGATCTCATGTACGGTCCCGCTTGTGTATTTAGTTGCGCCACCCTGGAATTCCACATAACGCTGCTCCGCCGCATCAGCAATGATCTGTTTTCTTTGTGCAAGCGTCAGAGAATGATTAAGTCCATTGCGGTTAGCTGCACCCATATCATACATACTAATAGTTGCAACGGCTTTCAGGCGGGGATCGATTTTAGCGGCGCTGATAGCAAAACTGCCGCTGCCGCAGATCCCGATCGCGCCAATCTTTTCTCGATCAGGTAATCTACCGCCGCACTGAAGGTTTCAGCATAAAGCTCAGGCGCAACAGCATTGCGTGGCTGGCCGTCACTGCCGCCCCAAAACGCCAGATCGACAGACATAGTTACAAAACCGCGTTCTGCCATCTTAACAGCGTAAAGATCAGCGCTTTGCTCTTTTACTGCCCCCACTGGATGCCCTACTATGATAGCAGCATGTTTTTTACTTTTGTCCATATCTTTCGGCAGATACAAATTACCGGCAATATTCATCTTGTACTGATTTTTAAAAGTGACTTTCTGGACCTCCACCTTATCACTCCTGTAAAAATTATCAGCATCAGCAGGCCTGTCAGCAGCAAACACAGCGCTTGTACCAGCCGTCGATAAAATCACCCCTAAAGCGATACTCTTAAACATTTTCAAATAACGGTCAGCCAAAACTTTCTTTTTCATACTTCTCAACTCCTTAAAATCATTGATCCATTTACAATAAGTTTCAAAACAGAGCCTTTCAGCTTCACTGATAATTCTGCTTACCCGGCTCCTTTGTCTTAATTATAAAAACAGAATCCAAGAATATCAAATACATATATTAAATGCTTTGCCATACTTGAAAAGTATATTAAAAACTATTATAATACTTATATTGGAGGTGAAATTTTATGGATATCAGAACCCTGCAGTATTTCCTTGCCGTAGCCCGCGAAGAAAGTATCAGCGGTGCAGCCGAATTTTTACATATGACACAGCCACCGCTTTCAAGGCAGCTCAAAGAACTGGAAGCAGAGCTTGGCAAACAGCTTTTTATCCGCGGGAACCGCAAAATAACGCTGACGGAAGATGGTATGATCCTGCGCAAAAGAGCAGAAGAAATCGTTGCTCTAATGGAAAAAACCAAAGCTGAAATCAACGCCTCTGCTGAAAACATTACAGGTGATATTTATATTGGCTGTGCAGAAACTGAAGGTATGCGGATGCTGGCTAAAATAATCAGTAAAATACGCCAAGAATATGACCATATACATTTTCATATCTTCAGCGGCCAAGCCGAAGACGTTTCCGAACGTCTGGACAGCGGACTGCTTGATTTTGGCTTGTTTATCGAGCCGGCTGACCTTAAGAAATACGATTTTATAAAATTACCGATCACTGATATCTGGGGTTTATGGATGACCAAAGCCAGCCCTTTAGCTGAAAATAAAACTATCAAGCCTCATGATTTGCTGGGCCTGCCGCTGATTATTTCCAACCAGGCCATGGTCAAAAATGAGATAGCCGGCTGGATGGGAGGAAATTACGACAATCTGAATATCGTCGCTACCTATAATCTTTTATATAACGCTTCCCTTATGGTAGAAGAAGGGGTCGGCTATGCATTAAGCATCGACAGAATCATCAAATCATATGACGACAGCCCGCTTTGCTTTCGCCCATTAGAACCAACACTTGAAGTTGGGCTTGATATTGTCTGGAAAAAATATCAAACCTTTTCCAAAGCCTCTGAAAAATTTTTAGAATACCTGAAAAAAGAATATATTTAAATATGGATATAACAAAACAGAGAGGGCTCAAAAAGCACTCTCTGTTTTTACTGTCAGGAAATGATATTTTATTTTACTAAACCCAAGCGTTTCAGCCAGGCACTGACATCGCTCTGGGCATTTTGCGCGCTGCCGCCGCTGACTACCAATGCATCCAGCACTGTAGCTCCGGGAACAGCTTTCTTTAGATCGCTGACACAATTAGCTACGCCACCGCCGCCATGAGTAACGAACGGTACGATAGTTTTGCCGGACAAATCATACTGCTCTAAAAAAGTGAACATCGGCATCGGCATCGTGCTCCACCAGTTAGGCACGCCGATATAAACGACATCGTAATCCGCCATATTTTCTACACGTCCGTTAATTGCAGGACGCGCGTTATTATCACGTTCGGCTCTGGCAACTTCAGTAGTTTCCCTATAAGCTTCAGGATATGGCGTGACAGTAGTCACCCTGAACATATCCGCACCTGTTTCATTACCGATCATTCTGGCAAGAGCCTCGGTATTACCTGACCGCGAATAATACACGACCAAAGCCTTACTGCTGTTAGTTTTATTTTCACTCTGCATAATTTTCCCTCCATTATCAGTAGAAATAGCTTCGGCATTACTGCCGCCGCAAGCCGCCACCAGCATTGCCAGCATCGACATCAGCACCACAACAATTTTTTTCATACTATACCTCCTCATCTTTTATTTTACCCAAAGCAGCGTTTGGTATTTTACCATAACGCCTTTGCCTTTAATTCGATTTTACAGGCTAGAGTCAACTTTAAGTCAAGCATTTACAGTTAAAGTTTGCAAAAAGTTCATATTATAAATTTCAGCATTGATGCCAAAAAGAAACCCCGCATGCCAATGCATACGGGAGAAGCTTCCACAACATATTTAAATATCAGGCATGAGGAATATTGGTATAGTCAGAAATCTCACGATTGATCGTACACAAATCACCTGCATTCAAATCATGCAGATTCTTATGACCAGTGATACGGGCATATGTTTTCAGCTCTGCCAGAGAACAGTTCAAAAAGTTTGCTACCCTCTGCGCCGATGCTTCGATCTTAAATCTGGAGCGCAGCTCCTGATCCTGCGTAGCGATACCTACAGGACATTTACCCGTACCACAGATACGATACTGCTGGCAGGCTGCCGCAATCAAAGCAGCCGATGCTACTGCCACAGCATCCGCACCCATAGCCAAAGCCTTGGCGAAATCAGACGATACCCGCAGCCCGCCGGTGATCACCAGCGCAATATCATCAGCTCCCACAGCATCAAGATACTTGCGGGCACGATACAAAGCATAAACGGTCGGAACACTGGTCGCATCACGAACCAGCTTCGGGCTGGCGCCTGTAGCGCCGCCGCGTCCGTCGATCGTAATAAAATCAGGCTCTGCAAAAACGCAAAACTCCAAATCACGTTCCAGCTTACCGGCTGCGATCTTGATACCTATAGGCCTGCCGTCAGATTCCTCGCGCAGACTCGTCACCAATGCTTTCAAATCCTCTTTCGTATTGATATCAGGAAACTTGGACGGGCTGATAACATCTTCACCCAAAGGTTTATTCCTGATCGCCGCGATTTCCGGTGTCACTTTGCTGCCGGGAAGATGCCCGCCCATACCGGGCTTCGTACCCTGGCCGATCTTGATCTCGATCGCATCAGCATTACGCAGATTTTCCCGTGTCACACTGTATAAATTGGGGATATATTCAAAAATATATTTATGCGCCGCTACCATTTCTTCCGGCAGAATACCGCCTTCACCACTGCACATCGCCGCACCTGCTAAAGCGCTGCCCTTGGCTAAAGCCACTTTAGTCTCTTTTGACAAAGCTCCGAAAGACATATGTGAAACAAAAATCGGATTAGTCAAAATCAACGGCTTTTTGGCATTTTTACCAATCACAGTCGTCGTATCGACCGCGTCATGGTCGTTGAGCGGCGGCGGATTCAGCTGATTGCCCAGCAGCAGGATATCGTCCCAGCCCGGCATAGGCATCTGCGTACCCATCGCACCGATGATCGACTTACCTGTTACAGCCATTTCATGGATATCGTCCATATAACGGCAACTGGCGTCACAACGGGCGTATGCCGGATCATAAGCCAGCTCCTCCGGAGCTGCAGCGGCTTCCAGAGCAGTAGAAGCAGCAGCTTCGCTGTCGTTTTCCTCCATCAATACCATCGTCATTCCACAGACCGGGCATTTACTGTCAAGCAGTGGCTGCCCCTCTTTTTCTTCGTCATAAATATAACCGCAGACACTGCATTTATATTTTGCCATTTCTCCTCAACCTCCATTTTTTCGATAATCATTATCTAATAATATATTCTATATCTATTATAAGTTTTCTGAAAATTATCGTCAAGCCATTTTCTGTTTTTTCATAGTAAAAAGCACAGACCAAAATGGTCTGTGCTTTGATTGTAATTTTATTAGCCCTGTGATGGAATAATACCACCAACCCAGCAGCCAAAACTACCAGGATTACGGCTTTGTGTATAAACTTTTCCCGGCCCGGTAAACTTACATACCAACATCTCACCTGAAGTCAGGCTGGACATGATCCCGGAACTTGCTTTCGTTACCTTATAATTCATATCAGCATCCCAAGCTACCAAATGACCTGTATCAACAACCATCTCTTCGCCCACCTGCAATTCTAACGGATAGATAGCCCCGAACGAATTGAAGAATAAGGTTCCCGTACCTGAAGCTTTAACGACAAATAACCCGGCGCCGGAAAAAAGACCTTTACCCAGATTCTGCATCTTAGTCTCTATTTTTACACTCTCTTCCGCCGCTAAAAAACCGCCAGAAGTAATACATAAGGTATTGCCTGTCAACTCATAGGCTGAAACATCTCCCGGTATCGGCGGGGCTAAAACAGCCTCCCCAGCTTGCCCCTGTGCTGTCAGATGCTGAAAAAACAAGCTTTCGCCGCTTAAAAATTTACGTGCCAGGCCGCCCAGCATCCCGCCCTCCATTTTACCTTCAACTTTGATATTACCTGACATCGCCATCATAGCATCAGATTCCGCTTTAATACTCTCGCCTGCTTCCAGCTGTACCTTTAAAAAGGCAAAAGCGCCCGGCTGCATAATTTCATAACGCACCAATAATCATCTCCTTAGTTTATTAATTTCAAAAGTACTATGTCAATATAGCATTTTTCTCACCATGAAAGCAATCCTAATATTGAAATGGTTCAGTTTTTCTTAAATTTTTTCAAATTTCCATCTAAGTCAAAATCTGCAAAATACTTAGCCCTTGGACTTTTAGCAGATACAGAAATATCCCACTTACCCTGCCAAAATCTGAAACTCATATAATCATCTATTTTAGCGCCTTCGATATCTTTTATTTGGGCTTCCATGCTTTTATAAACTTGAGGAATCTTGGCAAAATCAAGCTGCTCTAAAGGTATACAATTGTCGATAGCTTTGCCACTGCTGGAAAGCTGTACGGGCCTTGCCTTACTCCACCCGCCGCGATACTCATAGTTATCCACTTCATCATCAGTACCCGGTTTTAAAATATTAATAACAACTCTGTTTCCTGTTTCACCGGTATACATATTAACATCTTGAAAAATAAGTATCTCTTTACCTTTTAGTCCATCCAGATTTTTAAATTCATCCATGATCTTAACCAAAGAACCCTCGTCTTTAATGATATTGCCGACAAGACTGCTGCTACCGCAGCCAGTCATAGCAAATACCCCCACCAGCATCACTAACATAACTAAAAACTTTTTCATCTTCAACACTCTCCTTTTCACAGCTGATTTTTATGACTTATGTATAACAACAGTTAAAACTCCCACCTGAAACCGCCTTCAATACGGTAAGGTGTTTTTACCGTACCGCCGAAAGTTTTTTCAATATCAAAATAAAAATTAGTCCGTTCACTCAACAGCACGTCCGTACCAATACCAACCTCCAACCAAGTACCACCCTGACTGTCGTTAAAAGTCAGCCTGTCGTCATTTTTACTGTCACGTAAAGTAACACTGTCATCACCAAAAAATTCGTGCAGCAGCGAAGCCTTAGCATAATAACGGGAAGCCTTGACCGTATTTCTGTCAAATTCACGACTCAATACGAAACCGAGCCGCCCCACTAAACTGTTTATCGAATCTGTTTCAACTTCAATACCATTTTTAGTAGTATATGAATCGCCCCATAAATGCCCATAAGTCAGTTGGGCCTGCGGTTCAACAAACCAGCCAGCTTCGTTAAGCTGTTTTTTACGCCCGTATTCAGCGCTTATACTTGTCGCCCAGTTTTTGCCGCTGCCGCTGTCCGCAAACTCGCCGTAAGTTTCGTGGTCGCTATGCAGCCTGCTACCCTTGGCTATAAGATCCAAATAGTGCCCCTTGTTGCCCAGCCATGTACCATATAATGCCAAACTATTGTTGCTGTTTTCGCCATTGCCTTTATTATATGAGCTTTTGCCCACACCACGGCTCAAAGCAATACCTTTACGCCAAATACCGTTTGTGCGTACTTCGCGTTTATCGTACCCCAGTTGTACTGTTGTCATATGATTGCTGAAACCATATTCTCCCCCACGATTATGCTTACTGCGGATAATACGGATCCAGTCTCCACCAGCGTCAGTAGAATAACGCAGCTCGCCCATTCGTTTAAGTAAGGTGTCGTTTTCATTCCAGTAACGCCAACCGGCAAACCCTGCTGCCAAAGCGGCCACCGGCACCTTGGGATCATCGGCAGTCACTTTGTTATAGCCTGTTATCCACCAGTCACGGTTGGTAGAATCCACCCATTGCAAATTATCAAATTCATCTTTGGATACTAATTCACTGTTAGCTGCCTTATCTTCTTCCTGCGTCTGTAACAGTACAGGCTTATACGAAAACAGCTCCGAAACCTGCTTTGTACCTGCGTTAAAGGTCACATCATCAGTTACGCGGGCAAATTTCAAGTATTTTCCAGTCACATCAGCCTCATTTTTAAAAGCATCATCATCAACATACACCGTATGCGTCATAGCTCCTGCACTGTTTTCGGCATGAATAAAGTCACCATAACGTGTATAAATGACAGGATCACTTAAATTTATCGTTTGGTCACTGCCATCAGCAGCAGTGTAACTGTACGTATTACCGTTAAGCGTACCGCCATGATAGATCTCCGTTCCGACTTTCACCACTGTCACACCGGCATCATTCAAAATATCTGTATTGATAACAAAATTACCGTTATTTCCCGACAAAGTATCTATAGACATTTTTTGATACGGATTCGACGTCTTATAATAATGCTCCTGGTGCGAAAGATCGATCAGGCCCTCGTTAACATTAAGCGCCATAAAGTCACTGTCACCGGTCACCTGCCATTCAGTATCCTTCTTGGCCGTAATATACACATTGCCGTTGGCAGCTCCGTATAAATACGAACCGGCCTTATCCATCACAAAATTGATATAAGAACTTCCGTCAGTTGGCACATCAGCACTCAAAACCGTCGGTTTATTACCCTGCATATAACGTAAATCCGTATCCTGCTCCCAATGTGTCCAGGGATTGACAACTATCTCAAGCGACATAGCGCTGCCATCAGTATAACCCTTACCATCGGCATACAAATCGCCGTCGACAGTAACCAGATTACTCTTACCGCTGCTATTGACCTCTATCGTGCCGCCCTGCACAGCGTGCAAAGCCCTGACAAGCTTAAAATCAC
>OGZV01003481.1_pt1 | contig 10533 bp, 6 predicted proteins | sample 1576861 | NCBI WGS metagenome assembly OGZV01 (sample SAMEA3541501, study PRJEB24748) | human gut metagenome | biome: human gut; feature: human-associated habitat; material: faeces | place: China | collected 2012
GCTCTTGTTCCCCGCTATATCAACAGCTACAATCTTATATGAGTATACTATTCCGAGCTTTGCAGAGGTATCATAATAATCTTTAGTGGAGCATTCTGCAATCTTTGAATATGAGCCTAGGTTTTCCTCACTTCTGTATATCACAAACTTCTCCGTATCTTCACTTGTTACAGTCCAGATAAGGTGAATATTGCCCTCTCCTGTCTGAGCAGTAAGATCAGAAACAGTTACGGGAGCAGTTCTGTCGACAATATACTCATTTACAACAGCGTTACTTTCATTGCCTGAGGAGTCTACAGCTATAGCCTGAATGTATATTTTGCCCTCATTCATAGACGATACGTCAAAGGAATGCTTAAATGTATTTTCAGCTTTCTCAGAGTCCGCAGTAATCTCTGCAATATCATACCAAACTTTATCATCACCGCTGTCATAGGAATACCTAAGCTTTACAGATGATACAGCCGCATTATCCGCAGCGAAAATGCTTATATCGATCTTTGAATTAAATGCCTTTGATTCGGGATAAAAAGCGGTAATGGCAGGACTGATCGTATCCGATTTTGTTGACAGAGTAATCTCGTCGGATTCTTCTCCTCTGTTGCCTATATCGTCATATCCCACTACCCTGAAAGTGTACTCTTTATCGGGCATAAGCTTCTGAACGTGCAGTCTTTGTTGTTCCGACCTCAGTGAAAGTGCCATCCTCATTTTTCTGCTCAACAGCAAAATATCCGAAATCGGTATCCGTTATATCATTCCACCTGAGAGTAATATGAGTTGATGCCGTAGTGCAGTTATCCTTGTCAAGTATTATTTTTGAAATACCTGTATTATCTATAGTAAAGATCTTTTCAAATGACTTAGATTCATTTCCATTAGAATCCACCGCAATGGCTCTAAGCTTATATGACCCATCGATAAGATCTATTGTATTCCATTCAAACACAGCAGAACCATCTTTGCATGAACTTTTTCCTATCAAAGACCACTCTTCGTCCAACAAAGTCATATATTCAAGACTTACTGTGTCAACAGAAAGATTGTCATCTGCGGCTACAGTGATTTTTGCAGTTTTGTTAAGTCTGTTCTTTTCGGCAATTATACTCTTTACCTCGGGCAATACCTTATCCTCTGTCGCTGTGACAGAAGCAACATTACTTGTATTTCCCTCAATATCAAAAGAATTTACACCACTTATCTTATATGAATAGCTATTTCCTGCAACTACGTTTTTATCTGTATATCTGACAGTTGCACTATTTCCAATCTCAACGATTGGTTCAAACTCTTCGTCTTCGGAATCCTGTCTGTATATAATGTATTTTTGGCAATCAGCACTTACAGACTTATTCCAAGTGAGCATAATTACACCATTATCAGTTTCTGCTTTAAGATTCTGGGGAGGTTTAGGTCCCGAAGAAGTTACAGTATACATGACCTCTACGCAATCTGAATTATCGTCATCATCAAAAAGCGTTACACGAATATCATAGTTTCCATCCAGACCTTCTGTATTCCACGAGCATTTTGCGCAAAGCTTGTTCGCCGAATAATTCTGAGCTCCGATGAGCTCTTTTGAGATAGGCATATATTCATCTTTTCCGCTTTTACTGAACTCAAATCTGACCTTATTGCCTCCATCTGAACTGATCTTATCGAAAAAAGCGACAATAGTCTGACTTTTTCCGCCGAGACTGCTTAAATCACCAGGAGTTATAGATGTAATTTTAGGCATCACAACATAACCTGTGATATTTTCGCTGAAATCAGAAAGATTTCCTGCCTTATCATAGGCTTTTATCATATATGAATATTCTTCATTTTCATTCAAACTACTATGCTTAAATTCGCATTCCTCAGTTCTTGCAATTTCCTCATTATTGCAGTATATGATATAGCCCTCAGTGCCAACATTATCCTTTGAGGCGCTCCACGACAACGTAAGTGATGAACCAGTAACTGATTTGATTTTTACGTTATGGGGAGTTTCCGGACTGTCTGTATCCGCCAAAGTTTTAAGATTTATCTTATCAGAGGCCGCAGAATAATTTCGAGACTCATCAAAAGCGTATACCTGATATGTATATGCGGTGTTCGGTTCAAGCAATCCGTCAATGAATTCTGTTCTTCCTGTAGTTACAAGCTTTTCACCGTTTCGGTAAACCTCATAACCTGTTACCCTCACATTATCAGAGGACTGCTCCCATACTATGTGGATAGAGGTTGCAGATATTTCCGAAACAGTCAGACCTGTAACCTTTGTGGGCGGCTCAATATCATCATAATCTTCTATGAGCTCGTTGCAGAGATTTTTAAGAAAAACTGTAGTATTGTTTTGATTTTTTGCTACATAAAAAGAGCCTGGCTTTGTAATGATCAACTTATTAAACTTAGAACCGTTACTGTACATCGTCACAGTCTGAACGTATATTCTGCCATTTGAAGCACTTTTTCCACTTAAAATTGTAGTGTGTGTTTCTGAGCAGACAAAAACAGTATTTTTATTCTGTATGAAATCGCCTTTAATTTCAAGCGTCCCTGCTGTAAGATCACCACTCGTGCTATAATATGTATTGAAAATAAAATTCTTTCCTACAAGGACGTAATCCTTTGCATTTGTCATTATTAAGCATCCGTAATCTCCTAAAGTCAGGTTATTCTTGCATTCAATTGCTCCACCCTCAACAAAAAGCTTGGAATTTATTGAAAGGCTCTTAACATTCAGCTTGTATCCTTTTAAGTGCAGATTGGAGCAGGTTAGGTTTCCTATGGTTAAATCCTGTGTCAAATATATGTCGCTGTTATTATTGCCATTATTGATACATATATTTCCACCGAATGAACCGTTTTCAAGCTGAGAGAGCTTAGTAATATACAAATATCCGCTTTCACAGACAGAATTATTTACATCATTCACGTTCCCATAGGCAAAAACCGAAGAATTCAAAGACACACCATTAGTGTTATTCACCTTAAGATTAAAAAATCTAGAATCACTAGGCGAAACGAATAAAATATTTTGTTTTATTTTGCCGTTAAATTCAACAGTGTGACTTCCGCTTGCAGAAAAGTTATCATAATCCTTATACCTCTGCTGCGTAAAGTCTCCACCAATAGTCAATGTTCCCGCACTCAGTTTTCCATCATGCGATTTAGTTGAGCCCATAACAAAGTCACCCGATACCTCTACAACATCAGATTCATTTGTCATATTAAGTATTCCCGTACTGTAATCGTAGCTCTCCTTTCCGTCTTCCGTGGCTTTCTTTGTCTGTATACGATAATTTCCGTTTACAACGAGCTTTCCGCTGTTTATCTTTACTTCTCCACCGGCTTGGATGAAATCTCCATTGATCGTTAAAGTATGTCCATTGAGATCTAGTTCGCCAACTGATAGACAATAATTATCCAATTCCATATCTCCGGATAACACAGTACCCACCGCACCACCAAATGAATAATGTATCTGACTAAGATCACCAATCATACTGTTCGCAGAAATAGGATAATCTGATAGTATTCCCCCTTCACTTGTATTGCTTACTTCAAGAATATTAAAACTACAGTTTTTTTCGTTAATATACACTTCCTGACTGTCAAGTCCGTTAAGAACTACTTTTTGCTCTCGGGAAGGATTAAATCCTGTTGTTATATTAACATTACCTCTAAGCTCAATAATCCCGGCAGTTGCATCATCTCCAGAAAAGCTGCCGCCGTTAAAATTGAAATTTCCTTCAACAACTAAATGATCATTTGCATTGCGCATATACATATAACGAGAATAATACGTACCAGTCATTGTAAAATCGTTACATATTAATTCACCCTTATTGAAATTCAAACAACCTCTATTTTGAATAACAACGTTGCCATGTACTATAAGTGTATTTTCATTAAGGTTTAATGTTCCATAATTAATATACAAATCTTTAACTTCTGTTTGTGCAGTCAAAGTCGTATCAGAATTTATAGTCATATCCTCATAAACTATCTCATCTTCTGATGGCTCATCAATCTCTTCTGTGTTTTCATCGTTCTGAGCAACAACATCATTTTCTGAAACATTATCCGCATTACTTTCTGTTACTATTTCAGATTTAGACGAATAGTCAGCTTGAACAGCAAAAGAATATCCGCACTGACCCACAATCTGAAAAGCAAGAGCCAATGCAATGACCTGGCTTATTGCCCGTTTAACAAATTTCTTCATATTCATTTCACTCCTAATTTACTTCTCTTCACCGTCAATTACAGTAACAATTTGAGTTATATTACCGTTAGCGTCATACATATATTCCACATAATTTTCTTCATCATAGGTCACTTTAATAAGACGATTAAGTCTATCATACTCATATTGCGGTTCATTAAACTTGTCTGAACCTGACAAACTGCTGTCATCGCCCGAACTTGAACCTGACAACTCTAAGCTTGATGAATTTCCTGAGCTTGAGTCAGACGAACTCGTATCGTATCCGGAGGAATCTCCTTGTGAAGTTGAATTATCATCCAAATCGGAATTTACCGAAGAATCCTCAGAATCAACAGAACTGCTGTCTGTCTTGGACGAATCAGTTTTTGAGTCCTTCAGACTGGTATCGTCAGATGTTGACTCGGAATCTGAATCCTTAATGTAAACAAAACCAAGATATGAAATGTCCTCTGTTCCGCCAGTAATTTCAAAAGAGTCGGAAACGATCTCAATATTTTTTGCAAATATTCTTCCATGAAGAGTTCCCGTACTAACGTTTAATGTAACCTTGCCATTAGGAGCATAAATTATTGTCTGAACATCCATTTCATTTTTTACATTTAACGTTATATTACCGCTTTCAGATGCAATCACCGAAAATGCATTTTTCCTGTTCTTCAGAGTATCCGCTGATATTACAATATCTTCATCAGCAAGAATATATCTGCCAATGAGGAGTTCACCCGGTTTTCCGTTCATTTCTCCGAGCACGAAATCATTGTCCTGATTTTCCAGTCCGCTTAAAAAGTTTTCTGCGTCGCCTATACACGAAACAAGCTCTTTTGGAAAATCGGAATACTCAAAATCGCTTATTCTTCCGATTTCTTCTGTTCCGTTAGGCTGTTTGTTCAAGCTGTTGATATTAGGAGATATATTATATGCATATGTATTTACATAAAATCCGACAGCGGAGCTGTTTCTATACTCGTCAACACCCTCAGGAGAAAACATAAATCCACGGAAAACGCCTATATTGGCATTAGCCATAATAATTGCTTTTTGACTATTAATAAATGTTCCTTGTAAAAGTTTGAAATTACAGTTTATTATCGACATCGGATATGTAGAATAAAATACAGGAAGGTCCCCATATCTTGTGGTATTATTGTCATTCATATCTTCAAACATAACACCATTTATAGCTGCCATCAACGTATTTTCAACATTAAACCTAGAAGCTATTTTGTCTGCTCCCGCACCTCTCATCAGTATCATCTGTGTAGTCACCAGTCTGCTGCTTGTAAGATTAACATCTTTAGCTGTATATACTACTATCGGTCCATATTCGTCTATTACAGTCAAATTATCAGCATTAAACCCAACATCACCTGTGCCTAACAGAATCTGACCGCCCATTGTGTATACACATTCAAGGGCGGGAAAATCTCCTGCGAGATTCATATCAGAATTTCCAGTTCGGTAAATATATTTAAGTTTAGGAAAATTTCCTATAAGTTGCACTCCGCCCCAGTTATCAAGCTTAATTTCTTCAAGATTTTCATAATCCCCGTTAAGCGTAATATGACCGCCCTCTATCACCAATTTCTTTGCATTTTCAGCTTCTTCGGGATTTATTGACGCGTCAGCCTGAATTTTCACAAAATCGGATGTACAAGCAGAAAAAACAGGATTGTCCTGTTTCAGCGTACTTATATACTTTTTTAATCTCTCTTCCGAAAAGTTATCGCTTATAACTGAACCTGGCAGTTGCTCATAGTCCTGCCAGGAATTACTTACTACCTGTTCTTGAACGGGAATGAAATTACTGTTATTGCCAAGTTCAAGAACAGAGTCTGTTTCAAATTCTGAATTTTGGAACAGTATAGGGAAGATTTTCTCCCATTTTGCTCTATTTTCGTATACCTTGGTAAAGAAACCTGCACCAAAAGCTCCAACTTTACCTGTTTTATCTTTTGTAGTTTCAGAAATAGGTGCATTATCCGCAGATACGTTTATATTTAAAGAATCTCCTGAAATTACTGCACCATCTAACGTTAAAAAATTATCAGTAAAACTCTGCGATTCATTTTTATCTGCTTCGATACTCTGTGCAATTGTATAAACATTGTTCCAAACATTTGGAACAGTAATTTTCTCCAAATTATCATATTTACTGCCAAAGTAAACATCATCCGAATTGCTAATTATAGTCTTATTCGCTGCGACATAGCCTGAAACGGTAATTTTATCGTCATTCAATGAAACGTTTCCATTAGAGCGAACGTCTCCGTCAATAGATAAACTGCCGCCTTGGGCATTTATATGGCCGTTATCATCCGCTGCAAGCAAGGTATGCTCCCACGGATTATCATTTAACCTCCGAACATCATAAATAGCCGCAGTAACTACTGTAACAGCAGTTACTGCGGCTATCGATACGGCAATTACTCCAATACGCAATTTCTTGTTTGCTTTCATACATTTTCCTCACTTTTACTTCAAATATATATTTTTTAATAAACCTTCTTATACCTTATATTTTTGATTTTTCCCAACAGAAGCATTAATGCTTCTGTAAATATAATAATAGGAATAACTTCACTTTCTATCTTAGCGACACAAGTGAAAATTATCCATATAATGATCTCAACCAATAAAATGAGCAGTGATTTTCTTCTGTACATCTTGCATTCTAACTCGTCCAAAGGCTTATTTTCTCCTGCAACTGGAGAAAAAACAAAGCAAACACAACTTCCAATAACGAGCATTATCACACAACAGCTTGTCGAAAGAATTTGGAATTTTAACAGACACATCCAAATTATCATAATCAGCGATGATACTATGTAACATTTTTCTGATGAACTTGAATGATGACCGCCTGCATAACTTCTCAACGGAATATACGCCGCCAAAAGAATAATGCTTTCCAAAGCTTTTCCGAAAATCACACCAATCAGTATCGACGTGATAAAATTGAGCGTCAATATCATACCATTTTGAAAACCGTATCTATACAATTCCCTTTTATCGGACGAAATAACGTTTTCATTTTCAAGCTGTTGAGTGAGATACTCTGCAAGCTTAGCAAACATTAAAATTTGCGAAGGCTCTTTGCATCAGCAGGAAGTTTTGGCTGATTAGCTATCCAAAAACAAGCACTGTTAACGTTAACAGCTGTGATTGTCAATGCCAATGCAGCAAACATACCGCCATACTTCTTGAAAAACTTGAGCATAAAAGACTTCATAATAACACTCCCTTTTAAAACTATTGTGATATTCACATTATTAACATAGCATAAAAATGTCGATATAAGTCAAACTATGGTACGAACCATAGTATTTTTGGGTACAAAAAAGCAGCGCCGATTTTGGCACTGCTAAAGTTCACTTTTCTTTTTGTTTTATATTATATAAAATAGCTTTTGCAATATACTTATTATCAATAATATCATTCTGAAGTTTCCCGTTATACTTTTCCAATGAAGTCTGAACACTTATTAATCCGTATCCATGTTCTCCGGGATTATCATATGTATTATTCATACCGGAAAATGTATTCTCGATTTTAATAACTATCATTCCTATGGAATAATTAATATCTATCTCAAGTATCTTTTTCTCAGCTTGTTTTAATGCGTTTAACGCATTGTCAAGCAGGTTTCCAAGAATTACTGTTAAATCAAATGAATCGACCTGCAACTCTTCAGGTAAAACAACGTTACAAGAAAAGTCCACTCCATATTCCTGAGCTATCGCCAATTTATAATTCAGTAAACAATCAAAATCAACATTCCCCGTGCTTACAAACTCTTTTTCCGCTGTGATTTTTTCGCTCATTTCGTCGATGTAATTTACAGCTTTTTGACAATTGTCGTTTACTAAATCATATTTCAATTTCAGCAAATGGTTTTTCATATCATGCTTCAATAAGCGTATCTGCTTTTGTGATTCATTCATTATAATCAGCTGATTCTGATATGCTTTATTTGACGATGCAATTTCATTAAACATAATCTGAAACTGCATATTCTCTATGTATCTATCGTATAAATAAAAATTCAAGAAATTTATAACAAGCAGTATCAACGAAATAATAAAACATCTGACATTGAATTCTGGTCCTGAGAGCTCTGCAATAACGATTGTACCAATAGAGATTATTATAAGAAAGATCACATACCCGGAATTAACGATAACCTTCTCTTTTCTGTTGAAATAATGTCTGAACAAAAAAACTAATCCAAGAAATGAAATACTTTGAGGCGTGTTTGATTTTAATAGCATTGATTCCGGGAATATGCAAAATAACATCCAATCCAAAATCATACCTACTGCGCAAACGCCAATTGTAAGAAATATATACGTTTGTATCGGTTTTCGGTATTGCAGCATTATCATAAACATAGGCAATATATTACTGATCAAATTCAGCATCATGCTATCCATAAAAAGGTACACGCCGCAGTTTATCAGATAGTAAACATAATACGTCAAGAGCTCCGCATATTTAGGCAGCTTGCTCTTACCCAAAACCGCAGTAAAAAGTATATATACCGCATACATATGTACCGCATTAGAAATTAAATACACTATTGGCTGCATTTACGCTCCTCCAATCTTATCAGATAAGACATCCATTACACTATTACGATATCCGTCGCTGATCTTTAGCTTTGTTCCGTTTGATAATACAACAGTTTCAAAATCGGTATCAACGATATGATTAATATTAACCGCCAAGCCACGTTTTACGACAACCATATCATTCTTCATTTCATTGGTTACAGCGTCACTAAATTTATGATAACATATTATAACACCGTTTGACGTAATTAGTTTCAGCTTTTTTCTTTCGCTTTGTATATAAATGATCTCGCTGATAGCTATTTTATGTTTCATATTTTCCAATGTATAAGTAAAAAACATACTGCTATTGGCATAATATTTAATGAATTTAGAAATGCACGGATATAATCGTTCTTTCTTTACGGGTTTAACGATGAAATCAAAAGGCTGAACAGAAAACAACTCCATTGCGTATGAATCTTTAGCCGAGATAAAAATTATCTGAGTTCTTATATCTCCCATTCCCAATCTGATTTTTTTGCTAAGATTTACACCATTCATATTGGGAAATTCAATATCCAAAAAGATTAAATGATAGTTCACTGAAGATTGAACTCTTTCAAATAAATCTTCGCATGATAAAAATATATCAACTTTAAAATCCAAATTGTATTTGAACTGATATTCTATCAATAATTGTTTCAAATGTTCACACACATATTTTTCATCATCAACTATTGCTATTTTTATCATAAAGCTCACCTGCCTTAATTGACATTATACCAATTATTTTACGTAAAATCAATACATAATCTGTTAAAACTATGGTATAATATATTAATATAGGCAGCAAAAACTTTCGCAAATTCTGTACATTTGCGAAAGGATTTTAAGAGTAATTTTGGTCTTGAAATTGATAGATTTGATGAAAAGTTAATCACATTATATCACACCAAAATCCATTTGTAAAGACATTATTTTAAAAATTGAAGAAAAAATCTAAAAAAATCAGGCTGACAAAGATTTTCAGCCGTCAGTTTTTTAGTATGAGGAGGATGAAAAAATGAGGAACGCACTTAATATTTACAAGAGAAAGGACGGTCGCTTTGAGGGTCGTATTCCTTTTGGTCGTAACGACAATGGAAGCTTAAAGTATAGGTATTTTTATTCAAAAGACCTTGCTGAATTAAAAGATAAAATGCTCTCGGCTTATACCTCAATAGAAAAATACAATACTATATCATGCGCTAAAACTCTTTCGGAAATTTGTGCAGAATGGCTTTCTTGTGCGAAGCTTCGTGTAAAGCGTTCAAGCTACTGCTGCTATGAAAGGAATATAAATAAACATATACTTCCGTACTTCAAGAAAACAAAATACAGCGAGCTTAATTCGGTCAAGATCAACGCTTTTATCGAGTATCTTTTGAAAAACGGAAAATCCAATGGCAAGGGAGGCTTGTCGTCTAAAACGATTCGTGATAATATTGTTTTGCTTCGTTCCGTCGCAAAGTATGCCGAAAGCGAATACGGATACAAAAATCCTATGAGAAATGTTATCATGCCAAAGGAGAATACAAAAGCTGCAATGGTTTTTAATAGAGATGAACGCAGCAGCCTTCAATCATATCTTATGAACGACTTGAACAAAACAAATGTCGGAATACTGCTTGCTATGTACACGGGAATGCGTATTGGCGAGCTTTGTGCTGTCACGGCGGAATCTTTTTCATCTGTAACGAAGCAAACGGCGAAACGACAAAAGACGAC
>OGZV01003497.1_pt1 | contig 10498 bp, 7 predicted proteins | sample 1576861 | NCBI WGS metagenome assembly OGZV01 (sample SAMEA3541501, study PRJEB24748) | human gut metagenome | biome: human gut; feature: human-associated habitat; material: faeces | place: China | collected 2012
GAAGATCAGCTTAACCAGTATGATCTTTATTGCGCTGATCGCCGGAGCAATCACAGGAATGGTTCTCCATTACCTGGTGCCGGATAGCAGTGTGAAGAATGATGTGATTGTTGAAGGAGTGCTGTACGTTTTGGGACAGGGCTTTATCCGTCTTATGAAAATGCTGGTAGTACCTCTTGTTTTCTGCTCACTGGTATGTGGAAGTATGGCTATCGGTGATACTAAGAAGCTGGGAAATGTAGGTGGAAAAACACTTGCATTTTATCTGGTCACAACAGCGGTGGCAGTTGCAGTTGCCCTTGGAATCGGAACTCTTTTGAGACCGGGAATTGGTCTTGATATGAGTAAGATCCAGGTAAATGCTTCCGATATTGAGACTATGGAGTCCACTTCTCTGGTTCAGACCATTCTCAATATCATTCCGGATAACCCCATCAAGTCCCTGGCAAGTGGGGAAATGCTTCAGATTATAGTGTTTGCTTTGATCATTGGTGTGATCCTGGCAAAGCTTGGGGAGCGTGCGGAGACCGTTTCCAATTTTATCAGCCAGTTTAATGATATTATGATGGAAATGACCATGATGGTTATGAGTCTGGCTCCTATTGGTGTATTCAGTCTGATCGCAAGAACCTTTGCAACCATTGGTTTCAGCGCATTTGTGCCTCTGGCAAAATATATGATCGCAGTTCTGATCGCTCTGGCAATCCAGTGTTTTGGTGTATACCAGATTTTGCTGAAGCTGTTCACAGGCCTGAATCCGGTGAAGTTTATCAGAAAGTTTTTCCCGGTTATGGCCTTTGCCTTTTCCACTGCAACCTCCAATGCGACTATTCCGCTTTCTATTGATACGCTGTACAAGAAGATGGGTGTTTCCAAGAAGATTTCTTCTTTTACCATACCTCTTGGTGCGACTATCAACATGGATGGTACTTCCATTATGCAGGGAGTTGCGGTTATGTTCGCTGCCCAGGCTTTTGGAATCCAGCTGACTCCAATGGATTATGTGACGGTAATCGGAACGGCTACACTGGCGTCTATTGGTACTGCTGGTATTCCAAGTGTTGGTCTTGTTACACTGACTATGGTATTTAATTCTGTCGGGCTTCCAGTTGAGGCGATCGGTATTATCATGGGTATTGACCGTATTCTGGATATGACAAGAACAGCTGTTAATATCACTGGTGATGCAGTATGTACAACAATTGTTGCACATCAGAATAAAGCGTTAGATAAAAAAGTATTTTATGAGACAGAATAAATAACAGGGAGATGATTCGGGGTACTCGAATCATCTCCCTGTTTAAATTTGTAAAATGTTTTGTTTATACTCAGAAACTGTCATTTTATAATAATTTTTAAAAGCGGTATGAAAATGGTTCGGATAAGAATAGCCCAACCGGTCGGATATTTCAGAAATTGAAAGCTTACCTTCCTTTAAAAATGTAACAGCTGCAGCCATTCTGGCTTCTGTCCTTTTTTGGAGAAAGTTTTGTCCATATCGATTAAAGAGAATCCGACTGGTCTGTCTGGTGCTTAATCCTAAACGGCGTGATAATTCATTTAATGTAATTGTATCGTATTCCAGTAAAAAGCTATCTTCAATGAGGATATAAGCTTTCACCAAAGGAATCGGAATATATGTGATAGCAGCATTTGAAGCCGGTTCGTAGTTTCGCAGTATTTTAACCAGGAACTGCATAAAAAGAGCACGCAACATGATAGTGGCGGCGGAGCCGGGGGCAGAAAACTCCTGATAAATTGCTTCGAGGGTAGCTTGCAACTTAGCACAGTCCTTTCCGTACCAGAACGGATAATGTAAAAATGGTTCTATAATAGCGTTTTCGGAAGAGTTCTTTTTTGTGTCGTGTGCTTTTTCAATTCTTAAATAAATACAATACTCATATGTCGGATCATCTGAGTCGGAATATTGTTGATGCTCGATATGAGGACCGGTTGTATAGAGTATATTTGGATATAATTCATAGGAGCATTGATTGCTGATCAATGTTCCCTTACCTTTTGGAATATAATGAATCTCATAGCTGTTCGAGCTATGTGCATGTGAAGGTGTATTCCACGTCTGGCATTCATATGTAAATTTCAATATATTGATCTGATAATCACCTATCGAAAATGTAATATATAAGTTATCATTTTTCATACTGTAGACTCCTTTTTGAAAGTACGCTAATCGGACATGAATATATCTATTTTGTCTGCTGTTCCAATATTATTATCGTACTATAGATTTTATAATGAAATCAAGAACAAGATAGAAAAAACAAAAAGGAGGATGACGATGATTATTGATGCACATTTACATCTCTGGAAAAAACAATCGGGATGTGTAAATGGAAAACCAGTCTTTGCATTAAGCGGAGGAAAAAGTGATTTTGGCGGAGCGATACGTCAAATGATGCCACCCTATATGCTGGATGGAAGTAATACAGTAGAAATGCTGATTGCAAATATGGATTATGCGAGAGTCAGTGGATGCGTGGTGACGCAAGAGTATATCGATGGTAATCAGGATGCATATTTATTAGAATGCAGAAAGAAATATCCGGAAAGAATAAAAATTTGTTGTCTGTATGAAGAAAAAGAAATAGACGATAAATGGATAGAACAGTTTGATGGAATTAAAATTTGTGCGGGCAGATTAAAAGATCAAAACTTGTTACATCATAAAGATATTTTTGAAAAAGCAGACAAGCTGAATAAATTTATTTCAATCGATATGGCGGATGGAGAGCTTCAAGTAGGTGATATGGAAAAATTGATTGAGATGCATCCGAATCTGCGGATTGCTATCGGACATTTTGGAATGGTCACGGTAGAAGGCTGGGAGAAGCAGATTGCATTGGCAAAGCATAAAAATGTTTATATTGAAAGTGGCGGAATTACATGGTTATTTCACAAAGAATTTTATCCATATCCATCTGCTGTCAAGGCGATACGCAAGGCGATAGAAATTTGCGGAGTTGAAAAATTGATGTGGGGAAGTGATTACCCGCGTACAATGACCGCCATAACCTATGGGATGAGTAAAGATTTTATAGATAAATCGACTGCTTTATCGGATGAAGAAAAGAAAAAAATCTTAGGAGAAAATGCAAAAGAATTTTATGGTTTTCCAGAATTAGAAGTTCCGGAAAAAATAATTAACATGGTTGAGTAGGAGAAATAAGATGATTGTAAAAGGAACATATTTTCAGAATAGCGAAGAGAATCCATTGGTATATGGAGATGTTGAAATTAATAATATCCCAAGAAGACGATTAAGAGGAGAGGAAGAAAAAGAAGGTGTGATTGCAGAGAGTGTTCTGGTTGGATTTTGCGGAACAGATTACACATTGATGAATATGGGGCGAGAAGGAAAATTAAAACCTAAATTTCCGGAAGGCTGTAACAGATTGATCAATGGTCATGAGGGCGTTGTATGGGTACCGTCACAAGAGCGTTTTGCAATCGTGTTGATCCGTGGCGGAAACAGCTATGATCCAACCAGATATACAGAAGAAGAAACGTATTTTGAATATGGATGTGATCAGGCTGATGGTTTGTTTTCAGATAAAAATTATTACAATCCCGACATGCTATTGAAAATCCCGGATGGTTATGTGAAGGATGGAAAAATTTCTCTTAATCTATGTAAGAAGCTGGTATTCAGTGACCCATATGCCTGTATGATTTTCCAGAGAGAACGAATGGAAGATATAGGAGAGGCTCAGAATTTTAGAGTGAAAATGGCTCAATATAAATGCAGCGAAGAAGAGGCAAGAAAAATTGCGAAGAAGGAAACCTTTGACAGAGTATGTATTTTCGGGCTTGGAACAACAGGTATGTTTATCGGAGATTTGATTCGTCAGAAATATCCGGAGGCGAAGATTGTTTTCGTGGCAAGAAGCGAAGAAAACAGTCCAAAAGTCGCATTTGCGCTAAAACAGGCAGGGGCATCTTATGTAAGAAGTGCATTTGATACAAAAGAAGAACTTGCAGATGCAATTAAAGAAAAATTGGGTGGTACCGCAACTGTATTTATCGGTTCCAGCGGCGCGGTCCGCACCAGCACCACCTACGACGAACTGCTGGACGCTCTCACCACCGTCCGCTACCCCCGGGCGCGGATGCGCCGCCTCGCCATGGACGCCGCGCTGGGCTTCACCGCTGACAGTCTCCCCGCCCTTCCGCCCTATCTCCATCTGCTGGGAGGGAAGAAGGATGCCCTTCCTTCATTAAAAAATTGCGCTCTCCCTGTCTCCCACTCGCTGGCCCGTCTGCGGGGATCAGGCGGTGCCTGCACCCAGATGGCCGAGGCACAGCTTGCCGCCGCCGATTTTGGTACGCTCTGCCGCGTTTCGCCGGAGGCAATGGGCAGCCTACTTCGTCAAAAAAATATCTTTTTGACGTAATGACAGAAATTTTTCTGCAAATTTTGTTATTTCGGCACTTGTATGCCGAGGCAGTTTCGGTGTATTATAGTAAAGATACTTGGATACAACACCGCCTGTTCGACAGGTACAAGGAGGAACCATGGCACTTCACGTTCTGGACGAAGCCAACCGCTGCCTCGGCTGCAAAAAGCCGATGTGCCAGCAGGGCTGCCCCATCCACACCAACATTCCCGAGGTCATCCGCCTGCTCAAGGACAATCACCTCGACGACGCCGGCCGGATGCTGTTTGAAAACAATCCCCTGACCACTGTGTGCAGCCTCGTGTGCAACCACGAGAACCAGTGCGAGGGCCACTGCATCCGCAACCGGATGCCCAGCCACGACCCCGTCCACTTCTCCATCATCGAGGACTACATCTCCACCACCTACGCCAACAAGATGACTTCCGGCCCCGCCCCCAGGAACGGCATGAAGGCCGCTGTCGTCGGCTCCGGCCCTGCGGGCCTGACCGTCGCCGTCCTGCTGGCACGCTGGGGTTACGATGTCACCATCTTCGACGCCCGCGACAAGATCGGCGGCGTCATGCGGTACGGCATCCCCAATTACCGCCTGCCCGACAGCGTGCTGGACGACTTCCAGTACCGCCACCTCGAGCTGAAGGGCATCCACGTCCGCCCCAATACCGCCATCGGCAAGACCATCACCATCGACGACCTCTTCCGGGACGGCTACAAGAGCGTCTTTATCGGCGCGGGCCTCTGGAAGGCCAACGCCATGCACATCAAGGGCGAGACGCTGGGCAACGTGGCCTTCGGCATCGACTATCTGGCCAACTCCAAGGCCTTCCAGCTGGGCGACGACATCGCCGTCATCGGCGTGGGCAACTCCGCCATGGACTGCGCCCGCACTGCCATCCGCAACGGCGCACGCCACGTCACCTGCTACGCCCGCCGCGACGAGGAGTGTATCAGCGCTTCCGAGCATGAAGTGCGGTACGCCAAGCTCGAGGGCGTGGGCTTCCGCTTCTGCAAGGCTCCGGTGGAGATCCGTGAGAACGGCATCATCTGCCGCGACACCGTGAAGGGCGAGGACGGCAAGTTCACCCAGGTAGAGGGCAGCGAGACCTTCTACCCCCACACCGGCGTCATCGTCTCGGTGAGCCAGGGTTCTGAAAACTCTCTCGTCAAGACCACCACCGGCATCGAGACCAACCAGCGCGGCCTGCTCACCGTCAACGAGGACGGCAGCACCACCCGCGAGGGCGTATTCGCCGGCGGCGACGCCGTCATGGGCGCGCGCACCGTCGTGGAGGCCGTAGCCATCGCCAAGAAGGTGGCCGAGTCCATGGACGCCTACATGAAGTCCCTGCCCGCCGACAACACTCCCGACCCCTACGCCGGTATTCCGGTGTTCTCCACCCCGACTTCTGACGTTCTGGCAAAGCAGGGCGTCTAAATTCTGATCTTCAAGGCTGCTGTGCAAAAGCGCGGCAGCCTTTTCTTTTTGTAACATTTCTGTTTCTTTGCCAATCTTAGCCGCTCTTCTGTTGACGGACTTTTGTCTGTTTTTGTATACTTAATAAGGAAATATTTCTCAATTCCAACGCCCGGCGGCACTGCTTCCGGGCGGGAAAGGCTGGTGGACATCATTATCAGATCATCCCTCCCCAAGCTCCGGGAAAAGCTGCTGGAGGCGCTTCAGGCCGTCCTGCCCATCGCGGCCATCGTGCTGGTGCTCTGTTTCAGCATCGCCCCCGTTTCCCCGAGCATCCTGCTCTGCTTTCTGCTGGGCGCGGCCATGATCATCGTCGGCATCATGTTCTTCACCCTGGGTGCCGAGATGAGCATGACCCCCATGGGCGAGCGGGTCGGCTCCATGCTCACCCGGAGCCAGAACCTCTTCCTCATCATCGGCGTAGGCTTCCTGCTGGGCTTCCTGATCACCATCTCGGAGCCTGACTTACAGGTGCTTGCGAACCAAGTGCCCTCCATCCCCAACATGACCCTCATCCTCTCGGTGGCTGTGGGCGTGGGCATCTTCCTCGTCATGGCCTTCCTGCGTATGCTGCTGGGCATCCCGCTGCCCCGGCTGCTGGTCATCTTTTACGCTGCCATCTTTCTTCTGGCTGCATTTGTGCCAAAAGAGTTTCTGGCCGTGGCCTTCGACTCCGGCGGCGTCACCACCGGCCCCATGACCGTCCCCTTCATCATGGCGCTGGGCGTCGGTGTGTCGGCCATCCGTTCCGACCGCCATGCAGCGGACGACAGCTTCGGCCTCGTGGCCCTCTGCTCCGTGGGTCCCATCCTCGCCGTCCTCATCCTCGGCATCGTCTTCCATGCCAGCGAGAGCAGCTATGTGCCGCCGGTCATCCCCGAAGTGGGCGACTCGGTGGAGCTGTGGCAGCTGTTCAGCGAGGGTCTGCCCACCTATCTGCACGAGATCGCCACTTCCCTGCTGCCCATCGTCGTGATGTTCGGCATCTTCCAGCTCGCCGCCCTCCACATCGACCGGCGGACGCTGGGCCGCATCGGCGTAGGCCTCGTCTATACTTACATCGGCCTCGTGCTCTTCCTCACCGGCGCGAACATCGGCTTCATGCCCGCCGGCAACTACCTCGGTCAGGTCCTGGGCGGCCAGAGCAGCCGGTGGCTGCTCATCCCCATCGGGATGCTCATTGGCTACTTTATCGTCCGGGCCGAGCCTGCGGTCTATGTCCTCAACAAACAGGTCGAAGAAGTCACCGACGGTGCCATCTCCGCCGGGACGATGGGCGCGGCCCTCTCGGCCGGCGTCGCCCTTTCGGTGGGCCTTGCGATGGTGCGCGTCCTCACCGGCATCTCGATCCTGTGGTTCCTCATCCCGGGCTACCTCTTCGCCATCAGCATCTCCTTTGTGGTGCCGAAGCTCTACACCGCCATCGCCTTTGACGCCGGCGGCGTGGCCTCCGGCCCCATGACGGCCACCTTCCTGCTGCCGCTGGCGCAAGGTGCCTGCATCGCCGTAGGCGGCAACATCGTCACCGACGCCTTCGGCGTGGTGGCCATGGTCGCCATGACGCCCCTCATCACCGTCCAGCTCATGGGCCTTGTGGCCCAGCTCAAGACCCGCAAGGCTCGCAGCGCCCAGCCCCTGCTGGATCCTGCCGCCCTGCTGGCCGAACTGCCGGACGACGCCATCATCGAGCTGTAAGGAGGGCTTGCCGTGAATACGCTTTACTGGCTGGTCACCATCACCGACCGCCCCACGACAGACGCCTTTCTGAAGCTGTATAAAAGCTTCGGCGTCGATGTCAGCCTCCGCACTGTGGGCGCCGGCACCGCCGTTCAGGAGACGCTTTCCACCCTCGGGCTGGAAAAGACCGAAAAAGCCGTGCTCTTTGCCATCATCACAGCGGACAGCTGGCCCCGCATCCAGAAAGCCCTGCGCCGCCAGATGCGCATTGATGTGCCGGGTACCGGCATTGCATTCATCGTCCCGGTAAGCAGCATCGGCGGCAAGCGCGCCCTGCTGTTCCTCACCGAACACCAGACCCTTGAGCTGAAGGAGGAAAGCACCTTGAAAGATACCCGTTACGACCTGCTGCTGGTCATCGCCAATCAGGGCTACACCGGCTCTATCATGGACGCGGCCCGGGCCGCAGGAGCCGGCGGCGGCACCGTCATCCACGCCAAAGGCACCGGCATGGAGGGTGCAGCCAAGTTCATGGGCATCGACCTCGTGAACGAAAAAGAGCTGGTACTCATCGTCAGCCGCACTTCTGAGAAGAACGCCATCATGAAAGCCATCATGGACAACGCCGACAAAAAGGCCGGCTCCATCGTCTTCTCGCTGCCCGTCACCGACACCGCCGGCCTGCGCCTGCTGGACGAAGAGTAAAAAATCAAACTTTCATCTGTCAAATGAACAAAAATCCACGCTGCGGCAGGCCGCCGGGCGTGGATTTTTTTGCCGTTTTCCGGTATGATAGAAGAGATATGGGAGGAAACGCTATGAATCAGAATCCGCACTGGAAGCAGCTGATCTGGAACTGGGCTGCCATCATCTTCGGCAACGCGCTCTACTCGCTGGCCGTTGCCCTGTTCCTCGAGCCGGCGGGCCTCATCACCGGCGGCGCGACCGGCATCGCGCTGGCCATCGGGCGATTGACGGGCCTGTCCGTCTCGGGGCTGCTGCTCTTCATCAACCTCGCCATGCTGGTCTGGGGCTGGGTGGTCCTGGGCCGGGCCTTCGCCCTCAATACGCTGGCCAGCAGTGTTCTCAGCCCCGCCTTCCTCGCCCTGTTCGAGGGGATGGCGAATGGCCGGGTGCTGACGGAGGACATCTTCCTCTGCACCGTCTTTGCGGGCCTCGGCATCGGCGTGGCGCTGGGCATCGTCATCCGCTCCGGCGCATCCACCGGCGGCCTCGACATCCCGCCGCTGGTGCTCAACAAATGGTTCAAGCTGCCGGTGTCGGCCACCATGCTGGCCTTCGACATCATGGTCCTGCTGATGCAGGCTGTGTTCAGCCCGATGCCGCAGGTGCTGTACGGCATTGTGATGGTACTCATCCACACCATCGTCATGGATAAGATGCTGATGATGGGTGCCAGCCGCACCGAGGTAAAGATCATCAGCAGCCAGTCCGACGCCATCTGTGCCGCCATCCTCGAGCAGCTGGACCGGGGCGTGACCATCCTCCACGGCGAGGGCGGCTACACCCACGAGTCCAGCGCCGTGCTGCTGAGCATCGTGTCCAACCGGGAACTGCCCCGGCTGGAAAAGCTGGCCCACAGCATCGACCCCACCTGCTTCCTCATCGTGAGCCATGTCACCGAGGTCAGCGGCCGGGGCTTCTCGATGGATAAGGATTATTTGTAAAACAAAGGGGAATGCCGAACGGCATTCCCCTTTGTTTTACAGTAATGGTGCAATAACTTTCAGTAAGATCCCTGCCAGATGGAGCAGCACGTTGCCCTCCCAGATGCTCTCCCGGGTGGGCTCGACATCGCGGCAGAATTCCAGCGTCTTCTGGAAATCCTTCTCGATGGCGGGGATGCAGGCGGTATCCTTCATCCAGACCGCATTCTCGAAGTGGTGGTAGAGGCTGCGGTAGTCGAGGTTTATGGTACCCACCACGGCCTCGCTGTCGTCTACCACAAAGACCTTCGCGTGGACGAAGCCGGGCAGCCACTCGCTGATCTTCACGCCCGAGTCCAGCAGAGACTTGTAGTGCGTCTTCGCCAGCGCATAGGCGAACTTCTTATCCGGCACATGGGGCAGGATGAGGTGGACGTCCACGCCCCGCTCTGCCGCGAACTTGAGGGCCGTTTCCAGCTCACCGTCGAGGATGAGGTAGGGCGTCATGATGTGGATGTAGCGCTTGGCGCGGTTGAGCAGGTCGATATAGACCATCTCTCCCACCCGCTCACCGTCCAGCGGGCAGTCGCCGTAAGGGGCCGCGAACCCCTTCGCCGGGACAGAGTGGGGCGGCACGGAGAGGAACTTCTCAAACTCCGGCTCCCGGAGGATGCTCCACATCTCGAGGAAGAGGATGGTCAGCGGCCGGACAGCCTCGCCTTCCAGCATGACGGCGGCGTCCTTCCAGCGGCCATACTTCTCGATGTGGTTGATATACTCGTCGGCGAGGTTCACGCCGCCGGTAAAACCCACATTGCCGTCAATGACGAGAATTTTCCGGTGGTCGCGGTAATTATAATGGGTCGAGACAAAGGGCTGCACCGGCGAGAACACCCGGCACTGGATGCCCAGCTTTTCGAGGCGGCTGGGGTAATCCCGGGGCAGGGTGGCGAACTCACAGGTGCCATCGTACATCACCCGGACGTCCACGCCCTCAGCGGCCTTGCGGGCCAGCACTTCGAGGATTTTGCCCCACATGAGGCCCTCGTCAATGATGAAGTACTCGAGGAAGATGTACTTCTCGGCCTTTTCCAGTTGGCGAAGCAGCTCTTCGAACTTGGCCTCGCCGCCGGGGAAGTAGGTAACTTCCGTGTTCCTGTAGACCGAGAAGCCGCCGCCCTTTCCGTGGAGATACCGCGCCAGCGAGGCCGCGCCGGGGTCGGCTTCGGCCAGCTCCTGGGCCGCGGCCAGCGGCTGGGGCTGTA
>OGZV01003504.1_pt1 | contig 10488 bp, 8 predicted proteins | sample 1576861 | NCBI WGS metagenome assembly OGZV01 (sample SAMEA3541501, study PRJEB24748) | human gut metagenome | biome: human gut; feature: human-associated habitat; material: faeces | place: China | collected 2012
GGCGGCAAAGAGGGCTTGCAGCCCGTGGAAAAGACCGTCATTGACCGCGCCGTTATGCATTTTTTACAAAATAATTCCTGCTGGCAGCTGCAGGATTGCAGTGATAGGCTGCAGGAGGTTGCCGAATTATGCAGAGATATTTTTTCGAAACGCAGAGAAAGTGAATTTACTGTGAAAACTGAATATTGTAAAAACTGCCCGTTTGCCTATTTTTGTGCAGGCAAAGAATAAACAACTAAAAATTAATAAATAAAAACACCTGTGAATACAGGTGTTTTTTATTTATCTGCAGTTGTTCAAATTTAATATTTTCGCAGGTTAAAGAAGCGCAACAATGACGATACATACAGTGTTTTTTATAATTCCATTCACTTGTATCTATAAATCACAAACATTCCTTATAGTTAACAAGAATAGCAAAATATAACAATAAGTTAAATCTGAAATTAATTATGTAAATAAAGATATCTTGCATACTCAAAACAAATATGTTATTATACATAAAAATATCTATAAAGAAAAATAAAAATTTAAAAAGACAAACTTTTTTTAATAATGTGAATTAAAATTTACAAATTATAAAATTTTGCAATAAGAGGATGTTAAAAAATATCTGACAAAGATAGTTTACTTTAAAAAAGTTTAACTGACGGGTGTCCTTTACAGTAAGTAAAAACAACGCCGTAAAATGGCGCTCAATAATTGGTACCCCGATGAATATAAAGCACAAAAGCCTGTAAGGGAGTGATACAGTGAAAATTCCATTGAAATAAACTCAGACCAAAAAATATTCTGAGTTTGGGGTGATCTGCTATGAAAGAAAAAGAAACAATGAACACAATTGAAACAAAAGCTAAAAGCATCGTCGGTTCTCTGGTGATGATCTGCCCGGTTTGCGGCAAAGAATTCGTCTGTAATAAAGCCCATCATGTTTACACGGCTTTGATAAAAAGAAAACGCTACTATTACTGCAGGTACTCCTGCTTTAAGAACAGACCGGGAGCTAAGTAATATTTAGATTGATGATTTGGCTGATTGACATGGAAATGCTTTAGTTAAGATATAATTTCCCCGGCTGTTATACAGTCGGGGGTTTAATATATTGAAGTTTTAAAGAACTAAAGGACAGTAAAACTTGGATAAAGTTTTACTGTCTTTTTTATTTATTCTGAACATATTTTTGCAATAAACTTTACAAATCTTTAACAAAAACAACGTTTAGATTTAATCAAAATTCGTTATCATACATAACAGAGCTCGGAACTAAAAAAGTGGAGGGTAAAAATGATGATGAAAAAGAAACTTGCGGCACTGCTTTTAGCAGCTGCCAGCGCGATGGTCTTTACCGGCTGCGGCAGCAGTGATAATCAGTCTAAAGGCAGCGTTGACAAAAAGGTGCAGATCGAATATTGGCATGTAGCCTCCGAAAGCTTCGGCGGTGCAACTGTTAAAGAACTGGTCGCAGATTTTAATGCCAAGCATCCCAATATCCAGGTTGTCGAAAAATATAACCCCGATATGTATAAAGGCCTGACACAAAATCTGCAGGCTGCTATCGCTTCCGGTAAAAATCCTGACGTTGTACAGATGGGCTGGTCTTATTTGAACTATGCCGCTGAAAATCTTAAGTACACTGACCTGCAGCCGATGATCGAAAAGCAGGCTCCTGAAGACAAAAATTTCTTGAAAGAGAATTATCTGCCCAATGTTTTGGCATTAGCTCAGACTGATGACGGCAAACAGATCGGTATTCCTTATTCTATCAGTGTGCCGGTCCTGTTCTATAATCCTGAAATCTTTACTGCAGCAGGACTTGATCCCAATAATCCGCCTAAAACCTGGAAAGAGGTAGTGAGCGCGGCAAAACAGATCAAAGAAAAGACCGGTAATATGGGTTTTTTTATGCAGGAATATGCTGATAACTGGACTCAGCAGGCCATTATTGAATCTAACGGCGGTTCAATGCTGAAAAATGAAGGCGGCAAAGTCAAAGCCGGTTTCGATACTCCCGAAGCGGCAGAAGCGTATCAGCTGCTGGCTGATATGGTCAAAGACGGCAATGGCCTGCATGCTACTAATGAAGAAGGGTTCCAGGCTTATCTGTCCGGTAAGCTTGGGATGGTCTGCACTACTATCGGCAAACGTGCCAATTTTGAAAAAAGCGCCAAGTTCAAAGTTATGGCAGCTCCTTTCCCGCAGTTTGAAGGCAAAGAGTTGAAAGTGCCGGCAGGTGGTAACTTTCTGATGCTGTTCTCAAAAGATACCGATAAACAAAAAGCAGCCTGGGAATTCATCAAATATATCGAATCACCTGAAGCGCTGGCTAAATGGAGCACCGGTACAGGTTATCTGCCACCTCGTAAAGGCGTAGCAGAAGACCCCAACGGTTTCAAAAAAATGATCGAAGAAAACAAAAATATCCAGGTAGCCTTGTCCACGATGCCTAATCTGGTAAAATGGGCCAGCTTCCCAGGCGCTAACGGCTTACAGGCTGAACAGCTCCTGATTGACGCCCGCGATATTATACTGAGCGGCAAAGAAACTGCTGCTCAGGCGCTGCACGAAACTGCAGAAAAGATCAATAACTTACTGTAATACAAACGCTTGAACCAATCAGGATGCTGCTTGCCGCAGCATCCTGATTTTTACCAAAGGAGAGTTGTCATGAATAAAGCCAAATGGCCTGCTTTTTGGTTCTTACTGCCGGCGGCGCTGCTGTTTATTGTTTTCTTTTACTGGCCGCTGCTGCAGAATCTGTATCTTAGCTTTTTCAGCTGGAATATGATCAGCCCGACGATGAAATATGTGGGACTGAGCAATTACAGTGATATTTTAGGCAGCAGAGAGCTGTACAAAATCATTGGGAATACGATAGTTTTTGTACTTATTATGCTGCTGTTCAACTTTGTCTTGCCCTATCTTTATTCGTTTATCCTCGGGCACCTGCTTCAGCGGGGGAAAATGTTTTATCGCTCTGTTTTATTTCTGCCGGCAACTTTATCCCTGGCGGTGGCAAGCATTCTGTTCCTGTGGATCTATAATCCTTTAGCCGGACCGCTCAGTATAGTGCTTGCGTGGTTTGATATAGAATCGCCGCGCTGGTTTAAGGAAAATCTGCTCGTGATCTTTTCTATCTGTACTATCATTGGCTGGAAGGTGTTTGGCTATAACCTGATCGTGATGCTGGCAGCGATGGTTGCCGTACCAAGGGAAATGATCGAAGCAGCCAAGCTGGAGAACGCTTCGAACTGGACGATCTTTAGACGTATTATCATACCGATGACTTCTTCTACTGCAATTTATGTTTTCACGATCACTGTAGTTTTCGGTCTGCAGTATGTACTGGTACCTGTCAATATGCTGACGCAGGGAGGACCGGATCAGGGCAGTTCCAATTTGGTATATATCGTCTATCAGTATGGTTTTATTTTCTTCCAAACCGGTAAATCAGCGGCTTTCGCTATTATCACCATGTTCTGTTATATGGCGTTCCTGTATCTGAAAAATAAATATCTGGAGAAAAAAGTTTATTATGAAAACTAAAACACATCAAGATCTTTGCTGGCATCTGCCTTTGCTTGTGGCAGTATTTATTCAGCTGTGGCCGATAGTTTTTATGGTTTCCACATCGCTCAAAGATATGGACCAGATTTTTCAGGCAACACTCAATCCATTGCCTCTGCCACCGACATTGAATAACTATCTGACCGTATTAGGTAATTTTCCGCTGTTTACTTATATCTATAATACATTTTTCATTGCTGCGTTCGTAACAGTATTCAAAGTGCTGACCAGTGTTTTGGCAGCTTTTGCCTTTATCTATTATGACTTTAAATATAAAGAAACTGTTTTTAACAGCATGCTGCTGACCTTCTTTATTCCGATAACGGTACTGATCATGCCGAATTATTTGCTGATGAGCAGGCTGGACCTGCTGAATACTCCCTGGGGTGTTATGCTGCCGCAGTTTGTTGATGGTATGGGTGTGTTCCTGATGCGTCAGACGATGCGCGGCATACCCAAACCATTGCTGGAAGCTGCTGTTTTAGATAATGCCGGCCCGCTGCAGGTATTGCGCAAGGTTGTGCTGCCGCTGATCAAACCGTCGATAATAGCAGTCGGTATCCTGTTTTTTATCAACTCATGGAACGAATACTTTTGGCCGCTGCTGGTGCTGCAGGACAAAGAAACCTATACCCTGCCGCTGGCACTGCAAATGTTTATCAGCGCTGAAGGCGGCAGTGAGTGGGGTATAGCTATGGCTGTCGCTACTCTGACCAGTCTGCCGCCGCTGGCATTATATCTCGTCTGCCAAAAATTTATACTCAATACCTTTATGCAATCGGGGGTCAAAGGATAATATATGAACAGTATTGTATTTGAAAACGTCTGTAAATCTTACGGCGATGCTAAAATCGTCAAGTCTTTGAATCTGGAAATAAAAGAAGGCGAGCGCCTGATTTTGCTGGGGCCTTCCGGCTGCGGCAAAACTACTACGCTGCGAATGATCGCTGGTTTGGAAGATATTACCAGCGGTCAGCTGAAAATGGGAGGCAGAGTAGTTAATGATATTGCTCCCGGTGAACGTAATATTGCCATGGTTTTTCAAAGCTATGCGCTGTTTCCGCATCTTTCTGTCTGGGATAATATCACCTTTGGCCTGCATATCCAAAAGCTTCCGGAAGCGGAAATCAAAAAAAGAGCCGATGAAGCCTTAGAAATACTTAATTTAAGAGGCTATGAAAACTATAAGCCCAAACAGCTTTCAGGGGGGCAGAAACAGAGAGTGGCCTTATGCCGTGCCCTTGTAAAGCAATCACCCTACTTTTTACTGGATGAACCACTGTCCAATTTGGACGCGCAGCTGCGTCAGCAGGCCAGGACAGAGCTGGTACGTATTCATGAGATCTATAAACCGACAATGATCTATGTAACGCATGATCAGGTAGAGGCAATGACTGTCGCCGACCGTATCGTTGTACTGAAAGATGGCGAACTGCAGCAGATAGCCGCTCCGGATACGATCTACCGCCACCCGGCTAATACGTTTGTTGCCGGTTTTATTGGCGCCCCGTCAATGAATATCCTCAAAGCACGTTTTGACCGTGATTGTATTTGTATCGGCAAGGCCGTACTGCCGGTACCGGAGCTGTGGCGTCAGGTGATCGGTCAGCGCAGAGACCTGCTGCTTGGCATCAGGCCTGAGCATTGCCGTTTAAGCGAGGACGCTGCTGTGCATGGAAGTATAACTTATGTTGAAAATACAGGTAATCAGCGTACTGTTGAATTACAGCTTGAGAGCGGTGAGACTGTCAGCGTTACAGTAAGTGACCGTAATGCGGATGTACACAGTTCCGGCGGTATCTGTTTCCGCTGGGACGATGTGGGCCTGTTTGATGTGACAAGCGGCAGGAATATTGGCTATATAGAAAAAGGGGAGGTTTTTACTGATGCAATGGGCAGTTAGTGATCTGGCGTTTGCCGGCTTCAATAAAAAATATCTCAGCGGTTTGCCGTTGACCTATAATATAGAATTTTTTTATGAATTCGGGACCGACCATTATTGGGATACGGTATTGCTGCCGCTGGCGCAGAATAATAAGGAAAAAAGAACGTTTTCTATCCACGGTCCCTGTGTTGCTGTAAATCTGGCAGACAGCGGTGATGAATATTATTTAAAAGCCTACGCTCAAACCTTTACCTATGCCCAAAAGATCAAAGCAGAATTTGTAGTTGTGCATACCAATGAAGGCTACCATGGTGAGGCCGCCGCAGTTAAAGAACTGGTCTATCAGCGCTTGACTGAAGTGATCAGCCTGGCACAAAGCTACGGTGTTCAAGTTGTTATAGAAAATGTGGGTCTGCGTCCCTGCGGATCACTGCTTTTTGATTTTGAAGAATATCTGGCGCTGTTTGAACGTTATCCGCAGGCTCTGGCACTTTTGGATACGGGACACGCCCACGTTAATGGCTGGAATATTCCTGAAACTGTGAAACGGCTGCAGAAAAAGCTGTTGGCGGTGCATGTGCATGATAACGATGGCAGCGGCGACAGCCATCAGCCTGTAGGACTGGGAACTATCGAATGGGAGCCTTATTTCGCTTCTATCAGGGACTATGCACCGAATGCGCTGCAGATATTGGAATATGCTTATATTGAGCCGGGAGTTCTTACCGAACACCTGCAGAAGCTGGAAAGCCGTTATGGTGCACTGCGATTTTAAGCATAAGAGGTAAGATTTTTAGTTTAGTAAAGCATTTGATTTAAATAGTGATAATAAAAAATCAAGCCATTATCGGCTTGATTTTTTATTATGCTTTTTGTTTGTACAATAATACTGCTGAGCTTTATTTTTGCTGCGGCCGCTGCGGCTTTTCAGGCTTGAAGCATTCTCCAAATATGGCGCCGCCAAGTATAAGTACGGCTCCGAGCATTTGTAAAGGCAACAGGACTTCATGTAAAAAGAGTACAGAAAAAACAACTGCAGACAGTGGTTCCAGATAACCGCATATGGCAACGGTCTGGACTGGCAAGTCTGTAATAGAAGAAAAATATAAATAACAGCCGATTCCTGTATTAAGCAAGCCGAGCAGTAAAACCGGTATCCAGTCAATCGTTGTTAGTGACAGAACAAAGTTTTTCTGCATACTGACAAATGCGACGACGATAAAAGAGCCGATGACAAGTTGCAGCAAAGAATTTTCCAAACCGGATTCAGGTTTGGCTTTTTTATTTGCTGTTACCATCAGTGCATACATAAACGCAGACATTAAGCCGCAGAAAAGACCCCAAATAGTTTTACCTTCGTCCAGCGCCTGTAAGTTCACTAGGCACATCCCGGCCAGAACAGTTAAAAAAACAGCTATTTTAGGCCAGGTCAGAGTTTCACGAAAAAGAAAAGGTGAAAGAATCATAACGATTACCGGACCGCAGTAATAGGCTAAAGATGCTATGCTGATCCCGACCTGCTGATAGGCTTCGTAAAGCAGCATCCAGCTTGCTCCCATAGCTGACGCCGAAATGAAAAGATAAAGGCAAGTGTGCTTATTCCGGTAAAAAGTAAACCTTTGTCTGGAAACCGTAAAAACAGTTATAAGAAAAAGGCTGCCAAGCAATAGACGCAGCAGAACGATTTCGTAGCTGGGCAGATTGATATTACTGGCAACGATGCCGTTGGAACCAAATAACAAAAGCGCAGCAAAGTATTTATAGTAAGATGATTTCATAAAATACAAAACCTTTCTTCAAATTGTTTTTATACCAGCCTGCAGTAAAGTTTATTCAAATAAACTTTGCTGCAGGTCTGCCTGATTGCTTGGAAAAGTGCTCAGATAGGCAAATAACTGCTGATTATCCTGAATGATACCATGCTGACGGCATTTTTGCCGCAGCAGCTGCATCAGCTGTTTACTGTTGGGACTGTCGATAACGTACTGATTTCCGTAGGTGTCGATATAGCGTTTTTTCAGTCCGGGGAAGTGTCTGTCCAGCTGCTGGTAAAAGTATTCGCGGTTGCCGTCGCGCAGCGTCAGCCCCATACCGAAACAAATAATGCCGTAAACGCCGGCTTCGATACAGTAATCTAAAATACCGCGGAGATTAGCTTCGGTATCGTTGATAAAAGGCAGAATGGGAGCAAGCCAGACTACAGTCGGGATACCTGCGTCACGTAATTGCTTTAAAGCTTCGAAACGCTCACGGGTCGTACTTACATACGGCTCTATTTTTTTGCACAATTCTTCGTCATAGGTGGTCAGAGTCATTTGGACTACGCATTTTGCAGACGCGTTTATTTTTTGCAGCAGATCAAGATCCCTCAGGATCCGGTCCTATTTAGTCAGCACTGTAAAACCGCAGCCATATTTATAAACAAGCTCCATAGCCTGCCGCACGCTGCCGAGTTCGGTTTCCAGAGGAATATAAGGATCTGTCATCGACCCGGTGCCGATCATACATTTTTTGCGTTTGCGCCGCAGGGCTTCTTCCAGCAGTACAAGAGCGTTTTGTTTGACTTCGATATCTTCAAAAGCATGCGGCATCTGATAACAGCTGCTGCGTGAATCACAGTAAATGCAGCCGTGTGAGCAGCCGCGATACAGGTTCATACCATTTTTAGCTGAGAGGATGCCTTTTACTTGCACATAATGCATAGCTGTACCTTTCTGTGTCAGGACAGGCGAAGCTGCCGAATAAAAAATATCAGAGTTGTTTAATGGCTTTCATTATACCATATCTGCCAGGACAGTAGTGTGAAAGTGTTGTGCGGACGGGCAGCAGCACTGTTTGCTGGAGGTGATTTTGGCGATTATCAAAACGTAAGAGCAATAACGGAACCGGACGGCGGCGTAAAAAAGTTCTTGTATGTCTTGTGGGGGGGTACAACAGTGCTATAATTATAGAAAATATTGTTTGGTAAATGTTTTACAAGTAATAGCAGATAAAAGGCTGATAATTTTAAAAAATATGATCTGATTACATTAAGATGTGAGGCTGGCAATATGTACGATGAACGCTGTTTGAAAATAATCGGCGCTAATATCAAGCTGCTCAGAACATGCCGCGGTATCAGCCAGGGTGAACTAGCCCGGGCTTTGGTTATCAGTCAAACGCATCTGAGCAATATTGAGTGCTGCAGGGTCGCAGTTAATTTCCGTGTTTTACTGCGTGCCGCTAATGCGCTGGAGTGCACATTAGATGATTTGCTGCAGCTGGAATTTACGGAACCGCCAAGAATAGTAATGGAGGTCAGAGAATATTCATCTGCAGAAGTTAAGGGCTTTCTGCAGAAACTACAAGCCGGTAAAAAGACGTAAGGTGACACCGCAGCAGGTAAAGGCGGCCGGGCTTGAAAAGTAAAAATTTACAGCTAAGCGGGAAGAGGAGCGAGAAAAATTGTTGGATTTGATGGGAAAAGGAATAACTGTAGTTTTAACTTTGGGGATCACCGCATCTGCATGGGCGGCACCTTCATTGCCGGGCAGCAGTGCTGATGTCAGGGCCTTGGAACAGAATCGCGGCGCTAGGCAGCAGCAAACTGATCTGCAGCAGCCAGAGCAGCAGAAGGCAGCTGAAGAAACGCTGCCGCAGAAATTACTGCTGCGGCAATTTGTCTTTACAGGCCAGCAGGAAATAGACCCGGCAGCATTGACTGAGGCAACGCAGGGGTATTTGGGACAGGAAGTGACTGTTACGGAACTGGAACAGGCGGCTGCTGCAGTAACTGATTATTGCAGGCAGCAGGGCTATACGGTGGCAACAGCTGTGCTTCCACAGCAAAATATTCAAGACGGGACAGTTGAGATCAGGATTTTTCTGGGGACTTTAGGCAAAGTAATCATCGAAAATGATTCGCGCCTGGCCGATGCTGCGGCCGCTGCTTTGGCTGCTGCACTGGAACGGGATGGTTATATCAGGACTGCGGGGATCGAGTCTGTACTTAATAATTTCAATGATTTGCCGGGTATCAGCGCTGCCGGTATTTTGAGTGCCGGTGAAGCGATCGGCAGTACGGATCTGACTATCGCTCTGCATGACGGAAAAACTGCCGAACATATTGTGTACAGCGATAACTACGGCGGCAAATACAGCGGCCGGTACCGTTATGGTTTTCAGACAACGCTTAATAATCCCGGACGGATCGGCGATAAAATTTTTGCAGGCGGGATGCTGAGCAATGAAGATCTGCATAATTATAATTTTGGTTATGAAATGCCTCTTGGAAGCCGGGGTACAAGGCTTGGCATCAGTTACAGCCAAATGGATTATACCTTGGGTGATTACTTCGCCCTGCTTGATGCGGTAGGGCGGGCAAAAACGCTGAGCCTGTATGCGTCGACACCGCTGATCAACACCAGCAGCAGGCATCTGAGCGTTATTTATGGTTATGATAACCGACAGTTGAAAGATGAAATGAGAAGCTTTGGCGAGCTGGGCAGCACCAGAAAACACAGTAATACACTGCACGGCGGCATTGTAGGCAGCAGGCGCGGCAGTGCCAGTGCTACCGGTTACAGCGCTTTGTATTATCTGGGACAGCTAAGCTATGATGACGCCAGCGCGCCTGAGACGGAAGGGCGTTTTTCTAAATTCACTACGGATATCAATCATATCCAGCATCTGGGATCTGTTTTCGACCTGCATCTGAATTTTCACGGTCAGCTGGCCAGCCGCGATCTTGACGGCAGTGAGCAGTTCAGTCTGGGGGGAGCCAACGGAGTACGTGCTTACCCTCAGGGAGAAGCCAGCGGTGACAGCGGTTATCAGGCCACGGCCGAGCTGCGGTATTCTACTCCCGTGCCATATTTAAGTCTTGCTGCTTTTACAGACTGGGGCGAAGTGGACCTGGCTAAAAGCTGCGGTCAGCACCGTAATCTGGCAGGTTGGGGCGTAGGTGTAGAATATGCGAAGCCCAATGATTATTTTCTGCGGCTGGATTATGCAAGGAAACTTGACGGGGGGAAATTCCAGAGTGAAGCTGATGGTAAAAA
>OGZV01003507.1_pt1 | contig 10476 bp, 6 predicted proteins | sample 1576861 | NCBI WGS metagenome assembly OGZV01 (sample SAMEA3541501, study PRJEB24748) | human gut metagenome | biome: human gut; feature: human-associated habitat; material: faeces | place: China | collected 2012
GCCCCTTGACGAGGTGTCCGAATAAACGGCCGGAAGAAAATATCCGTCAAAGGGTCAAACCATAAATGCATGGTGATAATATCCGTCGAAACAATACCCGGATCAGCCGCATTCACCACAATACCTCTCTCCTTCACACGAGCTGCCAATTCAAGCGTAAAAAGTGTCAAAGCTAATTTCGTATTGCTATAAACCGGAATTCGCCAGAAACTCCCCTTCTTTCCACGCAAGAAAAAGTCCGGAAAATCAAGTCTGCCGATTGCATACGTACACGACACCATGTTGACTACTCTGCTCCCCTCTCCCATTAGTGGAAGCAACCTGCGTGTCAACAGATAAGGCCCCACATAATTCACACTCACCGTACGCTCCAGTCCATCCTCCGTCAGTCTGCGACCGGTTTCCATCGTCCCGGCATTGTTCATCAGCAATGCCAGTCTCTCCCCACGGGCACAGAGTCGCTCCGCAAAGTCAGCCACAGAAGCCAACGAAGCCAAATCAATATACATGACCTCCACCTCCGGATTCCCCGTTTCCTTCACCAGCCACTCTCTTTTAGCCTCAGCCTTTTCCCTGTTACAGCAGGCCATTATCACCCGATAACCAGCCAACGCCACCGCACGGGTAATCTCTGTTCCCATTCCTCCGTCGGCACCTGTAATCACTGCTAATTTACGCTCCATCTCATCCCTTGCTTTCAATTCGTTCGATTTCTTTCTTCAGACAAGGCGGCAGTTCCTCCTGCAAATGCTGATGACAAGCCATGTCCAACGTGTACATACGGGCAATGCAATAATTACTATGACGACAATTGCACCGTGCATTCTCTTCCTGTCGCATACGATTCACAAAGTCAGGCTCATTCAGCAGCGCACGACCCATCTGTACCGCTTCAAAACCATGATTCAATACCTCCTCTATTTTCTGACGCGACACCAGACCTCCCACATACACCAACGGTATGTCCAGTGCTTCACGAAACTTCAAGGCATCTTCCAGAAAATAAGCCTCACGGAAAGGAACAGAGGGAATCATGTATTTACCTACCAGTCGTACGCCATACTTCAACCACCAACAAGTCATATAGTGCGTCATGGTTCGGATAGGCATCTCGCCCCGCATCACATACATCGGTGCCTTACTGACAAATCCGCCGCTCAACACCAGCGCATGTGCTCCTAATTCCTGCAGTTTCCGTGCCACCTGTAAGGACTCGTCCAGTTCCATACCTCCCCGAAAACCGTCGCGCATATTCATTTTCACCAGCACAGCCATATCATTCCCCGCTGCTTTCATCACTTCCTCCATCACCATCTCCATAAAACGCATCCGATTCGCTAACGTCCCGCCAAATTCATCCTTCCGGTGATTGGTAGAAGGGGAAAGAAACTGGCTAATCAGGTATCCATGCCCAGCATGTATTTCCACCGCATCGAAACCTGCTTCACGCGCCAGACACACAGACCGTCCGTAAGCTTTCGCCATTTCCGGCAATTCATCGGCACACAGTCCACGTACAAAAGTCGGTGAATACAAATTGAATCCGCTACTTGCTCCTACCGGAAGGCATCCACAAATACTCTTATGCGACATATTGCCACAATGCCCCAGTTGAATGCTTGCCGCAGCCCCTTCGGCATGTACCGCATCCGTAAGTTCACGCAGTCCCGGCACAATCTCCGGCCTCATCCACAACTGCCGGTCGAATGAAAGTCCACTACGCGTCACAGCTGCATACGCCACCGTAGTCATTCCCACCCCACCAGCAGCCACCGAACGGTGATAATCCAGCAATTGCGGTGAAGGCACATTTCCCGGACACATGCTTTCAAATGCGGCTGAACGAATGCTACGGTTACGCAGTGTCAACGGCCCCAAAGTGACCGGAGTAAATAAAAGTGAATCCATCTTTCCTCCTTTCCCTAATATATATAAGGTATAATTCTTTTTCTGCTGCCTACCGCCTGTTTTCCGAACTCCTCACAATAGCGTTTGTAAATGGCATCGGCACGCGGCACCAAGTTGGCTGCTGTCCACCACACAAACACCCAGGCCGCAGGAGAAGCCGTCAGCAAGGCAAATCCGGTCCATTCCACCAGTTCCCCGAAATAATTGGCTGAAGTCACATAACGGTAAAAACCTTTCTCCGGCAGGTAATGACGCGTATCGCCCGGCTTCCGTAAATTCCGGATTACATGATCTGCATGCAGATTGATGGCCATCCCTATGAAAAAGATTATGAGTCCTACCCAAGGCAAAGGATTTGTCCAGAAAGTGGCCGGTTCGTACTTGCCCGGCAACGCACAACTGAAAAAGCTGGCAGCCAACAAGGTCACATTGACTACATTGAAAAGAATTCCCATCGCCATGATAGCCAGCGGCATCCGGCTCTTCCCTTTCATCAGTAACGGAAAAACAAACGAACGCTGAAAGTAATGCAGCATGAACAATCCTACGAATACAGCCTGCGGAGTATACACCTCTACTCCTGCCTTCCATGCCCAAAGCCCCATTGCCACAAATGAAGGAGCTTCCATCAGTACCCAGCCAATTTTGTTCGGCACAGACCATCCCCACGAGCGAGTACGGAACATGCCGTACCCGGCCTTCACAAAATAAAGTGCTACAAAGACTATCACTGCCAGAAAGGACAGGACATATAGCATGATTTGATAAGTTTCGTAATTCATAGCGTGCGGTTTTGCCCTTGAAGATACAGAAAATATCTGTAAAGAGGAAAAACAGCACGCTTTCTTCTTACTTATCAACCATTAATTATGAATTACTTACGGTTTTCCAGCGTGTAATAAAGTACTAAAGCAGGAACAAGTGGGCTTTTTCCAGACCGGCATGGACGACTTAGAAAATAGTAGTCCCCCCCTACACCTGTTGATAAACCCATGCAGTCTTTCCACATAAGCATACTTTCCTTCACCGATTTTTTCAAAGTACTGTATACCAATCGGATAAAGTCTACTCATACTGCGTTTTTTAATCAGTTATATACAAAATAATGATTTACTTTGATTTTTCATTCAGGGAAAAAGATAAACTATAAAAAACATATCCCCAATAGCTGATTTTATACTACTGGGGATAAATGACTAATCATCAAATCTTATTACCACTTCATCACCTACATAACAAACATCTTGTTCCTTACATGAATTCTTTGTTATTTTTACTAAATGAAAATTGCGTTTCAACTTGATATGAGGAAAACTCCCAATTCGTTGTCCAATGGTCAGCTCTTTCTTTTGGTCATTCCAACTTAAATTAATTTTTGCATATTGCCCCTTTTCATAATTATAATTTGTCCCTTCATCTTCATATAATGTATAAGCCCCGTCTGCTCCTGCAAAAATCTTGATAATAAGATTTCCATGACGTGCCTCTTTCACTGTCTGAGGATTCCCTTTTGCTAAAGGTAAAATACTTCCTGCTCTCACAAACACTGGTATGCAATCTACTCGAACAGGAACCATTTCCCATCCATTATTATTTATATAAACATTATTCCAAAAATTATACCATCCACCTTCAACAGCAGGAAAATACACTTTCCATTCTTTCACATTGCTTTCAACAATAGGAGCAACAAGCAAAGATGGACCAAACATATATTGATATTTTTGGGAAACAGCCACCGTATCATTTGCAAAATCCATAACTAAAGGACGCATTAAAGTTCCATTTCTGAAACTCACATTTGCATTCTCTGAATAAATATAAGGAGCCAAACTATAACGAATAGCAAGAGAACGACGGGCTAATGAAGTTAATCTAGGTCCATAATTCCAAAATTCCGTATTTGTGTCATATCCATGTACACGCATTAAAGGTAAAAAAACAGCAGTTTGTATCCAGCGCATCAAACATTCTTGATAAATAGAATCTGTATATTGATTCTTAGGACGAAAAAATCCCCCAGCATCATATGTCCACCAAGGTTGTCCTGAAATAACCATTCCAAGCCCTCCCACAATTTGCCGTTTCAGAGTATTCCAGTCATATCCCACATCACCTGACCACGTTGCTGTAGCATAACGTTGCATACCCGGAAATGCACTGCGCGTTAAAATCATAGCCCTTTTATTTGGAACATCTCGTCGCAATCCTTCATACACAGTTTTATTGACCAGCAAAGGATAAATATTCCGAAACACCTCACCTGGAATTTTTTGATTAGCCACCATTCTACCGAACAAATCATCGTTTTCAGGTTCTGTAGCATCCTGCCACCAAGCGTCTATACCATACTTTAAAAGTCTGCTACTAAAATTTTCCCAATAATATTTTGCCGCCTCAGGATTAAAGAAATCAACCCAGGAAGTTCCAGGAATAAAAAAACCATTCTTTTCCATCCCTTCACCGACTTGAGAAGAAGGATCAACTTTAGACCATACCGAGATCATTAACCTCATATTCATTTCATGCAATTTATTTACCATCTGTCCAGGAGCTGGATAATATCTTTCATCAAACTTCATGGCATTCCATCCATATTGTCCCCAATATTGCCAATCCTGTACAATTACATCCACAGGCAATTTAGATGAACGAAATTTTTTTGCCGTTTCTAAAAGTTCTTCCTGACTATGGAAACGTTCCCGACAATGAATATAACCCAATGCCCAATCTGGTAACATCGGTACACTTCCCGTTACATTTCTATAAGAATCTATAATTTTATCCACATCGCCACAAAAAACTGTATAATCTACACATTCAGCCACAGGAGAACGAAAAACAGTCTCTTCATCAACCATTTTGAAAAAGACTTTAGGAGAATCTTTTTTCTCCAAATTAGCAACAACATCATACACACCAGCTTCTAACTCAACAATAGCTGATGTAGTAGGAGGAAGCCATGTATTAGACATGTCAAAAATAGTTTTATTTCCAATACGCAAATGATACTTTCTTGCCATATTCTGTCCCACATCAAGCATTATCGAATAACGTCCAGAAACAGGCACATTCAATTTTGATGCAAAAACATAATTCTCACGAATTTCTTTTTTCCCTCCTTCTGTAGAAGTAATTTCGACTTCCTCAATCTTTCCTCCTCCTTTTATGGGAACAAGCCTTAAAGTGTCATTTGCTGGATTAAAATCTGTCAAACCATAGTTATTCCATAACACTCCATACCCTTTATCTGAAATCAGCATGGGCACAGCTATTTGTGTATTCACTTGAGTTAACCTACGTGACAAACCTTTCACATTTAAATAACCGTCCTGAAACTGGCCAAGTCCAAACTGATGTTCTTCTTCTGGAGAATAAAATCTCTGCAAAGCACAATATGTATTCACATTCTGTACCATCGAAGGAGTAAGCTGTCTTCCACGTTCTTGCAGTATTACCTTTCCTTCAGGAGAAAAGAATGTTACCAAACCATTCTTTAGATTTATCTTGGCACTGATTCCTGATAAAAGAATAGATAAAGTATCCTTTTCTTTCTCAACATGATATACCACAGATTTTTCGTGAGTAGTATAAATCCATTCAGGTAATGAATCATTAAAAGGAGGGCGTACAAACTTTACCCTTAAAGTATTCTCTGTCAATGGATAAAAATACAACTTTCCATCTGTCAGATTTACTACAATTTTTTTTTCTTCTTTATAAAAAAAATTTTTATATTGAGCTTTTATTTCAAACCAAAAAGAGAACAAAATAGTAAATGTACAAATAAACCTCATCATAAAAAATCAAACATCTTAAATATATAAAGAAGGGAGCTGTTCCGCTACAATACTTTATTCTGCGCAAAATGAAATCAGCTCCTTTCCATAGAACATAAATAATTACTTTCTATCCGGATAACCTGGATTTTGTTTTAATTCTGGATTTGCCCCTAATATTCTATACGGGAATATAAAAATATCTGTATGGTCATCCAAATCAGGTTCTTTATCCCACCATGTCCCTGAGCTATATTTATTCCATCGACAAAGATCTGTGCGCCGTCTACCCTCGTTCAAAAACTCTCTTCCCCATTCAGATAGAAGCTCAGCTTCAGTCAATGCAACAATCCCTTCCGGTTCATACAAATATTCCTGCCATCTAGTTTGCGGATAGTTACGTTTACGGACAGCATTTAATAGTTTTCCAGCTTCAGCCACGTTTCCTGCACGAAAATAACATTCCGCAAGTGAATAATATATTTCCGACAAACGAATCTCTACATAGTCAGATTCCATAGCTCCTGGATCGCCATCTCGATAAACCGGATACTTTACCACACACCATCCAGAGTTCATATCACCATGTGCACAATTAGACTCCTTATCTTCAATTATTTCATCTGGTGCTGCATCTTCAAACCGTCCCACTTGATCACGAATATATAAACGATAACCACCAACAGGAGAAGTGACATACTCCACTTCGCCACTACTGTTCGTATAAGGCAAATAACCATATAAAAACATTCCCTCACGCTTGCTTTCTCCTTCTAAGTTTACATATTTTTTCAAACGATAATCTTCCGGATACATTTTAAAGTTATGAATCGTTTTACCAAGTTCAAATTCATATAAATTTCCATCTACATCCAAACTAGGTTGAACCGCACGGGCAGGGTTACAATCTCCCCACTCCAAGAAGCCAAAATAATATTTCGCATTTACAGGAAATCCCCACCAATACATATCACCATCCCAATGCCAATGACTGTAACCAAATCCCGCAGTAAAGGCATATAGCACCTCATTGGAAAATTCATTATCCCAATCAAATGGCTCATACCATTGCTCAGCTAATGAATAATTACCGTATTCTCCGTTTATAATTTTCTGCGCATAACTTGCACATTCTTCATATTTAGGTATTCCAATCCATTTTTCTGCGTTCAAATATAGACGAACTAATAAAGCTGCAGCAGAAGCTTTATTCCATTGTCCTTGCAAGTTTCCGTTTCCGTTATTACCTTCTTTTATCGGTAATTTGTCAATCACATCCAATAATTCACTTTCTATAAAGGCAAATGTTTCCTCTGGCGATACCTGATAAGAAGTATTTTGCGACGGGTCATTAAAACTGACCACTCTTGGAAGATTCCGAAACAAATCAAATGCCCGCAGGTAAAACCAGGCTCTCAATGTCCGAATTTGGGCATACATGGAGTTCAATTCCTGTTCATTCACACCAAGTTGTTCACGATTCAGTCTGGCAAAATCCTCCAACACGGAATTACATTGTCCAATACCTTGAAATTGCACTTCCCATGCGTTGGCAATAATATCTGCATCGCCTCCCTCAAGCCCCCAAGTATGCTTATGAAGCCGTTCCCATTGTCCACCATCATACCACCAACCATCACGTTCCCATGTACCCATTTGGTCAGCCGTAATTTCTTGTAAACGATAAGTAGAAAGAACAGACCAATATCCATGTTCGAAAGGACGCAGAAAAGCCCGCACCACATCTTCTTTATTTTGATAATAATTATCCGAAACAATTTTATCATACACTGTTTCTGTCAAATCTGTACATGCAGAAGCTCCCACAATCAGTAAAACACTGCTTATACCGCAGAATATATTTCTTAGTTTCATAGTTTTTCAATTTATAAATACTAAAAATCAACTTGTACACCAAACAAAATTTGTCTCGTAGATGGATAATAATTCTTACTACCACCAATAGTACCAGGAGTCAAACCGTTTGTTGCAAAAACCGAAGGATCCACTCCACTATATTTTGTAATTGTAAACAGATTGTTCCCCGTTGCATACAAACGTACCTTACGCAAAAACTTTTTATCTATATTCCATGTATAACCAATCGTCATCACATCCAGCTTCATATAATCCCCTTTTTCTATAAAATAATCCGTCAGCACATTAACTCCTGTAGTAATCAATTTATTGTCTCCATACGCCACAGGCAACACATTAGCTATCTTACTAGAACTTTGAAGTCCATAATACATTTCATGCACATTAAAAATATCGAACCCAAAAGCCCCCCGAAAATAAAGTGTCATATCCCAATTCTTGTAGTTAAAAGTATTTGTCAATGAAGCTGTAAACTTAGGTAGGCCATTACCAGTGATACACTTGTCGTTTTCAGTAGCCTCACTGATAGGAATTCTTTCATTTTCTTTACTCCATACCAGCCAATCACCTTTATCATCAACTCCGGCATAACGATAGGTTCGAAAATTACCAATACGTTCTCCTTCACTGATACGTTGTAAATATCCAGGATTATTGGGCGAAGGCATATTACAAGTGTCCCAATATGGATTCCCATTATATGTATCATTTGAAAAACGTACAAACTTATTATTGTTCGTAGCTCCTACAAAACCAATAGAATATGAAAAGTCTTTTGTTTTAACAGCATTAATATTCAATTCAATCTCTACCCCCGTATTGCGCATTGTACCTACATTCACAAAGGTAGTAGAAAACAAATAAGGGGGAACAGGTACCGTATAATTACCAAGTAAATCTTGCTGTTTTCGATGATAGTAATTAACTGTTCCAGACAACCTTCTATTAAATAAAGTAAAATCCAATCCGACATTCCAGTTTATTCCTTTCTCCCACTTCAAGTCTGGGTTTACATTCTTATCTGGTCCCCAAACCTGATAGTACACTCCGTTATAATTGGCATAACCAAAACCTTTATACGTAGCCAATGAGTTATAGCTTCCAAAATTTTGATTTCCTGTCACACCTATATCACCTCTCAATTTAAAATCATCTATCCAAGCAATATCTTTCATAAATGCTTCTTCACTCATACGCCATCCTAACGAGGCAGCAGGGAAAGCCGATCATGCCCACCTTGCGGCCTGCAGCTTCCAGCACGCTCTTGATCATGTGGGTGGTAGTAGTCTTGCCCTTGGTACCGGTCACACCGATCATGGTCATCTTGCGGGACGGGTTGCCGAAGAGGTTCGCGCTCATCAGAGCCATGGCATAGCGGCTGCTTTCCACCTTGACCACGGTCACGCCCGGCATGGCGGAAAGGTCGATGTCGTGCTGGATGACCAGTGCGCTGACACCCTTTGCCGCGCAGTCGGCGGCAAACTCATGGCTGTCACGCTGGGTGCCCACGATGCACACGAACAAAAGGCCCGATGCCGCCTTGCGGCTGTCGTAGATGATATCCGAGATCTCGGTGTCCAGACTACCCTGCGCAAGGGTAAAGGGCACGCCTTCCAGTAACTGTTCCAGTTTCATACTGCACACGCTCCTCAAAACATTTTGTCACATGGGGTTTTCTTCGTTATTTGCGGTCATGCGGGCGGGGTCGGTCAGCGGTGTTTCTTCCGCAGCTGCCGCCGTATCGTCCGCAGGCTGGGCCGCAGCGGCATCCTCTGCACCGTCTGCCGCAGTATCCTCGGCAGCAGAGGTGTCAGGCTCTTCCGGCACGGTCTTTTCCGGCACAACATAACCGGAGGGCAGGGTCGGCTGGCCCTGTGCAAAGTAAATTTTACGGGTGCTGCCCGCGCTGACATGGCTGAAATCCAGTCTGCCGGTGTCGGTAGGGGCACAACCCTTGCCGTCGGCATTGGTCAGCACATAGCGTGCGCGGTCCAGCTTATAATCCAGATCGTTCCGTGTACCCAGAAGCACACTGACACGATCCTGATACAAAAATGCCATCTGGTCGGTGTCCGCAAATTCCATGCGGGTCACATCGTCCAGCATCCCATACTCTTCCAGCTTTGCCTGCAGCTCATTCAGCGCATCCAGACGGTCGTCCGTCTGCACCGCTGCCGAAGCTGCTGCCGAACCGGATGCATCCGATGCCGCCGGGTCTGCCTGCGCTGCAAAGGTCAGCTGGTCACCGGGTGTCACCGACACCGGCTCGCCGCCGTATAGGGTCTTGAGTTCTTCCGGCTGGGCAGACTCGCAGGCCAGGATCTTGAACTGATCCGAGAGGGTCAGCCAGCCGCTCTTCGTCTGCATGGCATAGGTAGGCACCGCCTCGGTCACCTGCACCACCACCGTGTTGGGGTAATCCCGAACCACCCTGATGGATTCCAGCAGCGGGAACTGCTTTTCCAGTTCCGCTTCCTTGGCGGCGGGGTCAAAGCTGAAAATGTTCTCTTCGGTCTGCACACCCAGTGCCTGCAGGATCTGGCTGCTGGAATAGCCGCCCACCTCCTGCACCACGGTGCCGTCCGCCGTCTGCACCTGAATGGTGCCGATCTTAAACAGCATGGTCATGGTCAGGTAAACACCGGCGGCGATCACGGCCAGCAGGGTCACAAAGGCCATCAGCCGCCGCAACATCCGCCGCCGCTTCAGTGCGGCGCGGGTCAGGCGGCGCTTCTTGCGTTTTTCCCGCTGTACCGGGTCGCGTGGCTGCTGTTGTGCCGGGCGCAGACGCTGGTTTTTGTAGCGCTGCTGCGCTGCCTGAGCCGCTGTCTTGCGCGGCTTCTGCCCCTGTGAACGGCGCTGCTGCGGCTTGCGGGCCGTGCCGGATGCACGCTGTTCCGGCTGGGCCGTG
>OGZV01003508.1_pt1 | contig 10474 bp, 9 predicted proteins | sample 1576861 | NCBI WGS metagenome assembly OGZV01 (sample SAMEA3541501, study PRJEB24748) | human gut metagenome | biome: human gut; feature: human-associated habitat; material: faeces | place: China | collected 2012
GCTGTCCGTATTCTTCCATTACATAGTTTGTGATATCAACAAGGTTGTTGATCGGACGGATTCCTACGGAAGAAAGTCTTCTCTGCATCCATTTCGGTGAAGGTCCGATCTTGATATTTTTTACGACTCTTGCACAGTAACGTGGGCAAAGGTCTGTATTTTCTACTTTTACTTTGATGTAATCATTGACATCTTCATCATTTCCGGTTGATGTTACAACCGGTGGCTTGAATTCTTTGCGGAATGTCGCTGCAACTTCTCTTGCGATACCAACCACGCTGAAGCAGTCTACACGGTTGGAGGTGATCTCATATTCAAATACGACATCATCCAGTCCGAGTGCCTTTACTGCGCTTTCTCCGACAACTGCGTCATCATCAAAAATGTAGATTCCATATTCCGGTGCTTCCGGGTACATATTTCTGTCTGAACCAAGTTCTTCGATGGAACACATCATTCCGTAGCTGTCGACTCCACGGAGTTTTCCTTTTTTGATCTTGATTCCGCCTTCTACTCTCTGTCCAGGCTCATGTCCGCCCGCAACGCGTCCGCCATCCAGAACAACCGGTACCTTGTCTCCTTCTTTTACGTTCGGAGCACCTGTAACAATCTGTACGGTCTCTGTTCCTACATTTACCTGGCAGATGATCAGTTTATCTGCATCCGGATGTTTTTCAATTTTCTCAATCTGTCCTACTACGATCTTGTCCAGATCAGCATCCAGCTTTGTAAAACCTTCTACTTTTGTTCCGGAAAGAGTCATTGCATCTGTATATTCCTGCGCTGTTACGTCAAGATCCGGAACATACGCTTTAATCCATGATAATGAAGTATCCATTTTATATCTCCTTCTGATTTGTTTATATATTTCTCTTATTCAGTCTCCAAAATCCAGCATCTTTCGATGCTGCCGCAGCTCTTCGCACTGCTCTCTGATTTTGTCGTGCTCACTAGAACTGTTTCAGGAATCTGATATCGTTCTCGTAGAGGAGGCGCATGTCGTCGATCTCGTATTTGAGAAGGGCGATCCTTTCAAGTCCTACTCCGAATGCAAATCCAGTGTATTCTTCCGGATCGATTCCGCACATTTCGAGTACGTGTGGGTGAACCATACCACAGCCGAGGATTTCAATCCATCCTGATCCTTTACAGAAACGGCAGCCTTTTCCGCCACACTTGAAGCATGATACGTCTACTTCTGCACTTGGCTCTGTGAATGGGAAATGATGCGGACGGAATTTTGTCTTGGTATCTGGTCCGAAAAGTTCTTTTGCAAATACTTCCAGAGTTCCCTTTAAGTCAGCAAAGGAAATATTTTTATCGATTACCAGTCCTTCGATCTGATGGAAGGATGGTGAATGGGTTGCATCCACTTCGTCAGAACGGAATACTCGTCCCGGTGCGATCATACGGATCGGGAGCTTGCCCTGTTCCATCACACGTGCCTGAACCGGTGATGTCTGGGTACGAAGCACGATGTCTTTGTTGATATAGAATGTATCCTGTTCATCTTTTGCCGGATGATCTGCAGGAATATTCAGTTTTTCAAAGTTGTAAAGGTCATATTCTACTTCCGGTCCTTCCACAACTTCGTATCCCATACCGATGAAGATACGCTCTACTTCTTCCAGAGCGATCGTATTCGGATGACGATGACCTACTGTATTTTTCTTGGAAGGAAGTGTTACGTCAATAACTTCCTGTTTTAATTTTTCTTCACGGATTGCAGCATCCATTTTCTTCTTTGTCTCATCAAGAAGTTCTTCGATAGCAGCTCTTGTCTCATTCACAAGCTGTCCTACCTTCGGACGTTCTTCCGGAGCTACATCTTTCATTCCTTTTAATACGGCTGTCAGTTCTCCTTTTTTACCAAGGAATTTGACACGTACATCATTTAATTTCTCCGGTACATCAGAAGCCTGGATCTGCTTAATGGCTTCCTGTTTGATGCTCTCAAGTCTTTCTTTCATGATATCCTCCTTAAAACTTGTTTTGGCTATTCATTTGCGACTATAACAGGAAATAAAATTTCCTGTGGAAGAAAAAAGAATGTGCCTTGGCACATTCTGGCACCTGCGGCGATCGCTTGTGACATCTTCCTTATACGCCGCAGTGCGCATCCTCGCGGAGCGTTTTTATATATTAGGAAAGAACACTTTCCTAATATATAAAAAAATCGCCCCTAAAAAGGGACGAGATAAATCGCGGTACCACCCTGTTTCCTGCTATTTGAATAACAGGCACTCGGACTGCGTAACGTGCAGGGACGTCGTTTTCTACTTTATTTTCAAAAACGCAGCTCACGTGGGAAATTCGTTTCCTGCCTGAACCGGGGAGAACTTACAGCCGGGGATTCTCCTTCTCTGTCGGAAAACAGTTCACTACTTACACGGTCATTGCTTTTATGATATGTCATATACTTAATTATTGTAACATATGATTTTTTTATGTCAAGCGGTTTTATCTGATAGATTCACCGTTTATCTACACAAAATCATATTCCGGAACCTGGATGCTGCTTTTTGCAGAACTAATCCTTTTCCAAGATATCCCGCTTTGCATCTACCCAGATACAGTTAATAAGCCCTCCCAGCAGCATCACATACATACAGAAATACAGCCACAGCATCACAAGAATGATCGCTGTCATACTTCCGTACAGACCGGAAAAACCTTTGAAGATTGTCAGATACATTGAAAAAACAAACGAGATCACCAGCCATCCCAGAGAACAGAAAATAGATCCCAGAATCAAATCCCGGAACGGAAGCTTCCGGTTCGGCAAAAAGTGATATACCAGAAGCGAAATTCCAGTCATAACAACAAATGAAATCACCGTTCTCAAACGCATGATCATATCCGTCGTCTCCGCAAGAAACGGAATTTTATGATATATAAAAATACTGATATTATTACCAAACACAGAAAGTACCAGAGCCATCACAATTGCTGCAATGAACAGGATCGTATAGATGGATGCCCGGATTCTTAAAAATACATAATTTCGTGTCTCACGAAGCTCATATGCACAGTTCAGTCCTGTACTAACCGCAAGTACTCCTTTACCTGCTGACCACAGTGCTACAATCGCAGTGATCGGAATGACCGTCTTCGACTGGTTATATACTTCATTTACAATGCCAACCATAAAATCCTGCATATTTGTCTCCGGAAACAAATTTACCACTGCAGTCATAACATCTGCTTTTGTCACCGGAGTATATTGTATGATAGCAAGAAGCAGCAAAATAATCGGGATCATACTCAGCACAAAAAAATAAGCAGACTGGGCCGCGTATGCTCCCACATGCTTTTGTGACACCTGCCCTGTAATTTCCCGAATCTTGTTTATCATTTTCATCATATAATAACTCCATTTATCTTATCGGCAGTTTCATTTTTCAAAATAGTTTATCACATTTTCACTTCTTTGAAAACCCAAAAAAACAGTTGCTCTCGCAACTGTCCTTTATCTTTTGTAGTCCCCCGAAATGCCGTTTTCCGTTTTTTGACTCCTAGCACTCCGCTAGGTGGGCGACCGCATCTGCTTTTCTGCCTTCCCCTGCGCAATGAGGGCCTGACATATTACAGAGATATAAGAATCCCGTTTAAAGTATTGTAGGTTCAAAAATACGGAAGTCTCGAACATTCCAGGTTTTCTAAAGCCTATTATAGACCATCAGCCGTGTTTTTTCAACTGTTAATCGTTGAAGATATTTACTTTTTTTACCAGAAATTAAAATACGTTTAACGTACCCATTTCCCGCTTTTTCCACCGGACTTTTCAAGCAGATGGATTTCTCTGATCTCCATTCCCCGGTCAACCGCCTTGCACATATCATAGATTGTAAGAAGAGCGGTATTTACCCCAGTCAGTGCTTCCATTTCCACACCGGTCCTGCCAGCACATGCCGTGTGGCAGATTGCCCGGATCCCATGCTCTTCTTCCAGATATTCAAAATCAATCTCGACTTTGGTAAGGTTTAACAGATGGCACAGCGGAATCAGTTCTGCTGTCTTTTTTGCACCCATGATCCCGGCAATTCTTGCTACGCCAAGAACATCTCCTTTTTTCATGCTGCCTTCCTTTACTTTCTGAAAGCATTCTTCCGACATGCGGATCACCCCGGATGCAAGTGCTTCTCTTTTTGTCTCAGCCTTTTCCCCCACATCTACCATCACTGCATTACCATCTTCGTTAAAATGTGTAAATCCACTCATGATTTTTAACCTCTTTATTTTCTGGCACATTCGCCTTCTGTTCCCCGGAGGATTCCAAGTCCATGTCCAAGTTCAGGAAGCAGAAACTCCAGTGCTTCCTGTACTGCTTTGGGACTTCCTGGGAGATTGATGATCAGCGTTTTTTTTCGGATACCTGATACAGCTCTGCTGAACATAGCACGCTTTGTGATCGTCATCGAATAATTCCGGATTGCCTCTGCTATTCCGTTTGCCATCCGGTCACAGACATTTACCGTCGCCTCCGGTGTCCGGTCCCGCTCGGAGAATCCTGTTCCTCCGGTGGTGAAGATCACATTAAGCTGTCTCTGATCAGCCAGTCTGATCAGCTCTTTTTCCAATTTTTTCTGCTCATCCGGTAATAAAATCGTTTCTTTAATATCATATCCGGCATCTTTCAACATTTCGACAATCATGGGGCCGCTTTTGTCTTCTCGTTCTCCGGCAGCCCCTTTATCACTTAAAGTAATAACTGCCGCTGAAAATGGACGGTCACTTTTCACCTGTTCCATGACAACTTCATCTCCTACCTTGATATGACCTCCGGTGACGACTTCTGCAAAAACGCCCTCTCTTGGCATAATGCAGTCACCCATTCTCTTATAAATCTGACAATGACTGTGGCATTCTTTTCCAATCTGTGTCATCTCAAGTACCACATCTCCGATATGAAATCTTGTTCCAACCGGAAGCGCGCGAAAATCAAATCCTTCCACGATCAGATTTTCACCAAATGCACCATACGCAACTTCTGCCCCTTTTGCACGAAATTCCTGAATCTTTTCATCGGAAAGCAGACTGATCTGACGATGCCATTTTCCACCGTGCGCATCTCCTTCAATCCCCCAGTCCATTTTGACCATGGCTTCACGAACCTCATGTTTTTCGGTTCCTCTTTTTTCACTGATGCAGATTCCCTTCAGTCTTCCCATTTTTATGTTTATCCTCCGATCTGTGACATATTTTTCTGTTCTGTAATAAAATTCTGCTCCTCAAAATGATGCATCTTCGGTTTTCCACGGATCGCCTGTTCGAGACATTTCCGGATTTCTTCTTCCGATCCGTGTCTTGCTGCCTCAAAAACGGAGATAGTATCTGCATAGCACAGACACGCTTTTAACTTTCCGGTTGATGTCATCCGGATCCGGTTACATCTGTCACAGAATTTTCCATGCAATGCACTGATCAGACCGATTTTCCCCTGAAAACCAGGCAGTTGATAATACACAGCAGGTCCGTTCCCAAACCGTCCCTCTAACGGATAAAACTCTCCTTCTATTCCATAAGCTTCTTTCAGTTTTCCAAGCACCCAGGCACCGGAAATGCCATTCTCTGCTCTTCCCTGTCCAATCGGCATCAATTCAATAAAACGGACATCCAGCTTGTTCTTTTTCGCCAACTCTGCCAGACTTTTCCATTCCTCATCATTGACTCCTTTTTGCAGGACCGTGTTGATCTTTACCCGGATCTCGCTTTTTTCTGCCATGAAAATGGATTTTCTGACTCTTTCCAGTTCATCTGCCCCGGTAATCTCCTGATATTTTTCCGGAATCAGTGTATCCAGACTGATATTCACCGCATCCAGCCCCGCTGCAAGAAGATCTTCCAGATTCTCACCCAGAAGAACCCCATTTGTCGTCATTGTTACTTCTTCTGTGCCCGGAATCTGCCGGATCATCCGGATCAGATCTGCGCATCCTTTTCTGACCAGAGGCTCCCCTCCGGTAATCTTAAACCTGGTAATCCCGATCCGGACAGCCTCCCTGCAGATTCGTTCAATCTCCTCATAAGTCAGGATTTCTGACATAGGAATCCACTTTGCGCCATCCGGCATGCAGTACCTGCATCGCAGATTACAGCGGTCTGTGATTGAAATTCTCATATATTCAATTGTTCGTCCATAAGAATCTCTCACAGCCTTTTCCATCCTTTCTACTACAATATATTTATGGTTAATATCCCTTACAGCCAGTAAGGAATTATCCATCTTGTTGCTTAAGCTGTTAGAATGTAGGTAGCAATTGGATATCGTCCTTATTCTTGGACCTTGCGTCCGTAAAATAGACTGATAACCAGCTCCTCATTCGCAGCGTTCGTTTTATGCAGGTTGAATCGCCATAGGCGCATTCGTGTCACACCACAGTAGATTGAATAGGCAATGAGTAAAACTGGTATTTATCCATTGCAATAATCTTAAGGAGTGACAAATTTATGAACGCAGTAGGTATCGATGTTTCAAAAGGTAAAAGTATGGTTGCTATTATGCGGCCTTTTGGCGAAATTGTTTCCACACCCTTTGAAATTAAACACACATCCAGTGACATCAATTCGCTTGTAAAACTTATCAAGTCTATCGAAGGTGAGTCCCGAATTGTAATGGAGCATACCGGACGCTATTACGAAGTCCTTGCCCATCAACTTTCCGAAGCAAATCTTTTCGTTAGTGCCATTAACCCAAAGCTTATCAAGGATTTTGATAACGATTCCCTTCGTAAAGTCAAAACAGATAAAGCTGACTCTGTTAAAATTGCCCGATATGCACTTGACAAGTGGCAAAATCTGAAACAGTATAGCGTTATGGATGAATTACGCAATCAACTCAAAACCATGAACCGTCAGTTTGGCTTTTACATGAAGCACAAGACGGCTATGAAGAATAACCTTATCGGCATCCTTGACCAAACCTATCCTGGTGTTAATACTTATTTTGACAGTCCTGCACGTAGTGACGGCAGCCAGAAATGGGTCGATTTTGCATCTACATACTGGCATGTAGACTGTGTCCGTAAAATGTCCATAAACGCTTTTATTGATCACTATGAAAACTGGTGCAAACGCAAGAAGTACAACTTCAGCAAGTCAAAAGCTGAAGAAATCTATGGAAAAGCAAAGGAGCTTGTTCCTGTACTTCCTAAGGATGACATTACAAAGCTTATTATCAAGCAGGCAGTTGACCAACTTAACAGTGCTTCTATTACTGTTGAGTCGCTACGCACTCTCATGAACGAAACTGCATCCAAGCTTCCGGAGTATCCCGTTGTTATGGCAATGAAAGGGGTTGGAACGTCACTCGGTCCTCAACTGATGGCTGAGATTGGTGATGTTTCCCGTTTCACTCACAAGGGTGCCATTACTGCTTTTGCCGGTGTAGACCCTGGTGTTAACGAATCCGGCTCTTATGAACAGAAAAGTGTTCCAACTTCAAAACGAGGTTCTTCTGACCTCAGGAAAACACTATTTCAGGTAATGGATGTCTTAATCAAAACACATCCACAAGATGATCCTGTGTATCAGTTCTTAGACAAAAAACGGGCTCAAAAGAAACCGTATTATGTCTATATGACTGCCGGTGCTAACAAGTTTCTACGCATCTACTATGGACGAGTGAAAGAATATCTTGCATCTCTTCCAGAATCTTAATTATCTACTATACCTTTCAGACCAGCACTGGTGTGGTGGTCTTGTTTTGATGTCTAATTTTCAACCTGTATAAAATTTTCAAAGTTCTTTCATTTTAGCCTTGACTTTTTATTTGCAGGCTGTGTTTTTTCATATAAAATTTGTTACTTGCAAAATTTTATACATAACCACAGTCCATCTATCTTACTCAAAGGATAACTTATTCCTCGATAAATTACTCGCCATTTCTTGCATTTTTTTATATTTTCGCCATTTTTTGCCTGCTATTAAAACAAATAAAAAGGACGCAGGATTTTACTCCCACGCCCCTAAACTTATCTGGCTTTATCTTCTCTGACTTTTGGCAGCTCCTTCCCTGCCGTTTCCTGCTTTGCCTCCGATGTTTTTCTTGCCGCAAAAGCATCTGCATTATACTTGTACTCCTGTGGTTCAGCTACCATCGGTGAGTAGATGATCTCTCTTTCTGTATCCGGTGCTTTCTGTTCCTTATCCTTTGTCTGCTCCATACGCTTTTCCTTATCAAACTGCACATTCATAGCCAGATTATCCAGCTTATCAATCGAGGCATCCAGATGCAGCTCCATTGATACAAGCAGTTTTTTCACTGCTTTCATAGGGGCAAGCACCGCCTTTGTGAAAGGGTGTTTCTGTTCCTTCTGTGAATAATCCACCTCCGGCTTATCTGCAAAGGTATGGAACGCATTGTTTACGATCTGACCAGCTTCACGGAGTCCCTTTGCAAGAAGTGCTATCCTTGCAATATCCCTGTCTGTAGATACAATCATATCTTTTACCGCTGTTCTGACATTGAGAAGTCTTTTCTTAATTCCTACAAATTCTGTCACCCTGTAAAGTGCCGCCCTGCCCTTTGCCTTTGTTTCATCAACAATATTCTTGGCAGTAGATTTTACCTGTACTTTTATCTCAGATACCTGTGACTTTATCTGCTCACATCTGGCATTGAGTCGCTCCTGTGCTTCTGTTAATGCTTTTTTTGCATTATTGATAAGGGTATCTTCCTGCATTTTCTTGATCTGGTCCTGCATACTGGTAAGTTCTTCTGTCATAGACACAATCTTTTTTTCCAGACCATCCACATAGGTGCATATCTCAAATACATCATTTGCCTGTTCTTTCATAGTATTCTTTTTTAATAAATCGAGAAGTTCTCTTATGATCTCCTCATTAGTAAGTGTCTTTTCTGCTTCCATCTGCTTTTCCTCCTTATAAACAGGGCAGCATATGCCGCCCCTTAGCCTTAATTATCGAAAGGGTGTATCCTTTTTATCCCTGTCGGGATTTCCGTGGTTCTGTTCGGCATTCTCCCTTGCTTTTTCGTTGCTCTTATCCTTTGCTTTCTCATATTCTGCAATAATCTCATTATAGAGCTTCTCCCTGAAATCCTTTGTGACCGGATAGCAGACATCCTGATAAATCGGTTTGCCGTGCTCGTCCACCTGCTTTGTTTTATAAGAAGGCATTGATACAAAGATTTTCTCTTTGCCCTGAAGGATGTTTACATTATTTACAATGAAGCTGTTTTCAAAGTAAATACGGGCAAGTCCCTTGATATTACTGCCTTCCCTTTCATAAGGTGTTACCGTCACGGAAAACTCCGGCATTTCCTGAGTTTTTCCCTGTGTCTGTGTTTCTGCTTTCTCCGGCTCCCTGATTTTTGCATAAGCCTCAAGGATATTAGTATAGAGTTCCTCACGAAACTCTGCCGTGATAGGATTGCATACATCCTTATAAATCACGCTGTTTTTCTCATCACGCTCATTTGAACGGTATCTTGGCATTGATACAAAAAGCTCTCCCTTTTCCTTATTTTCAAGGATTGCGATATTGGTAATCTTGAATGAATCACCAAATACCACGGTCGCAAAACCCTTGATATTGCTGCCATCTTTTGCTCTTACCTCGTTTACCTTAATTGAATACTTCATACGCTGTTCCTCTCTTTCTTATACTTCTGAATTATCATTGTTTTCTGGTATGATAAGCTCACACCAAAGCTGTTCTATCTGTTCACAAGACAATCTGCCATTTAACCAGTTGCCAAGTGTAACGACCATTCCGTCCTGCTCATAGTAGAGCCACTCCTGTGTTTCAATGTTCCCCTCATACACGATGGTCACATCAAAATCAGGCATAAATAATCCTTCCTCTGCATCCCATACACAGGCTATTCCCTGTCTGAGTGTCAGATTCAGGCTTTCGACATACACAGACCAGCCGCTTACGACTATCTGAAAGTCATCATCAATCTCTGCAATATCATCCTCGATGTCAATTAGCTCTTCCATTTCCGATACTGCCTCTTCTATCTCACCTAACCGGTATCTCTTATTCATCCATCACCGCCTCCTTATAAATGCACCTGACCACAAAACGCATGGTTCCTTTCTGGGAACAGGTAAAAAGAGTTAGTTCTTTTTCATCGCCCTGTGTCTTGATGCTGTTATCATACGGATTTACTACCTCTGTCTCTGTTACCTCATAGATATGCTTCAGCCCATTTTTGTCGGTTATCATTACTTCATCACCTATGGATATCTGACTTAGTGGTGTAAAAAATGTGCCATATCTGCTGCCATTGTGACCGCACAATACACAGTTGCCACTCTCCCCAATCCCTGCTGTTTCTTCTATATGACCGATCCCGGCATTAAGCACTTTACTTGTGGTTCCTTCCATTACCGGATACCGGATATCTATGCCCGGTATCTCAATGATACCGATAACACCGCCTTCTTTAAAAATGGCTTCATCCTCTTTACTAATGGAGGTTTGCTCTTCCTCCACATCTGTTTCT
>OGZV01003509.1_pt1 | contig 10473 bp, 10 predicted proteins | sample 1576861 | NCBI WGS metagenome assembly OGZV01 (sample SAMEA3541501, study PRJEB24748) | human gut metagenome | biome: human gut; feature: human-associated habitat; material: faeces | place: China | collected 2012
CTGCGCATATTCTTCATCGGAAGATACTCGGCCAGTCCGGTTTCAATATTGGTTACGACCGCGTATCCTTTACTCGGATTTTTATCAAACGTCTCGTAATCGAATGGATTTAAGTGTTCCGGGATATCGTGATAACACATCTGGACGTTAAAATAATCGCCAGTCCTTAACAGGCTCGAAAGTCCCCAATAGTTTTTATCCTCAAGATAGTCGGTAAAAACGCTGTACTGTCTGCCTTTTTGTCTGGAAAGATAACTGCACAGGCAGCACGCTCCCGCCGAAACGCCGTAGCATTTGGCAAAGTCGATTCCTGCATCCAGAAAAAAATCCAGCACGCCGGCGGTGTAAACGCCCTTCATCGCGCCGCCCTCCAGCACCAGTCCCGCCTGATACATCATAGATATGCGCCTCCTTGCTGCAAAACTCCTGCTGTCTCATTTGTCGTTTCACTCATTTTATGATATCAGGGCTTTTCATTCAACCATAGATTTCTTTCATCATTTTGCGCAGCACCGGCAGGGAACGCTCCACCTTCTCCGTATCGATGCAATATGCCATGCGGAAATATCCGGGACAGCCGAAGGAATCCGCCGGAACGAGCACCAGATCGTACTGCAACGCTTTCTGACAAAATGCTACCGCGTCTGCTTCCGGGGCTTTCGGGAAGATGTAAAAGGTTCCTTCCGGCTTCACAACCTCGAAGCCACAGTCCGTCAGGCATTCGTAGAGAAGGTTGCGGTTCTTTTCATAGACGGAGAAATCGGAGGTCAGGTCGAGCACCTTCGATACCGCCAGCTGCATCAGGGACGTCGGGCAGTTATGGCCGATTCCCCTCGAAATCTGTCCGCACATATTTACGATCTCCGCCGCATACGGACACGCCGGATTGACCGCCAGATAGCCGATTCTCTCGCCCGGCAGCGACAGCGCCTTGGAAAAAGAGTAGCAGCTGATCGTATTGGCATAAAATTTCGATACATACGGCTGCTGTTTGCCGTCAAATACGATTTCCCGATACGGTTCATCCGAAATCAGGAAAATATCATGCCCGTATTGTTCTGCTTTTCTCGTCAGAACCTCCGCCAGCTTTGTCAACGTCTCCGCCGAATAAACTGCGCCGGACGGATTGTTCGGTGTATTCACCAACACTGCCGCAACCCTCGGTCCCAACATTTCTTCAAACGCTTCGAAATTGATCTGGAAGCTCTTCGTGTCCGCCGGAACAACCTTTAAAACGGCTCCGGTCAGATCTACATATGGATGATATTCCGGGAAAAACGGAGCAAAGGTCAGCACTTCATCCCCCGGCACAGTCACTGCACGCAGCGCATGCGCGATTGCCGCCGCTGCTGCGGAAACCGGGAAAATATGCTCCGGTCCGTAGTTCAAATCTGCAGTTAAAGGACTCCGCAATCGCCGTCTTCACAGACGGGATACCGAGCGTCGGGCTGTAGCCATGCAGGGTCATCGGATCTTCCTTCTCAATCAGGTCCAGCAGTGCCTGCTTAAACTCTGCCGGTGCCGGTACGGACGGATTTCCCAGGCTGTAATCGAATACATTCTCTGCACCAATTATCTGCGCCCGCTTCGTCGCCTTCTCGGACAACTGCCGGATCACTGACTTTGCATCCAGCATTTTTCGATATTGTTCTGCAATCATAGTATTATCCTTCTTTTCTGCATCTTGTGCGTTTGAAATCTGTACATAAAAAGACACGAGTGAACTGTAACTTACGCATATTCTATCACACTATTTTTGACAGTTCCACTTTTTCTTCCACAGGGCATATGTTATACTGAAAAAAAGAACGGATATAAACGTTTTTCAGCTATCTAAAACACAGTGCAGTTCCTGCTTTCCGGCAAACGCACCTGTAAATAGGAGGATTTTATGGCAACCTATATCGGGCTTGATCTCGGTGGAACCAATATCAAAATTTCTGTTTTCGATGATTTTTTTCATAGGCTCGGGGAAAAGCGCACCCCCACAGAGGTCCGTCTCGGTTCGGAGCACGTCCTCAACCGCATTTACGACGCTGTGCTCGCGCTTCTGGAAGAGCTGCACCTGACCTGTCAGGATATCACCTGCATGGGCATCGGCGTCCCCGGCATCCTCGATATCAAAAACGGTATTTCCCGTTTTTCCCCGAATTTTCCAAAATGGGAGGAGGTTCCGATCGTTGCCTGGATGGAAAGCCATCTGCACATTCCAACTTACATCGACAATGACGCCCGCGTAAACCTATACGGTGAATGGAAATTCGGCGCCGGCAAAAACCGTAATAACGTCCTGATGATCACCCTCGGAACCGGCCTTGGCGGCGCTGCGGTCATCGACGGACGCGTGATCTACGGCGCTACCGGTTCCGCAGGCGAAATCGGGCATATCAACATGTTCCGTGAAGGACGGGAATGTCGCTGCGGAAGCTCCGGCTGTCTTGGGCGCTATGTTTCCGCCCTTGGCATCCTGCGCACCTTCCGTGAAAAAGTCCAAGCAGGACAGCACAGCATCATCTGTGACTGGGTAAATCATGACCTTGATAAGGTCACTGCAGACATGCTTTCCCGTGCCTACGATGACGGTGATGCTGTCACCATTGAGACCATACAGGAAACCGGAAAACTGCTTGGTTACGGTCTATGCGCCGTTTTCAGCCTGTACAATCCGGAAATCATCATTGTCGGCGGCGGCATGTCCCGTATGGGCGATCGCCTGCTTCAGTACACCCGTGAAATTCTGGATACCCATGCGCTGCGGATTCCCTATGGCTGCTGTACAATCGTCACTGCAGTTCTCGGAGACGCCGCCGGAATGCTGGGCGCAGCGGTCTATGCGAAGGAGCAGTTTCTGCAGAGCGCAGCGAACAACGGACCAAACTAAAAAACGGAAAGGCAGGCGCAATACACTGCGACAATCTGCGGTGTAGGCACGCCCTACAACATAAACGAGCCGGTACAGATTCAAACATCTGCACCGGCTCGTAACAATTTTTAATTCATGACAATAGAATGCTCGCAGAGCGTGCATCCCATTGTTTACAGTTCCCCTGCAATATCCAGTCTCGTCGCAATGCTGGTCAGCAGTACAACGAGCGGCATCATAATTTCACACACCTGAACAAAGAAGCATGCGATATCCTCTGTAATTCCCCCGAAATGATGGAACGCCACATAGCAATAGTACAAAAATGCGAGCAGTGCACCGACCAGACACGGAATCGCTACCTGAATGTCGCACACCAGCATGCCCACTACAGAGATCACGATATAAGCGATCATAAATGCGATCACAATTCCTCTGCTTTTGCCTTTTCCTACATACAGGGAGCATTTGCTTTCCTGCGAATGCGGAAAGCATTCGATCGAAAGACCATAGAGCGCTCTGGAAAGTATGAAGCCATATGCAAGAACCGGCCAGCTGTCCAGCGGCATTTCGCTCCAAAGACCGACGATCAGGAAGAAATAGCAGACACAGATAATAATTGCGAAGTATCCGCTGTGGGAATCCCGCAGGATTTCCAGCTTGACTTCCCTCGGCTGATGGGAACTGAGCGCATCTACTGTCCGGAAGAAACCATCCAGAAACGCGCCGCCCGATAAAAAGATCGGAAGCATCGCACAGACAACCGCGCCCAGCAGATCTTTATCGATCAGATACGGGCTGATCACCTGCCACTGTTTTAGAATGAACCCGATAATCGCGCCGACTAGCGGTACGAAAATCAGAATATACTTCATATTTCTACGGGTTTTTTTGATCTGCCTGGCAGGAAAAATCGAATACATCGAAAAAGCCAGACGAAAACTTGCCCAAACTTCTTTCATACTATCGTGTACCTCTCAGATTTTCGGATTACTTCAGTACAACGTCATCCGCATGTTCGTTCCAGATCAGGCAAACCCATGTTTTTCCGCGATTTAGCCGGATCGGGTTACCGTCTGCATCCACATACAGCGCCGGATCGGTATCCGAATATCTTGACCAGGTTCCTTCTACCATCTTACCTCCGGTAAATACCTGAACCTTGTAATTGGTCAGATCTGCACCAGGCTCCCAGCCGCCGTGCACATCAAATGCCATATAGCCTTTGGAATCCCGGAACTCGCCGTGACAATACTGGAAAATAACGTTATCGACTGTCAGCTGTTCGCCGGTTGTCTCGTCAATATGCTTGTCACCGTACTGATAACGGTAATATTTTCCGTCTTCATCGTTATATTCAAAATAAGCCTGCACATTGGAATAGCCGTTTCCAACACCGGTCTTTTCACCGCCGGGATACATCAGGACAACGGTATCGTTATCCGGATAGTCTGCCTTTTCGCCCAGAGGTGCAAAGGCAAATTTCTGCTTATGCGTATCGTGATAAGTCAGGCTGTATTCAAATTTCTCTGCCGCTTCTGCCAGTGCCTCACCGGTTGTATACACATTGTGGGGTGCTTTCCGCTTATCCGTCCGCATGAACGCTTTGGAAGCCGGACGGTCAATTCCTGCAACCGCGCCGCTGATGTTGTCCACCAGATCACTGTTTAACAGATCGCCGACATAAGGGGTAGCCTGTCCGAAATGCGCATAAATCGCATCGAATTCCAGTGCGCTGTATACAAAGTAATCACGGCTGCTTCTGATATAGCCGATCGTATCCAGATTCTGCCAGTTTTCAAACAACGGCATCAGACGGGTCACATCCGCGCCTTCCATCGGCGCTTCATAAATCACGGATGCCTGTCCGATTCCTGCCTGCGGGGTTCCTGCCTTGATATTGTTCAGCATAACTGCCATCGGGCGCTGTTCGCGTTCCTCTTCGGTGCATTCCAGACCGGTCAGGTAGCTGGTCGGAACTGCGTCTTCTGTAACAACGCTTTCCGTCTCCGCTGCTGCATTTTCTGTTCCGGTTGTATCGTTACTTTCCGTCGCTGCAACAGCTGAATCCGTTTCAGGTACAGGGGTTGTTTCTGTCGCTGCAGAGCCGCATGCACATAATGCTGCAGATAATCCCAGCGCCAGACAGAACAAACTGGTTTTTTTCATATATCATTCTCCTGAATATTTTTCTTTTTTGAAAAGGTTAAACCAACCTAGTTTAAATATTGTACTCCCGCAGGCGGTAAAAATCCAGCCTTTTTCTGCATTTATTACAATTCTATTACAAATTTACGTTCTAATTCTTCAGCAAATGCAATTTTACCGCAAATTTCACAATCATACTGCCTCCGGGAATTCCGAGCAATTCTTTTTTCGACATGACACCAAGCTTTAACGCCGCCGCAAAATACGTCAGTCCGCCGATTGCCACCGAAAGCAGCAGTGCAACCGCATTGCCGAGATATCCTTTCAGCACTGTCAGCGTCAGCCCATAATAAATACCTGCAACCACAAGCCCCATGATCGCAGAGGATACCAGCGGCAGAACAAACGTCTTCTCGATTTCCTGATGATAGCCAGTCGCTTTTTTCACCGCGATGCCATTTAACAGGCACATCATAAAGGAATATACCGTAACGGCGATCGGCAAACTGTAAATACCAAGATCTGTAAAGATCAGGAGGGCTGCCGCCACCACAGTCTGCACCGCCAGCGCAATTACCGCGTTTGTAACCGGCTTCGACGCCTTGCCGACTGCCTGCAGGATCGAATTGCTCAGTGTGGAAAGGGAATAGAACACGATGCTCGCACCAAGCGCCGCCAGAAGGCGTCCGCCCAGACGGATGCTGTCCGTATTCGTATTATACAACAGCCATACGATCGGTCTGGATAATACCGTCATGCCGACTGCAGACGGAATCGCGATAAACATGATCGTCTTGATCGCCACGCTGATTTTGTGCCGGACGTCTTTTTTCTTCTTTGTCTCAAAGCTTCCTGCAATGCTCGGCAGAATCGCGGAAGCCATCGCAGACGCGATGGCAATCGGAATATTGGAAAGTCCGACCGCTTCCGTATCGTAAATACCGTTAATAATCGTAATATCATCATAAGAAGCGTTGTGTACCGATTGCATCAGATTCAGATACAGGGTCTGATTGATCAGTGCGCTCGCATTATATGCAAACGTACTCAGCAGAACCGGCGTTACCATAAACAGAATGATCTTGAAAATCTCGCCGGTTTCCAGCAAATCTCTGGAACGATCCCGCTCTATCCTGCGGCGGATTATTTTCCGGTTCATATGGTAAATCATCAGCATAAACGCCAATGCTATCAGCACGCCGACACCGGTTCCGACCGCACTTCCGACTGCCCCCCACGCAGCACGGGTCAGCTCGTCTTCCCCAGCAAACATCTGCATCAGCCCCCATGCCGCCAGCATGCTGACCGCCGCATTTAAAATCTGCTCCAGAATCTGCGAAACGGACGTCTGCACCATGCTTCGGTTCGCCTGAAAATATCCTCTCAAAACGCCGAGCAGACCGGAAAAGAAAATCGTCGGTGCAAGCGTCCGAAGCACCATCGCCGCCCGTCCCGGAATCAGAAAATCCGCTCCAAAAAACGCAAACAGACTGGCGATTCCGCCCACGACAACAACATAAATAATCGAGCAGTGAAAAATCCGCTGCGCATTTTTGTACTGGTGGGTTGCCAGTCTCTGTGAAATTACTTTGGATACCGCCGACGGAATGCTATAGGAAGAGATCAGCAAAATCATCTGATAATAGCGATACGCCGGCGCATAATAGCCGTTTCCTGTCTCTCCGATAATTCCCGTCAGGGGGCTTCTGTACAATAGGCCGATAATTCGACAGATAATGCCGGCAGCAGCCAGAATGCCAGCCTGTTTTACAAAGGAACTGCCTTCTCCCTTTTTTTTTGTTCCCATCCGTTACCTTTCTGCTCAGTCTGTCAGGCAGAAAGAAAGCAGATAATCCAGCCGTCTCTCTACCAGCTCCAGAACAAAAACATCCGGCTTTTGTTCTTCTACCATAGATTGCGTAAAAAATCCGTTCCAATGAGCCATATAGCAGTCTGAAAGGCTGCTCGCCACCGGTCCCGCCATTCCTCCGGCGAAGGAATCCCTCACCATAAACAGCTTTCTCGTATCCGGCGCATCTGAATGATACACCAGAGCTGTCGCATCGTCAATAGAGACTGCCTGCAAATTGTTGCCGTTGTAACCGGTCACGATATAATTTTCTTCCGCAGGCATGTTTTTTTCGTAGTAGCTTTGCAGATTCATCATTCTTGCAAGATCATATCCGGAAAAGGTATCCGGAGTAAAGGTAATGTCCTCCACCTCTGGAAGCTCGTCTCCCAACTCCTTTAACAGCGCTTTCGCCCCAATATAGCCGCCAGCAGCGTTCCAATGCGTGTCATAGTGCCAGTACAGGGAATATTCCTTCTTATATTTCAGCATTTCCTCTTTCGGATATACAATACGGATATCTGTATTCTTCTTCAGATAAGCGATCAACTGATCTGTCCGCGTTTCTTCCGCCTTTTTATAATAGGAAGGAAGATGCTCTTCTCCGTAAATCGTCTCCTTATTCGGTGCAATCATCAGGACAAATTCACTGCCCCGGTTGGAAAGCCACTGCTCCGATGTCGTAAGCTGCGATGCGATCTGTGCAAGCTGTCCTTCTGTAAACAGGTTCGTTCCCTTATAATCATCAATGTCCGATTCCATGCTGTAAAACAACCAGTTATCCGAGCCGATCACAACCTTGTCGTTGATGGATTTTTCACAAAACAGCTTTAAATCTGTCAGGCTGGAAAAGGAAATCAGCTGACTCCGAAACGGAACCGCCGCGTTAAACGCGCTCTCCACCAGTCCCGGATAATCTCTGTAATTGTCCTTCGTCAGCTTCGGAATCTCTGTTGAAACCGTATTTTCCGTCGCATCCGTCTGGAAACGATCCTTTGTTACCGCCCACACAGCTCCCGGCATCAAAAGCAAAAGCGCAAAGCAAATCAGCCATGCCGCCGCCATTTTTTTATTCATATGCATTCTCCACTCAGAAATTCAGATAAATTGCAGGGCTGTAGGTTCCGTTGACCAAAAGCAGCATCGACGCTGCGATCAGGAACATGCAGTAAACCAGTTCCAATACGCCGCCCTTTAATTTCTCCGCTGCCGGGCAGAACTTTTTGATGCCTGCCTGTATCAGCCCCATGCCAAGGATGCCGATGACCGTCATCACAATGCAGCGGTTTCCGACCAGCTCCCGCAGCGCATAGGTGCTCTGCGTATACTGCCACGGTGTCAACATCCTGCGGATGTACTGCAGCGCCGGCTGCAGATTTGCCACCCGGAAAATCACCCAGCCGAACAACACCACAAGCCCCGTGTATACATAACGCCAAAAGCCGATTTTGTCCAGAATTTTCTTAAATCCGATCCGTTCCACAATGATGAAAAATCCGTGCAGCGCGCCCCATGCGATGAACGCTGTCGTCGCGCCATGCCATAATCCGGTCGCAAAAAAGACGATCGCCAGATTCAAATATGTCCGAATCTTTCCTTTCCGGTTTCCGCCAAGCGGTATGTAGAGGTAATCCCGAAACCAGCTGCTCAGGGAAATATGCCATCTGCGCCAGAACTCCTGAATCGAGCCGGACAGGTATGGATAATTAAAGTTTTCACAAATATCGAATCCGAACATTTTGCCCAGACCGATGGCCATATCTGTGAAACCGGAAAAATCATAGTAAATCTGAATCGCATACAGAATCGCCGCGCACCACACCATAACGCCCGTAACATTTGTAATGTCCTGCGCATAGATCTTATCTACACTTGCGCCGACAATGTTTGCGACCAGTACCTTTTTACCAAGTCCATAGGCAAAGCGCCGGATTCCTTCCGCTGTCTTTTCCACGGTTTCCTGTCTGTTTACCAGCTGCGGTCCAAAATCGCGGTACCGCGCGATCGGTCCGACTGAAATTTTCGGGAAAAAGGACAGATACAGCGCCATGTTGAGCGGATTTTTCTCCGCCTCATAATGACCGCGGTATAAATCCATCAGATATGAAATCGCTCCGAACGTAAAAAACGAAATGCCAATCGGAAGCGGGATATTGCGCATCTCATGCTCGCTCCCCGTCAGCCGGTTCACAATCCGCAAAAAGAAGTCAAAATATTTATAATACCCAAGAATCCCCAGGTTTACCAAAATGCCCGCCGCCAGAACAGTCTTCGCCGCCACGCTTTCGTCCCGCTGACGTCCAAGCAGCAGCCCGATCCCGTAATTTGCCGCAATCGAAACAAGTAAAAGGACAATATAAACCGGCTCGCCCCACGCATAAAACACAAGGCTCGCCAAAAGCAGCAGGATATTTTTCAGCGCTGTTTTGCGCACGCACAGCCTGTCCAACACAAATACCACCGGCAAAAAAGCCGTCAGAAAAATCATGGAATTGATACTCATTCAAAAACTCCGATCTTATTCGCTGCCCGCAGCACCCTTGGAGCAGCGATCTGATAATCAGCCATCCCGCCTTTATGACGGATACTGTTGTCCTGATATCAGAGGCAAAAGCGTTTTTGATCCTGATATCTTTTTTATTGTAGCATATATTTCCTTAAATAGGTAGGGGAATCTGAGGTTCTCTTTCCTGAAGCATCTGCAAAGTTACAATTCACACACGCCATTCGCAGAAACGAATCTGCGATACTTTCCGCTGCTTCGCAGTCATTTTTGTTCATTTGAAACTCTCCAGGAATGCTTCGCAGCCCTCCACGATGTCCCGGTACGCGGTTTCGAAATCCCCGGAGTACCACGGATCGTCAATATCGCGCGGATGCTTTGAGTAATCCAGCAGCCGATGGATTTTATGCTCCGGGTCTCCGCCAACGATTCGAAGCATATTTTGAATATTATACTGCTCCGCTGCCAGCAGATAATCATAATATTCGTAATCCTGCTTCGTCATCTGGCGTGCCCGCTTCCCGGACGGGTCAATGCCATGCTCCCGCAGCTTCCGCACCGCCGGCGGATAGACCGGATTGCCGATTTCCTCCCGGCTCGTCGCAGCCGATGCGATTTCAAACTGATCCGCTATGCCGCGTTTTGCAACCATGTCCCGAAGGATGAACTCGGACATAGGGGAACGGCAGATATTGCCGTGACAGATGAAAAGTATTTTTATCATATTCTTATAACTCCGTTTTTGCTTTGTATTTCTTCTCAAATGCCCAATATTGCAGGTTTTTTCGGCATTTTCCTGTTTCTGTGTTTCCGGTGTATCTTCTCAAATCTTCCCGTATTTTCTCGTGCTTTTCCCTGCAATATTGGTAAATCTGTTGGTAAATAAATGCTCTGTACCAACGGGGTGTTTTAGGCTTTTGCTACTCGAAGCAGCTCTGCCTGTGCGTCATCGAACTGCACATGGGTGTAAACATTCAGCGTTACACTGATGTCCGAATGACCCATGATATACTGCAACGTCTTTGGATTCATTCCGGATTTCGCCATATTGGAACAAAAAGTGTGTCTACATACATGTGGATGTGTCAAGTATAGGACAAAAAAAATTTT
>OGZV01003510.1_pt1 | contig 10473 bp, 8 predicted proteins | sample 1576861 | NCBI WGS metagenome assembly OGZV01 (sample SAMEA3541501, study PRJEB24748) | human gut metagenome | biome: human gut; feature: human-associated habitat; material: faeces | place: China | collected 2012
CGGCGACCGCAATGGCCGTGACCGCCGTCCGCGCCGCCCGCGTGAGGACCGTCCGATCACGCCGTCCGTTCCCAAGGAGCGTGAGCTGATCCCGGTTTCCGAAGCAGGCATGCAGCAGGCGGAAAAGCTGGCTACCGATTTTGTAACCGGTCTGCTGGCAAAGATGGGCGTTGAGGGTCAGGTTAAGACCCTGCCTCAGGTAGAGTGCGACCAGCTCCGTCTGGAGATTTCCGGTCCGGATATGGGCCCGATCATCGGCCGCCGCGGCGACACGCTGGATGCTATCCAGTACCTCGGCTCTCTGGTGCTGAATAACGCGCTGGATGAGCACGTTCGTCTGTCTGTCGATACCGAAAACTACCGCGAGAAGCGCGCGGAAAGTCTGGAGCGTCTGGCCCGCAAGATGGCGATGAAGGTCGTTAAGGCGCATCGCTCCATGACGCTTGAGCCGATGAACCCGTATGAGCGCCGCATCATCCATGCCGCGCTGCAGGACTTCAACGGTGTGACCACCTATTCGACCGGCACCGAGCCGGGTCGCCGCGTTGTTATTGCGCCGGATAACAGCTATCGCAACCGCGGTTAAATCGGGGTATTCGTTATGAACGATACGATTGCCGCAATTTCCTCCTCCGGCGGACCGATCGGTTTGATCCGCGTGTCGGGTGAACGCGCAATCGAAGCGATAAATGCCGTTTTTCAGGCGAAGAACGGCAAGCCGCTTACGGAAGCACCCTCGCAGAAGCTGGTTTACGGCACGCTGACGGACAAGTCCGGCAATGTGATCGACTGCTGCTACGCTGTCGCGCTGCACGCACCGCACACCTATACGGGTGAAACGATGGCGGAGCTGCAGTGCCACGGCTGGACAGCCGTGCTGTGTGCCGGCCTGGACGCTCTGTTCGCGCAGGGCGTGCGGCAGGCAGAGGCAGGTGAGTTTACTCGCCGCGCCTTCTTAAACGGCAAAATGGGCCTTTCTGAGGCCGAAGCCGTGCATGATCTGATCACCGCGCGTACCGCTGAGGCGGCGCAGAATGCGGCGGCACAGGTCATGGGCGCGGTCGGCTCTCCCGTGCAGCAGATGCGCGATGAGCTGCTCGGCATGGTGGCGCATTTTCACGCGGTCGTGGATTTCCCGGACGAGGACATTGATCCGGTGCTGTTCGAGGACGCGGCGGCGCTGCTTCACCGCACGACAAGCCGTCTGTACAGCATGGCGGAAAGCTACGAGCGCGGTCGTATTCTTAGAGAAGGCGTACCGTGCGTTATCCTCGGAAGGCCGAACGCCGGCAAGTCCACGCTGCTGAACACGCTGCTCGGCCGCGAGCGGGCGATCGTGACCGATATTCCGGGCACGACCCGCGATCTCATCGAGGAGAATGTCAAGGTCGGACAGATTCTGCTTCGCGTGACCGACACCGCCGGTCTGCGCAACACGGACGATCCGGTGGAGCAGGCGGGCATTGACCGGGCGATGGCGGAGGCTTCGGCTTCCTCACTCATCCTGGCTGTGTTCGACGGCTCCAAGCCCATCAGTGACGAGGATATGCTCGTGCTGGCACGCTCGGCAGGCCACCGCGCGATCGCGGTTGTGAACAAGGTCGATCTGCCGCAGCAGCTGGATGAAAAGCTGCTGAAAAAGCACTTCCTGCATATCGTGCCGCTTTCTGCGAAAACCGGTGACGGACTGGATAAGCTGCTCAATCTTATCCCGCGAACTGTGGGTCTGGGCGACGGTGCGTTTGACGGTGCGCTCATCACTAACGCAAGACAGGCGGCGGCGCTGGCGCGTGCTGCCGAACGCTGTGAAGCAGCGCTGTATGCGGCGCAATCCGGTATGACGCCGGATGCGGTCGTGATGGATGCCGAAGGCGCGATTACCGCACTGGGCGAGATCACCGGCGAAACCGTGACCGATGCTGTTGTCACCCGCATTTTCAGCGACTTCTGCGTCGGAAAGTGATGCTGCTGCAGCTGTTATTAAGAGAAATTGCACTTAAAATTAAGAGAGGACGTTTGCAATCTGTGCAAACGTCCTCTTTTATTTTGCGCTGAAATCGTGTATGATATATACTGTATGTCCGCAGGTAAAAATGAGGTAAAAACCACTTGTGCACAACTTCTATCCGGCGGTATACGAGATATAGTGGATAACCCGGAAAATTGCCCTATATTCGACTACTTATTGTAATAATAAAATGAAAATAAAACTGAGTGTATAAAAATGCGGTCAAAAACTCACAAGTTATCAACAGTATCCACAGAGTTATCAACAGTTACGCACAGGTTTCACACAACCAAAATCACAGGAATTTTTTGAAAGGGGAGAGAGCGCCAATGACGGTTTTTTCGGCAGAGAGCTTTGATGTAGCGGTGATCGGCGCCGGTCATGCCGGTATTGAGGCGGCGCTGGCTGCAGCACGTTTGGGTGCAAAAACAGCGTGTTTTTCGATCAATTTGGACGCCGTAGGCAATATGCCGTGCAATCCGGCGATCGGCGGCACAGCCAAGGGACACCTTGTACGCGAGATAGATGCGCTCGGCGGTGAGATGGCGCGTGCGGCTGACGCGGCCTGCATCCAGTACCGCATGCTCAACCGCGGCAAGGGACCGGCAGTGCACTCGCTGCGTGCACAGGCCGACCGCATTAAATACAGAGAGTATATGAAGCACACGCTTGAGCGGCAGGAAAACCTGTTTCTCATGCAGGACGAGATCGTGTCCGTTGAGGTGGAGAACGGTGCCGTTTCCGCGGTTGTTACCGCCATCGGCGCACGACATCCGGTCAAGGCGGCTGTCATTGCGTCCGGCACATTCCTCGGCGGACGTGTGATCATCGGCGAGTACACCCGTGAATCCGGTCCGGACGGCATGGCGGCAGCCAAGCCGCTCACCGAGTCGCTGCGCGGTCTGGGACTGCGGCTGCAGCGGTTTAAGACGGGTACGCCGCCGCGCATCAATCGCCGTTCTATCGACTATACCGATTTGGCAGAGCAGGCCGGTGAGGATGAGATCATCCCGTTTTCGTTTGAGACCGACCACCCGCCGGACAACCGCGCGGTGTGTTATCTGACCTACACAACCGCGAAAACACATGAAATCATCCGCGCAAATCTGAGCCGTTCGCCGCTGTACGGCGGCCAGATTGAGGGCGTAGGACCGCGCTATTGTCCGTCTATCGAGGACAAAGTGGTGCGCTTTGCGGATAAGCCGCGCCATCAGCTGTTCCTCGAGCCGATGGGTCTGGACACCGAGGAGGTCTATGTGCAGGGCTTCTCGTCGTCCATGCCGTTCGACGTGCAGCGCGAGATGCTGCGCTCGGTCAAGGGCTTGGAGAACGCGGAGATTATGCGGCCGGCGTATGCCATCGAGTATGACTGCATTGATCCGCTGGAGCTGCGGCCGACGCTCGAAACCAAAAAGGTGCCCGGACTGTACGGCGCAGGCCAGTTCTGCGGCTCGTCCGGCTATGAGGAGGCGGCGGCGCAGGGAATGGTTGCGGGCATCAACGCCGCGCTCAAAATCAAGGGGGAGGAGCCGCTTGTACTCGACCGTGCGGACGGCTACATCGGTACGCTGATCGACGATCTGGTGACGCGCGGCACGAGCGAACCCTACCGCATGATGACCTCACGCTCGGAGTATCGCCTGCTTCTGCGGCAGGATAACGCAGATGAACGTCTGGTGCCGATCGGTGTTCGAGTTGGCTTGAATTCGCCGGAACGTGGCGAAAAGGTGCGTAAAAAGTACGAAGCTGTGCAGGCAGAGATCGACCGCACAGCCTCGGTCGGCGTTGCGCCGAGCGATAAATTGAACGGCTTTCTTGCGGGCAAAAACTCCACACCGCTCAAGGCGGGCTGCAAGCTGATCGACCTGCTGCGCCGTCCGGAACTCAGCTATGCGGACCTTGCAATGTTCGATTCTGAGCGTCCGGAGCTGCCCGCTGTTATCCGTGAGCAAGTGGAAATTCGCGTCAAATACGCGGGCTATATCGAGCGACAGATGCGTGATGTGGAGCAGTACCGTAAGCTGCAGAGCCGCCCGCTGCCGCTCGATCTGGACTACAACGAGGTGGACTCGCTGCGACTGGAGGCACGCCAGAAACTGAACGCCGTCAAGCCGTTGAATTTCGGTCAGGCGGCCCGTATTTCGGGCGTTTCACCGGCCGATATCACGGCGCTGATGATCTACATTGAGACCCATAAAAAGGAGGAAAAGGCATGACCGAACGCGAGCTTTTGACAGCCGGTCTACGCGAGCTGGGCGTCGCAGAGTGTCCGTCTGCAGCGGACAACTTACTGCGCTATTCCGAGATTCTGCGCGAGAAAAACAAGGTTATGAATCTGACCGCCATTACCGATCCGACCGAAATCGTGACCCGGCATTTTCTCGATTGCGCGGCACTTGCACCGTATATGCCGCAGAATGGACGCGTGCTCGATGTGGGAACGGGAGCCGGTTTTCCGGGCATGCCGCTGGCGATTCTGTGCCCGCAGACCGAGTTTGTGCTGCTTGACGCACTGCGCAAGCGCATTGATTTTCTAAATGAAGTCATCACCGAGCTGGGTCTGACCAACGTCACGGCGGTGCATGCCCGTGCGGAGGATTACGCCAGAGACAACCGCGGCACGTTTGATCTTGCGGTGTCGCGTGCGGTAGCCGATCTGCGCGTGCTGAGTGAACTGGCGCTGCCGATGGTCAAGGTCGGCGGTGCGTTCCTCGCCATGAAGGCCGAGGACTGCACAGAGGAAGTTGAAACAGCGGCAAACGCCCGCACGGTTCTCGGTGCGCCGGACGCTGAAGTGCTGCACTACACTGTGCCGTTCGATGAGGTTTCCCGCGCCATCGTGCGCCTGCAGAAAACGCAGGAAACACCGGAAAAGTATCCGCGCCGCTTCAAGAAAATACAGACTTCGCCGCTGTAAATCAGGCGAGAAATATACGGAAAGTACCCCTCTGTACGGAAAATTACAGAGGGTATTTTTTGTCCGAAAATAGGGGAAAATTATAGATATCAGATATAATTTGTCATATTTTCGTTGAATTTTGCAGATTACGCGGTCGATTTTACTTGTCAATATGTAATTATATGGTAATCTATTACCGAGGGCGACATTCTGCTGGTGGTGCGGCAGAGATAAGCGCGAATAAAATGAACGAATAAGACGAATTGGAGAGTGGTTAACCATGATGTCTGTATTAACGCTGGTTTCCGGCAAAGAGGATCGCACGCTGCGGCGTATTCGTGTGAGTGAGATTGCGCGCAATCCCAATCAGCCGAGGAAATATTTTGATCCGGAGGCAATTGCGCAGTTAGCAGAGAGCATTCGGCAGTACGGCGTACTCAATCCGCTGACCGTACGGCGTGCGCCCGGAGGCGGTTACGAGCTGGTTGCAGGGGAGAGGAGACTGCGCGCTGCGCGTGTTGCGGGGCTCAACGACGTACCGTGTCTGCTGATTGCGGCAGATAACGAGGATTCCTCGGCGATTGCGCTCGTGGAGAACCTGCAAAGGCGTGATCTGGATTTTTTCGAGGAAGCCTACGGTTTCAAGCGTCTGATCGATCAGTACGGACTGACGCAGGAGGAAGCCGCGCGTAAAGTAGGGAAAACACAGTCTGCGGTGGCGAATAAGCTGCGTCTGCTGCGGCTTTCTCCGCAAAATATGGAATTGATTCGCAGTGCGAACCTTACAGAGCGGCACGCGCGCTGTCTGCTGCGTCTGCATGATGATGAGGAACGGATGAACGCAACGCACTATATTATCGAGAACGAATTAAACGTCAGCCGATCGGAGGAGTATATCGAGAACCTGCTGGAGCAGAAAAAGCATCCGGAGTTAGCGGAGCCGCCGCATAAGGATAATGTTGTGCGGCTTATTAAGGATGTGCGGTTTTTCCTGAATACGCTCAATCGGGCGGTCGGCGTAATGGTGGACGCTGGAATCGGTGCAACCGTAGACCGGCAGGAAAACGAGGATGGAATTACGCTGACAATCAATATTCCGCACGCAAAGAGCTGATGTTTCACGTGAAACACTTTTGTTCCACAGGAGGGCGGATTTTGTTTCACGTGAAACATTTAATGGTCGCTTGTGAAGCGAACCTGACTTGCCTGCCCGGCAGGGGCACAAGAGGGTAGACACCTACGGTTTCCACCCTCTTGTGAAGCACCCCTTTCCCTTTAGGAAGCACGGCGAAAATCGGAGAGCGGCGACTGCTGCGAAAAGGGGAACGGCGGTCCGGGTTACTCTTGCGTTGCTTTCGTAAACGATTCGCAGTTCACAGATAACGTACTGCTACATAGGCGGTCTAATCTACGCAGGGGCAACATGACAGTGTTGCCCAACGGTTTTATTACTTATTACGGACGGTACTGCTGGATAAGAGTGTGTGCAGATTGGAAAGTGTGTAACGCATATATATCATATACATATATATAATAAGGTAAGAGAGCCGAACGGCTCTCTTTTGTTTCACGTGAAACAAAAGCCGGTTAATTTACCAGTTGTATCCTGTAAAACGGCAAAATACTTGATGTTTCACGTGAAACAGCTGTAAAAATACTGCGATTGCTTTGCAATTAAAAGTGCAATGTGATATAATGAAATCCGTAGAAAAAAACCATGGACGAGAGGAAATGACTATGGGGAAGATTATCGCGTTTGCCAATCAAAAGGGCGGCGTGGGAAAAACTACAACCGCTATCAACCTCGCGGCAGCGTTGTCGGAGCGCGAAAAGCGCGTTCTGCTGTGTGATTTTGATCCGCAGGGCAATGCAACCTCCGGTTTTGGCGTGGATCCGCGCTCACTGGAAACCTCGATTTACGACCTGATCGTAGCCGATCAACCGGATGTCAAGAGCGCCATCGTATCGACTAAGTGGGTTGATCTGCTGGGCGCGAATGTTAATCTGGCGGGCGCTGAGTTGGATTTGATTGGAATGTCCGACCGAGAGTATCGTCTGAAAAACGTACTCGATCAGGTGAAGGACGATTACGACTATGTATTTATCGACTGTCCGCCGTCACTCGGTCTGCTGACTCTCAACTGCCTGTGTGCAGCCGACAGCTTTCTGGTGCCGCTGCAGTGCGAGTATTACGCGCTCGAAGGTCTGAGTCAGCTGATGACGACCGTGCGCATGGTAAAGAAGGCGCTCAACCGCAAGCTGGTGATGGAAGGCGTGCTGCTGACTATGTTTGACGGACGCACCAATCTGTCGATTCAGGTGGTTGAGGAAGTGAAAAAGCACTTCCCAGGCGAGGTATTCTCGGCTGTTGTGCCGCGCAATGTGCGTTTGAGTGAAGCGCCGAGCCACGGCAAGCCCATAACGGCATACGACAGAATGTGCCGCGGCGCAGAGGCTTATCTGGCTCTCGCGGACGAGATTCTGAAGAAAAATGACCGAAAGGGGAGAAGCTGATGGCAGGCGCAAAAATGGGTCTGGGCGGCGGCTTGTCCAACCTTTTCGGCAGTGATACCAGCGATTTAATGGAAGAAAGTCTGGATAACGGCACAAAAAACCTGCCTTTGGCAAAAATCGAGCCGAATCCCGATCAGCCGAGGAAGGTCTTTGATCAGGTATCTCTGGACGAGCTGACAGAGAGCATTCGCCTGCACGGCGTCATCACACCAATCACGGTACGCAAGGGCGAGAAGGATGGCTACTACCAGATCATTGCAGGTGAGCGCCGTTGGCGTGCAGCACGTCAGGCAGGCCTGGAAGACATTCCTGCGATGGTGCTTGAGGCCGAGGAAGACGAGGTCATGGAGTTGGCGCTGATCGAAAATCTGCAGCGGCAGGACCTGAACCCGATCGAAGAAGCCGAAGGTTATGAGCGTCTGATGAAGCAGTTTGGACTGACGCAGGAGCAGGTTTCCAAGCGCGTGGTCAAGTCACGTTCGGCGGTAGCAAATGCACTGCGTCTGCTGGCTTTGCCGACCGAGGTGCGTACGATGGTCAGCGAAGGCGAAATCTCCGGCGGTCACGCGCGGGCAGTCCTTGCGGTAAACGAGGAGGATAAGCGCGTAGAGGCAGCCAGACAGATGGTCGGCCTGTCGGTCCGTCAGTCGGAGGCGCTGGCCAAGCGCATGAACAAAAAAACGGTCGAAAAGCCTGAGCAGCCGCCTGAGGTTTCCGTGGACTACATTGCCGAGCTGGAGAAGGAGCTGGAGGGCGTCCTCGGACGCAAGATCAGCATTCAGCAGGGCAAGCACAGCGGCCAGCTGACGTTGGAATACTACGGCGCAGAGGATTTGGAGCGGCTCAGTGAAGCACTCCGAAACCTGCGTGTATAAAGGAGGCAAGCAATGGACGAGCAGAATAAGCAGCCGGAACAGAACAAGCCGGAGAAAAAGCTCAGCCGCACCACGCTGACCTTTTATATCGTCGGACTGTTTTCTGTAGCAATTGCGCTGATTCTGATCAGCTATGTGGCGCAGTCGCGTGCGGACAAGCAGGTCGAAAACCTGAGCTCACAGCTGACACAGCAGCAGACCGTGGCACAGGGCGCAACCCAGAAAGTGGAAGATTTACAGAAGCAGTACGACATGCAGAATACTGCACTGGATAAGGTGCGCAAGACGCTCGACAGTGAGCAGGCGGCAACCGATGTAGTCGGCGCGACCGAGCGGCGTATGGAGGAGCGCGAGGTGTATCAGTACCTTGCGCAGATCGGCGTTTCTCTGGCGGCTAAGCAGACCGCGGATGCCCGCAAGACCTACGACGAAATGCTGACGAAATACAGCGAGGAGCGTTTGATGGGCAGCAGCGAGGATGGCTTTGATGAGAACATCAGCAAACTGTTCCAGTCGGTCAAAGCTGCACTGGAGCAGGCTGAGAAAGCGCAGGATGCAGAGCCGAACGACACGGAAGAATAACACGTATATAATGTAAAAGGAGATATAGACACAATGCTGGATATCAAATTTGTCCGCACCAATCCGGATGCGGTAAAGGAAAACATCAAGAAGAAGTTCCAGGACGAGAAGATCCCGATGGTTGACGAGGTCATCGAGTTTGACGCGAAGTACCGTGCAGCCAAGACCCGCTGTGACGAGCTGCGTGCACAGCGCAACAAGAAGTCCAAGGAAATCGGCGGTCTGATGGCCAAGGGTCAGAAGGAAGAGGCCGAGAAGATCAAGGCCGAGGTAAAGGCTATGGCCGACGAGATGACCAAGCTCGAGGAGGACGAAAAGACCTTCGCTGAGGAAGTCAAGAACCGTATGATGGTCATCCCGAACATTATTGACCCGTCCGTTCCGATCGGCAAGGACGACTCTGAGAACGTTGAGATTGAGAAGTTTGGCGATCCGGTCGTTCCGGATTTCGAGGTTCCGTATCACGTTGATATTATGGAGTCTTTCGACGGCATAGACCTCGATGCGGCACGCCGCACCTCCGGCAACGGCTTCTACTACCTGAAGGGTGATATTGCCCGTCTGCATTCCTCCATCCTGTCCTACGCACGCGACTTCATGATCGACCGCGGCTTTACCTACTACATTCCGCCGTTCATGATCCACGGTGATGTCGTTAAGGGCGTTATGTCCTTTAAGGAAATGGAGAACATGATGTACAAGATCGAGGGCGAGGACCTGTACCTGATCGGTACCTCCGAGCATTCCATGATCGGCAAGTTCATCGACACCATCAACGATGAGGAAACCCTTCCGCAGACCCTGACCAGCTACTCTCCGTGCTTCCGTAAGGAAGTTGGCGCACACGGCATCGAGGAGCGCGGCGTATACCGTATTCACCAGTTTGAGAAGCAGGAAATGGTTGTTGTCTGCAAGCCGGAAGAAAGCAAGATGTGGTATGACAAACTGTGGCAGAACACGGTTGACTTCTTCCGTTCGATGGACATTCCGGTTCGCACGCTCGAGTGCTGCTCCGGCGACCTGGCTGACCTGAAGGTTAAGTCCTGCGACGTAGAGGCATGGTCTCCGCGCCAGAAGAAGTACTTCGAGGTAGGCTCCTGCTCCAACCTTGGCGACGCACAGGCTCGCCGTCTGGGCATCCGTGTCCGCGGCAAGGAGAATCCGAAGGAGCTGTACTTCGCACATACGCTGAACAACACCGTTGTTGCACCTCCGCGTATGCTGATCGCATTCCTCGAGAACAACCTGCGTGAGGACGGCTCGGTTGCAATCCCGAAGCCGCTGCAGCCGTATATGGGCGGCATGACTGAGATCCGCAGAAAGTAATTTACCTTACTATAGAAAAAAGGAGAGATTTCAATGCAGGTTGGTATTAAGGGCGAGAAGAAGTTCACCGTAACCAAAGATCAGCTGGCATGCAATGTCGGCAGCGGTCTGGTATCCGTGTTTGCCACCCCGATGATGATCGCAGCTATCGAGAACACTGCAGCAGGCAGTGTAGCCGGTGAGCTGGAAGAGGGCAAGACCACGGTCGGCACGCTGGTAAACGTAAGCCACGTTGCCGCTACGCCGGAGGGCATGGAAGTCCGCATCGA
>OGZV01003517.1_pt1 | contig 10436 bp, 6 predicted proteins | sample 1576861 | NCBI WGS metagenome assembly OGZV01 (sample SAMEA3541501, study PRJEB24748) | human gut metagenome | biome: human gut; feature: human-associated habitat; material: faeces | place: China | collected 2012
AGGACGGACTACGGCAGGTGAGCAACCCCTCCGAACTATTGCTTACCCAAGACCACGAAGGCATGAGCGGTGTCGCCATCGCCGGTGCCGTGGAAGGTGTACGTCCCTTCCTGATAGAAGTGCAGGCATTGGTCAGCACAGCCGCATACGGAATGCCACAACGTTCCGCCACCGGATTCGACCTGCGCCGTATGAACATGCTGCTGGCTGTACTTGAAAAACGTGTCGGATTCAAGCTGGCTCAAAAAGATGTGTTCCTGAACATTGCCGGAGGGCTGAAAGTCAACGACCCTGCCATAGATTTAGCAGTTATCAGTGCCATTTTATCCAGCAACATGGATGCGGAAATTGAAGCAGGCGTATGTATGGCAGGAGAAGTAGGCCTGAGCGGAGAAATCCGTCCGGTCAACCGCATCGAACAACGTATCAGTGAGGCCGAAAAGCTCGGATTCCAACGGATGCTGATTCCCAAGCACAACCTGTCCGGCATTGACCGAAAGAAAATAAAAATCGAGCTCATTCCCGTAAGAAAAGTAGAAGAGGCTTTCCGGGAATTATTTGGATAGCCCTCTTCACACCATAAAAAACGCCTATGCGCTTTGAAGTATTCTCCATGCGCACAGGCGTTTTTTATTCAGTATCCTATCTCAATATCCGTTATTTCTGAACAGCATTTTCATAAGGAACCATTTTTTCCAAGTTTGCATTTGCCTTTTCAGGTTCTACGCTTGCAGCTTTCTGGAACCATTCTTTAGCTGCTTCCGTATTTCCAGACAACAAAGCCAATACACCCAAGTTATTGAAGGCACGTGAATCATCTTTCACCTTATCCATATAAGATGCTGCCTTTTTAAAGTCACCGCTGATAATATTGGCAGAAGCCGCATTAATGTTAGTAGTCACATCTTCCGGATAAGTGTTGGCTGCAATCTCATACACTTCTTTATATTCCTTTGTTCCCGGCTGATACATACCTGCCACACGATACATTTCCTGCAAGCTCAACAATTTCGGATTGGTATAAATCAGGCGGGCAGCTTCTGAGTTCAAGACTTCTCTCACTTCGTAATCTACCGATACACTCAAACGACGCAAACGAGGATAATACTGGTTCATCATCGTACGATAAGTAGCCATGCCCAGTGTAGATTTCAATCGAGCTTCACGTACATCCAGATTGTCATATTTCTGAATTACAGCCAAAGCCTTTTCCGCATAAGCAGGTTGATCTTCTTCCAGCATTTTTACCAAAGTCTCCCAATCCTCACCCGCAGAAGTCACATGCAACACTTCCTTCGGGAAATTATATCCGCCTTTCAGGTTCAGCGCAAACGATTCCGCACGTTGCGTGGCCACCCGGTCATTCGTACGAACCGAACCATCCGGTGAAGAATATCCGCACACATTGATTGACTTAAACGTCACCAAATCTCCATCTTCCAACGGATCCAAAATCTCTTTCATCTTCTGCAATTCGCTACGATTATTTTTATAATTCGCATCAAAGGCCGTTTTCCCTACCGGAAATTCAATATATAACGTACTTTGCTCAGAACGTACCTTCAACGGTTCTTCTTTCGGAGTCAGGAAAGAAACCATTTCCTTGCAAGGATCACACACCTCAAATTCTACAGGCAGAGCCGGAGTTTCCACAGCCACATCCGGTTCAATCACCGTAATATCCAGCAAATCCACCTCACAACATTCTTTTCCTTCCTGCAACAGAATCATGGAAGCATGGTCCATCCATGCCTGATAAGGAACAGAAGTCTTGTAACGAACCACATCTTCCCGATTTTCCTGACGTCCGTGAATCACAACAAAAGGATTGTCAAACCCGAAACGACGAGCCATTTTCCGCTCCTGACGGCGCATTTTATAATCACCGTTCTTTCCGGTTACTACTACCGGAGGCATGGCGTAATAGTTTTTTCCTTCACGCAATACAGGAGTAAAGGCATACGTCTGCTCACTATTCACACGCACCTCTTCCACACTCATGGAAAACTCAATAGTCAGCGTGTCGTTTTTTAACGTCAATACCGGACGCGTATACTTTATATCACCTGCCATGGCAACCAGCGGCAACATGACAAACGACAATATATATGCTATTTTTCTCATATTTACTTGTTTAAAAATTATAATGACTGAACTTCTACACAACGGTGTTTTGTCTTATACTTCGGACCGAAAGTAAAGTTGATTCCTAAATTAATATTGGCAGAGAAACGATTAAGCGGCAAACTAAGACTCGGCTTTGTATATTTACACAACGGCACATCTGCAGCCACAAAGAAGTTGAAACCTCTCGGGTGAAAATTCAACATCAATCCTCCCGTAGAACCAAAGTTAGAAAGGGCATAGTTCACTGAAGCCTCAAACCAGGTCAGAGGAGACACATTGGCAGAGACACGTGCTTCCGTCCAAGAGTGGCGTCCCTGGAAACGAGAAGAAGACAAGAAACCAAACTTCAAGCGGTCATAAGCAGGCAATGTATATTCCGCACCGAGGTTTAACGTGGCAGCCAACGCTGTAGTACGCTTCAGTCCCTCTCCCTCTTTTGTGAATTTAGACATCTGTTCCAGGTCATCTACAATACGGTCGCTCTGGTTATCAATTGAATTAGGATCATTATCTCCCAAGTCTGATTTCACCGGAATTTCATTAAATCCATCAAATTCAAAGCTATTGTTCATGGTAGCTTTGACCGTATTCTTCCAACGGATGAATCCCAAGTCAAGCAATGCAGCAGAGAATGTCCATTCATCATTCAGACGATAAGTCGCACCGAAATCAAACGCCATACCAAAGCCTGTAGGACCGATATTGTTATCATCAAAATCCACATCATCATACGAAATCAACTGCTCAGAACCGGGTTTCAGTTTATCGGTGCGGTTGCCATTGGCATCCAGTTCATAATCACTTTCATCATAATTACCTGTTTCTCCACGAGTCGGCACGACCAAACCTTTGGCAGACAGATAGGCTTGTGCACCCGACGGAGTGATTTTCCAGGCATCCGGAGTCGCTTCAATATCCAGTCGGTCAATTTTTACAGTAGCTTTAGCAAGTCCCACCAGAAACTTCATTTTAGCACCTACTGTCCACTGATCGTTTATCTGACGGGCATGTCCCAATGCCAGTTCTGCATAGTTCGTCGTAAGAATATTCAAATCGTTAACAGTGTAGCGCGTTCCTTCCGGGGCATCCACTCCATTCTTCATAAACTTAAACAGTTGGTCAGGAGCCGACAGATTGGTGTTACTTTTAATAGAAAGTCCTATCGTATTAAAACCTCCCCATGCATAAAATCCGGTAGACAAGATATTCTCATTGACATTAAATCCCATTTTCAACCGGTTAGGCAAACCATTCAGAAAGTCTTTTCTACTCACTTCCTCATGCATGAAGGTCATCAAGTCACCATTGGACTTTACAAACAGAAAGTCCCCTAGACCAGCAGTTCCTTGGGCTCCTACCGACAAATTACCCAACCCGGGCATGCTCACGTATCCTCTCTCTCCCATAAATGCAGGGTTCAGTTCATGACGATAAGTAGCACCTCCCAAAAAGTAGGCAGAACGATTAATCTGAGGTTGCGCTACTGCTTCCCCCACAAACGCAAAAACAGCCAATCCAGACAGTACCGTACACAATATATTTTTCTTCATTTGTTTCATTTTTTCCCGTTCATTATTAATTCAAATCCACATTCACACCACCCGGTACAGACAATTTGATACTTGTTACCTTCAGCCATTGCGTATCTTTCAAAGGTACACCAGTAGCACTTCCCGGAACAGCTGTCAGTTTAAAGCAAATACGATCAATCTTCGACAAGAACGCCGTATCCTCCGAAGTCAGATTCAAAACCAGCTCGCTGGTCACCGGTTTTTCTCCATCCGTACTTTCTGTAACATACTGTTTATCCTCTTCTATTGTTTTCTTCACAGCAGTCAACTCATTATCATACACATCTTTAATCAACACGTTTTCAGGTTTTAACTGCAATTTCAATGGTATGGCATTATCTACCGTTAAAAGAACATTGGCTTTTTTCAGAATTACCTTATCCAAATCATTCAGGTCTTTATTCAAATCTTGAACGGAATCATTGTACACAATATTTAAGTTCTGCTCAAAACTCAACGGCACATCTACTTCATAACTTGAAGGCATTTCGTATGCTCTGCCCAATTCTGCAGTATAATAACCTTCATTGCGGACAACAGGCTGTAAATCCACCTCAATGTCATCCGGAATTGTTTCCAACAAATCATTTATGTCTTCTACTTTCACGTTACTCGTCACTCCCTCGATTGTACATTCACCAGTACGAGAAAGAGCAATCACATTTTTACCCGACGCTAATACCACAGGAGTTTTGCCATAACCGCTTCCCACTTTTACTTCTTTACCATCAATCTGAGCATTACCTTTCATCGGAGTAAGTACGGCATCAACTTCTACCGGTGTCTCCAATTGATTTTCGGCTCTCAGCAGAATCACCGGATTGGTAATGTCCATACGAGTTTCTTCATCTTTCAAGAAATCAGGCAAATCGTTCAATTCTATATTAGTAGTTTCCGCTTTAATCTCAGGCTGAATGACTCCGGTTACACTGTTTGCGGTCATTTCTTCCAAAGTAACATCCAAAGTCATAGTCAAACTACCAGAACCATTAATTCCCGAAGTCACCACCTGTCCTTGCATTGTAACTAATCCATTAATTGTGATTGTTCTATTTTTATCCGGTATTTCTCCTTCTTCAGCCTTTCCCCCAAACTGATAACCGATTACATGCAATACCTTCTGTGCATTTTTCAGTTCCTCATTATTCAAAATAAGTTTATTACCTTCTTCTACTTCTCCTTTTTCAAACATCAAAAAATCTGGAAGTTGAATTTCTAGATTTTTAGCAGTTACAGAGCCAAATGTTAAGTTCCCAGTATTTAAGAACTCAAATGCCAAAGTTAAACTCGTAGGTGTTTTAGCTCCTAAAGCACCTAATTCGATTAAAGCCTCATCTATATCACTTGCTTCTGCTCTCAGATTATTTTTTACATCCAATTCTGTTGTTTTACTTCCAGAACCACCGTCATCAGAACCTACTAACTCTTGTTTCAAATCAGTATTTGCACTACTAATCGTCACCTCCTTCACCGTAGTTGGATCCACATCAATATCATCCCTTTTCGTCAGATGGTATACACGGGTAGCAGCATCAGGTTGAAGAATATCTCCTTCTTCCACCTCAATAATTTTACTTAAGTAGGCGGTATCTGAACTACCAGCAGGAATTGTGAGATGCTCTCCTCCCACATTAATTGTCATGTCAATGTCCTTATCAAGATCATACTTGTTATCCACACATGACACCGTCCACAACGGGAACGACAGCAAAAGGCCCCATAAAGGATACATTTTTTTCACCTTACACATCATAATTTTATTTTAACTAAAATTCAACTATCATTATCAATAACGTTTCTCCACTTACAAATGTTGGGAAAAATCGACCACAAATATAGAAAAATTTACCATTTCCCCTGAATTAAAGTCTTAAATCAGTATAAAATCTCCCATTGACTTCCTTTTGCAAGAACAAAACAGAAATCCTATCTTTGCAAAAAAGTTACAAAAATATGATTCACGAATACCAACTCCGGATTCTGCCCGAACAGGCAGCCAGCGAACAATCACTCAAACAATACATCGGTCGAGAAAAAGGTTTGGACGTACGTACCATTAATGCCATACGTATCTTGAAACGAAGCATTGATGCGCGTCAACGTACCATTTATGTCAACCTGACCATTCGTGTATTTGTCAACGAAACACCCTCTGAGGAAGAATTTGTACGTACGGATTATCCCAATGTAGAGGGTCGTCCTGCAGTCATTGTGGTGGGTGCAGGTCCTGGAGGATTGTTTGCAGCCCTCAAGCTCATCGAATTAGGCCTTCGTCCTATTGTGGTAGAACGAGGAAAGAATGTACGTGAGCGAAAAGAAGACCTGGCCCGAATCAGCCGGGAGCACAAGGTAGACGCTGAATCAAACTACAGCTTTGGAGAAGGTGGAGCCGGAGCTTACTCCGACGGAAAGCTCTACACCCGCAGCAAAAAGCGAGGCAGCGTAGAAAAAATATTAAATGTATTTTGCCAGCACGGAGCCAGTCCTACCATATTGTCGGACGCTCATCCGCATATCGGGACGGACAAGCTTCCCAGAGTCATCGAAAACATGCGCAACACCATTTTGGCCTGTGGAGGAGAAGTACACTTCCAGACTCGAATGGAATCCATACTCATAGAAGGTCAAAAGGTAAAAGGCATTGAAACGAATACCGGAAAGACCTTTTTAGGCCCCGTCATTTTAGCTACCGGACATTCTGCCCGAGATGTATATCGCTGGTTGTATGCCCATGGGGTGCAACTGGAAACCAAAGGAATTGCCATCGGTGTGCGACTGGAACACCCGTCCATGCTGATTGACCAGATACAATATCACAATAAAAACGGACGAGGAAAATACCTTCCGGCCGCCGAATATAGTTTCGTACAGCAAGTAGACGGACGAGGAGTGTACAGCTTCTGCATGTGTCCCGGTGGATTTGTCGTACCGGCAGCCAGTGGTCCTCACCAACTGGTAGTCAACGGTATGAGTCCGAGCAACCGAGGCACCAAATGGAGCAACTCGGGTATGGTGGTAGAAACACGTCCGGAAGACCTTCTGCTCCCGGAAATGCAACTCCAGGCGGAACCTTTCCCCGAATCCAATGAAAGCCTGACGGAAGAACTGATTCTGCGCGACGGAAAGCAGCCTGAAGGTACCATCCATACATTAGCCATGATGCGTTTCCAGGAAAAACTGGAACAAATCTGCTGGCAACAGGGAAATATGCGTCAGACTGCTCCCTCGCAACGTATGGTCGATTTCACACGAAAGAAACTCAGCTACGATCTTCCGGCTACCTCTTATAGTCCGGGATTAGTATCTTCTCCCCTTCATTTCTGGATGCCCTCTTTCCTGAGTGAACGCCTGAGCAAAGGGTTCCAGCTTTTCGGGAAGAGTTCACGTGGCTTTCTCACTAACGAAGCAGTCATGATTGCCGTAGAAACACGTACCTCCTCCCCCGTACGTATCGTACGCGATAAAGATACCCTGCAACATCTTACCATGGAAGGTCTCTTCCCCTGTGGAGAAGGTGCCGGATATGCCGGAGGTATTGTCTCAGCGGGAATTGACGGAGAGCGATGTGCTGAAGCCGTAGCCAATTATTTAAACCATTAATTACCTTATTATATGCACCACCTGCCGGAAATAGCCATCATTGAGCCCAACACACTGACAGCTCTCGGACTACGTACGATTCTGGAAGAACTTATTCCAGAGGCAGTCATACGTACGTTTTCTTCTTTTGAAAAACTGATAGACGATACACCCGACATGTATGCACATTATTTTGTGTCGGCCAATGTGTATTTTGAGCATACGTCATTTTTTCTGGAAAGAAAGCCCAAGTGCATTGTGCTCTCCGCAGGAGAACCTCCTTTGCTGACAGGAATTCCAAGCCTGAACATCCTTCTTCCGCAGGAGCAACTGGTCAAAACCATCATGCAGACCCGAAAACGAGGACACGAGCTGACGCACCATCCCGTAACGCCTCCTGCCACCGATGCAGAACATGAACTGAGTGCCAGAGAGATTGAGGTGCTCAGGCTTGTAACTAAAGGACTGATCAACAAAGAGATAGCAGACAAGCTTCACATCAGTCTGACTACAGTTATTTCCCACCGGAAAAACATCACAGAAAAATTGGGTATTAAGTCCGTATCCGGCCTGGCCATCTATGCGGTCATGCACGGATACGTAGAAGCCGACAGTATATAAAGTTTATTTAAATAACTTCGGCAACCAATTATTCAAATATTTTCGCCAGTTGCGCCATTCATGCCCGCCATCCGTCTCTGCATATTCATATTTATACCCATGACGATCAAGCAACTGACGAAACGCCACATTGTCCTGATATAAAAAATCTGCATTTCCGATAGCTATAAAATACAGTTTCGGAGCTGCCGCAAACTGAATTGCTAACTTTTCCTCCAGATTCTTATAGATATAAGTGTTCTCTCCTTTCGACTCACGGTTAATTGCCGCAGAAAAGAGTCCTACATAATCAAACTTGTCCGGATAATTGGCAGAGATATACAATGAATGAAATCCTCCCATCGACAATCCGGCAATTGCCCGATGCGCCTTATCGTTTATCGTCCGGTAATGACTTTCCACAAAATTCATAATATCCGGAAATGCTTTCTCATAAGACCCCTCCATGGTTTTCGGATTCATGAAAGAAGGTTTGTACATACTGTTAGGATATTCCCCCGGTACAGCCTGCTGTGCCCCATTTCCATTCGGCATCACTACAATCATTGGCTCTGCTTTTCCTTGGGCTATCAAATTATCTAAAATCTGTACAGCACGCCCCAGTTCACTCCAGGCATTCTCATCTCCCCCGGCCCCGTGCAACAAATAAAGAACCGGGTAACGTTTTGTCCCTTCCTCATAACCAGCTGGGGTATATACCGTCATCCGACGACGTTCCATCCCCAAAGAAGGGCTCGGATACCACACCTTCGCAACCGTTCCATGAGGTACTTCCCGAACAAAATAATTCTCAGACAAAGCTCCATCCACAAGAAAATAGTTCATGTAAGTAGCTATATCACGAAGCATATATACATTGGAGGGATCAAGCATACGCACGCCATCCACATAAAAGCAATAAGTATGCAGTTCGGGCGCAGGCAAAGCAACCGTATAGCTCCACACACCATTCTCTCCTTTTTCCATCCGTTGACGTCCTGCCATTTCTACCTCTCCCAATGGAGTCTGCTGTCGGGACTTTTCAAAGAAGTCTGTTTCTACCCATACTTCCCTGGCCTCAGGAGCCAGCAGACGAAAAGTCACAGTTTGATTCTTTACTTCGGGAGAAATAAGATCTCCCGTATTGACAGCCACAGTTTCCTGTGCCCAAGCGGAGAGCGAGAAAATACATACCGCTACCAAACTCAAAAATTGTTTCATTCTTTTCATACGTTAATCCTATTACTACGTACAAAAATAAGCAAAATCCTCATTTATTAGGATTGCCCGTCCAAGCAAATTGGCGTTACTTTGCAGCCGTTAACTAAACTATATCTTTCAACAGAATGAAAAAAAATATTGCTATTGTTTCGTTACTGGCTGTTTCTATAAAGAGCGCCTTGGCAGGTCCGGTATCACCTGAGAACTCTCTACCTAAAGATACAACAAAGGTTATTGACATAGAAGAGGTTGTGGTTATTGCTACTCCGAAGGAGAACAACCGTCTGCGTCAGCAAGCCACTTCGTCGACTTCCTTCTCACAAAGTGCGATGCGCAATAATTCGGTAACCTCTGTAAAATCATTGTCTGCATTGGTTCCGAACTTATTTATTCCAGACTATGGTTCCAAACTGACGACTTCGGTTTACATCCGAGGCATCGGCTCGCGTATCAATACACCGGCTGTGGGACTTTATGTGGACAATATTCCTTTTATCGACAAATCGGCCTTCGATTTCAATTATTCTGATATTGAGCGTATCGACGTAATGCGAGGTCCGCAAGGAACGCTCTACGGACGCAACACCATGGGAGGACTTATCCGTGTGTTTACCAAGTCACCGTTTACGTACCAGGGAACAGACCTTCGTTTAGGTGCTGCCACCTACAACAATTACAATGCCTCACTTACGCATTACCATCGTATTTCCAATCAGTTTGCCTTTTCTGTGGGATTATTTTATGACCATAAAGGAGGTTTCTTCAAAAACGACTATAATGGAAAACGAATTGATACGGACAATGAGTTTGGTGGACGTATACGTGCCATTTATTTGCCGACCGAAAACCTGAAGCTTGACTTTACCGTGAACTACGAATATACCAACCAGGGCGGCTATCCGTATGAATACACAGGTAAAGTCAGCGGAGAAGAAGACCGTGCCGACTACATCGGCCGTATCTCTTACGACAATGCCTGCGGATACAAACGTAACTTGCTGAACACCGGACTGAACCTGGAATATCAAGCCGACAATTTCATTCTTAGTAGTGTAACCGGTTTCCAGTACCTGCGCGACCACATGGACCTGGACCAGGACTTTACGGAGCAGAACATCTACACCATGATGCAGAAGCAGAATTCCAAGACACTTAGCGAAGAAATCGTATTGAAATCCAAACCCGGACGCCGCTGGCAGTGGACTACCGGAGTGAGCGGATTCTATCAGTGGCTGGATACAGAGGCTCCTGTCACCTTCCAGAAGGATGGAGTGAAAAGCCTGATTGAGGGTAATGTAAACGGAATCTTCCCTAGTGGTTCTCCCCACTTGCCTACTA
>OGZV01003525.1_pt1 | contig 10408 bp, 5 predicted proteins | sample 1576861 | NCBI WGS metagenome assembly OGZV01 (sample SAMEA3541501, study PRJEB24748) | human gut metagenome | biome: human gut; feature: human-associated habitat; material: faeces | place: China | collected 2012
AGGCTCTTGATAAATGCGAACAGAGCAATGTTTCTGAATGGTCTGTTATAAAATCTGCTGTCCGCGATTCACTTGGCAGATTTTTATACGAAAAAACACGCAGAAGACCGATGATTTTGCCTATTATAATGGAGATCTAATGTTGTAAATGAGGTGCCTAATTTGAGAAGAACCAAAGCAGAACGTACGGAACAACAGAATAACAGTCGAACTTCTTGGCATCGCTGCTGGACAGCAGCTTGAAACCAGCGGATGCGTTAGGATGTTTTGCAGCAGCAGCTTATTTTGGGCTTCCTACAGGAACAATAGGTGCTTTTATAGATAAAGTTATGAACTATACTTTAGGTAAAGGGGCATTTTTGTTTCCGCTCGCATGCATAGTTCTTGGTATTAGATTTTCTTTTTCCCACAAGGGAATTGGTTTTTCAAAAAAAGGATTAGCCCTAACATTATTGATGCTGTGCCTTTTAGGCACAGCTCATCATGTTTTTGTACCTGTAGGGGAAGAACTGGTTCCTGAACAGCTTAAAGAAGGTGGCGGTCTATTGGGCGGAACTTTTCTTTTAGCATTAAGACGTCTGTCAGGAACAGCTGGAGCATTGATAATTTTGATTGCAGGTATCATCTGCAGCGTTTTATTAACGGGGAAATTGTCTTTAAAGGCTTCGGCAGAAACAGCTGGTAGAAAAGCTAAAAATATTGTAACTTATCAAAATTCAGATAATGAAACTACTGCTGAAACTTCTGATTTTAAGAATATGGAAGTTTTGAACACTGTTAATCCTTACAACAGTGATGATTTTGCAGGCTTTACTTCAGGAATCAAAAAAGAAAGCCAGTTTAAACAGATCATTCGAAAAGCTGTTGGCAAAAATGAAAGTAAAGCTGAAGATGAAGAAGCGTTTTTGGATGATGAACAGCCATTTATCGAAGAATTTCCTGTTGCTGAGAAAAATGAGCCTCATATTATTACAAGGCCGATTATAGATTTTAATAAACCAAAGGAAACAGCAGTACAAATGCCAGAGCATGATTTTCTTAATCCTTACAAAAATCAGAATCCTGGCGATATAAAGATCATTGATACTGCTGATAAAAATATTTCTGCTGCCAGCCCGGCTCCTAAAAAGGCTGTCAGTGAAAAAGTAAAAACAGAAACTCTGCCGGCAGCAGAAGCAAGTACATACTTGTTTCCACCTTTGGAGTTACTTAATCCTCCGTATGTTTCCAAAGATAAGCATACCGAAGAGGATATCAGAGAACAATGTGCTATTTTAGAACAGACACTTGAAGATTTCCGTGTTCGCGCCAGCGTCGTCGCTGTTACACGCGGTCCTTCCGTCACCAGATTTGAACTGGAACCTGCTCCTGGCGTTAAAGTAAGTTCAGTAGTAAACTTAGCAGACGATATAGCGCTCAAACTTGCCGCCTCAGGTGTTCGCATTGAGGCGCCGATACCAGGCAAAGCTGCCATCGGTATTGAAGTCCCGAACCGAAAAAATGATCCGGTATTTTTCAGGGAGGTAGTCGACTGCGATTTAGTTCGTAAAACAGAGTCAAAACTTTGTGTAGGCCTTGGCAAGGATATCAGTGGTAATATTATTACGGTAGACCTTTCTAAAATGCCTCATATGCTTGTTGCCGGTTCTACCGGTTCCGGTAAATCTGTATGTATCAACACGATTATTGCCGGTATTTTATACAAAGCCCGTCCTGAAGAAGTCAAAATGATTTTAGTTGACCCTAAGGTTGTTGAACTTTCTAATTATAATGGTATTCCGCATTTACTGACTCCTGTTGTTACTGATTCCAAAAAAGCTGCTTCAGCTTTACATTGGGCTGTTGCCGAGATGGAACGCCGTTACAAGGCTTTTGCTGATAATCATGTGCGGGAAATCAATAGCTATAATGCACAGGCCGCGGAAAAAATGCCCTTTATCGTAATTATTATTGACGAATTAGCAGATTTGATGATGGTGGCTAAAGTAGATGTAGAAGATGCTATTCTGCGTTTGGCTCAAAAAGCCCGCGCAGCTGGTATCCATCTTATTTTGGCAACTCAGCGTCCGTCTGTTGATGTTATCACAGGAATTGTAAAAGCAAACATTCCTTCACGTATTGCTTTTGCTGTTTCTTCACAGACCGATTCCCGTACTATTTTGGATATGGGCGGTGCTGAAAAGCTATTGGGCAAAGGCGATATGCTTTTTTATCCTATCGGTACAAATAAACCTGTACGTGTACAAGGTGCTTTTGTGAGTGATGGAGAATTAAATAAGATTGTTGATTTTATCAAGAAGCAATCCATACCAGTCGAATATTCAGAAGAAGTTACTCAGCAGGTGTTAGAAAGTGATACTAAAGGTTCTAACGCAGCATCTGAAAATGGCAACGATCTGATGAGTGACGAACTTTTTGAAGATGCAGTCCGTTTAGTCATGGATACTGGTCAGGCATCTTCTTCAATGCTGCAGCGTAAATTTAGAATTGGTTATACGCGTGCTGCACGCTTAGTTGATTGTATGGAAGAACTTGGTATCGTAGGTCAGTCTGTTGGCAGCAAACCCCGCGAATTAATTATGTCGCGTCATGAAATAGAAGAACGTTTTTTTACAGCGCAATAAAGTATGATAGAGGAGGGTAAGCTTATGGATAATATAGGAGAAATTCTAAAAAATACCAGACTTGATAAAGGACTTTCTTTAGAGCAGGTAGAAGAAGCTACCAGTATCCGAAAAATCTATCTAGCGGCTATTGAAACAGGTGACTACGCTAAAATTCCAGGTGATGTTTTTACTAAAGGAATAATACGCACCTATGGTAATTATCTGGGGCTCAACGGTCCAGAATTAGTTACGCTTTACAAAGCTGCTTGTGCAGGTGTTGATCCAGAAGAAATAAAACCTGCTGAAATCCGTACAACTTCTAAAATAAGCGTTGCTCCTCATCTAAAACCGCAAAAAAATTCTTCGAATATTTTTACTTATCTGCTGTCATTTGTGTTGTTAGTTATAATTGCTGCTGCCGGTTATATTTTCTTATTCAGCAGCAGTGATCAGCCGGAAAATATTGTGACACCAAAACAATCAGCTTTAAGTGATGATACTGCCAAAAGCAATGAAATACCTGAGCAGGAAAAAGCAAAAATAGAAGCAGATGCAAAAAAAGCCAAAGAACGCGCTGAACAAGCGGCTGCTGCTAAAACACAGAAAGCGCCTGCTGACAATAAGCAAGTACAGCAGAAGCAAGCTGTTCCTGATAAAAACAATCTAAATCTCTATATGTTTTGTAATGACAGATGCTGGGTAGAAGTTACTGTAGATGGAGAAAAAGTTTTTGAAGGAACTTTAGTAAGCAATCAGGAAAAAAATTTCTCTGCTGACAAAAAAATTATTGTAAAATATGGCAACATCAAGGCAATGCAGATTGCTGTTAACGGAAAGCCTGCTCCAGCTGAAAACGTTGATGGAGTTGTCATTAAAGAATATAAGAAATAATATCGGAGGCTATAAATCCTAATGAAAGAATTTTTGCCGATTTCCCAGGAAGATATCAATGCCCGTGGTTGGGAACAAATAGATTTTTTGTTTATCAGCGGCGATGCCTATGTTGATCATCCTTCTTTTGGACCGGCTGTTATTTGTCGTGTATTAGAAGCGCAGGGTTATAAAGTCGCACTGTTGTGTCAGCCAGATTGGCGCAAGCTGAAAAATTTTGAGGTGCTGGGCAAGCCTCGTCTGGCAGTGCTTATTTCAGGTGGAAATCTTGATTCGATGCTTTGCCACTATACTGCGGCTAAAAAACCAAGAAAAAAAGATGCATATACACCTGGCGGAGAGATGGGGAAGCGCCCTGATCATGCTACTGTAGTTTACTCGCAGCAAATAAAACGCTTATGGCCGGAAATGCCGGTTATTATCGGAGGCATTGAAGCCAGTTTGCGCAGATTTGCGCATTTTGATTATTGGGAAAATAAAATTTTGCCTTCCATCTTAGTCGAAAGCAATGCCGACCTTTTGATATATGGTATGGGTGAAAAGCAGATCGTTGAAATTGCTGACTATTTAGCTGGCGGAGCTACTATCGAAGATATCCATTATGTACGGGGTACAGCTTATTTAGCAGATGATTTGCAAGCGTTAGATGAATTTATTGAATTACCTTCATTAGAAGATATATTAAAAGACAGGGAAGCGTTTGCTAAAGCTTATAATCTGCAAAGTAAAGAACTTGATCCATTTTCTGGGAAGATTGTTGTCCAAAAGAACGGCAAAAAATTTGTTGTTCAAAATCAAGTACCATTTCCTTTGTCACAGGAAGAAATGGATGCTATTTATGATTTGGATTATATGCGTACTTATCATCCTGCTTATGAAAAATACGGAGGAGTGCCTGCAATAGAGGAGGTACAGTTTAGTGTTATCAGCTGCCGTGGTTGCTTTGGGAGTTGCTCTTTCTGTGCTATTCATTCCCATCAGGGAAGAATCATTCAGACACGCAGCCATGAATCTATCGTTCGGGAAGCAAAAAAAATCACTGAATTGCCAAATTTTAAGGGGTATATACATGATGTTGGCGGTCCGACTGCCAATTTCAGACATCCTTCCTGTGCCAAGCAATTAAAAGTAGGAGTTTGTCGCGACAGGCAGTGTCTGTTTCCCAACCCCTGTCCTAATCTTGATGCTGACCACAGCGATTATATAGCACTGCTGCAAAAAGTTCGTGCGCTTTCTGGAATAAAGAAAGTATTCGTTCGTTCCGGTATCCGTTACGATTATTTGTTAGCAGACAAAAATGATCGTTTCTTAGATGAATTATGTCGTTACCATGTCAGCGGGCAATTAAAAGTTGCTCCAGAGCATGTAGCAGAACATGCCTTATCTAATATGGGCAAGCCTGGTAAATCTGTTTATCTAAAGTTTATGCGTGCTTTTAATAAGAAAAATCAAGAAATAGGCCTCAAACAGTTTTTAGTACCTTACTTTATCTCCAGTCATCCCGGCTGTACTCTGCGTGATGCAGTTGAGTTAAGTGAATTTTTGAGGGATATCGGACATCAGCCTGAACAGGTGCAGGATTTTATTCCAACTCCAGGAAGCGCATCGACAGCAATGTATTATTCCGGTATCAATCCTGAAACTGGCAAAAAGGTTTTTGTTGCCCGTAATCCTCATGATAAAGCGATGCAGCGTGCTCTGATGCAATATAAAAATCCTAAAAACCGTCAGTTGGTTAAAGAAGCTTTACAGCAGACTAATCGTGGTAACCTTATTGGTGATGATGAGAAATGTTTACTGAAAATATCTTCTTCCCATAATCCCAAAGCACGACACAGCAAAATTGCATTTAACCATAAAATGAACAAACGGCGATAAAACAGGAGGTTAAAGATGCCTCAAAAAAAAATACTGTTAATCATTGCTCTGATGTTTGCATGTATAGCCTGGTTTATTTTTGATTCTGACAAAAATGAAACAAGTATAGCGGTGCATGGAAAAACTGAATTGTTATTATATTCTAATTTAGATAACAGTTTTCTACAGGCTTTAATCAGCGAGTATAATAATGACCCTGATCGGAATGCTGTGATAAAACTATTACTGCCGGAAGAAAGAGAACAGGGAAAATTACCTGATTTGTATCTCTTAGAGCATAATGAGCTGCAGCTTTTAAGTAAACAGCAGCGTTTGTATGCCATTTTAAGTGAGGCTGGAGATTTATTACCGTCTGTTTTTAAAGATGAACAAAGTCAATGGTTCGGTGTCTTTTATGACCCTGTAGTTTTTTTGGTTAATCAAAGTTATGCCAGAAAATACGGTCAGGAAAATATTTTGAGTTGGCAGGATATCATTAAGCTTCAAAATGTGCGTGTGGCTATGGAAAATCTTTCCGATTCGGCAAATACGCGTAACTTTTTAGCTGCTTTTGCAAGTGTTCGAGGCGAGGAAAAAAGCCTGGCATATTTCAGAGGTCTTAACAGACAAATTCCTCAATATTCCCGCTTTCCTTTCACACCAATTCGCCTGACCACTGTTGGTGATGCAGACTTGGCTATTACTCGGCGCAGCTACGTATTCAAATATTTGGAAAATGATTTTCCTGCATATATCGTCTTTCCCAGTGAAGGGACTCCTGTAAGCTTATATGGGGTAGCCGTTGATGCTGCTTCTAAAAAATATGAGGATGCACAAATGTTCAGAGACTGGCTTTTAATGTCATCGGCACCGCAGAAAGTTGCGTTGGAGCAAAATACAGGTTATATGTTTTTACTATCCAATGGTTTAAATGGTAATCATATTGAGCAGCCTGAAAAATTATGGCTTAATACTGCTTATAATACTCTGGTACAACAGGAGATTTTAACAAATAAATGGCTGCAGTCGGCTAGATTTGCAGTAAAATAGATGGAGGAACAAACGTGAAAATAGGCTTAGTAAGTCTCGGCTGTCCTAAGAATCTCGTTGATTCTGAAACAATGTTGGGATTGATCCATGAACAGCAGATAACAATTACTAACGATCCTGCAGAAGCAGATTTGATTATTATAAATACCTGTGGTTTTATAGAATCTGCCAAAGAAGAATCTATTAATACTATTTTACAAATGGGGGAGTATAAAACAACAGGGACCTGTAAATATTTGATTATTACCGGCTGCTTAGGGCAGCGTTATGCAGAAGAACTTTTAGAAAATATTCCTGAAGCAGATGCCGTTATAGGTACTGAATGCTATGAAGATATTGCTTATGTTATCCAAAGGGTCACTCATGGAGAGCGGTTCATTATGCTGGAGTCTCTGAAAAAAGCAGAACTGGCGCCAATCCCGGCACCGCGTATTTTAACAACTCCTGATTATATGGCATATTTAAAAATTGCCGAAGGCTGTGATAATTGCTGCTCTTACTGTATCATCCCCAAATTACGTGGACCTTATGTCAGCAAACCGTTTGAACAAGTGCTTGGCGAAGCCAAAGCATTAGTTGATAAGGGTGTTAAAGAGCTGATAGTTGTTGCACAGGATACAACCAGATACGGTGAAGATCTTTACGGTAAACTGCGCCTGCCGGAGCTCTTGTCTGAACTTAATAAACTGGAAGGCCTTAAATGGATCCGGGTCATGTATTGTTATCCAAATAATTTTACTGACGATTTGATTGAAGCTTTCGCCAGCTTGGATAAGGTTTGCAAATATGTGGATCTTCCGCTTCAGCATGCCAGCGATAGATTGCTCAGCAGCATGAATCGCTATGATACTAAATCAGAAGTTGAGGCATTGCTAAACAAATTACGGCAGCGTATACCAGGCATTACTATCAGAACTACATTTATTGTCGGTTTTCCTGGAGAAACAGAAGCTGATTTCCAAGAATTAAAAGCTTTTGTTGAAGCACAGCGTTTCGACAATGCCGGTGTGTTCTCTTATTCCCAAGAAGAAGGAACTGTAGCAGCTGATTTGCCAGAACAGATAGATACGCAAATCAAGGAAGAACGTTTTCATGAATTAATGTCTTTACAGGCACAGATATCAGAAGATATGCATCATAATATGGAAGATATGATTTTAGAAGTACTTGTTGAAGGTTGCGATGAGGAAAACCCTGATCTTGTTTTTGGTCGTTCATATAAAGAAGCTCCTAATATTGATGGCAGTATTTTTGTCGAAAACGCAGGAAATGTTCAAGCAGGTGAGTTTATTAAAGTAAAAATTTTACAGGGTTTCACCTACGAAATGGTAGGAGAGAGAATTTAATTTGCCAGCAAGGGGGCAAAACAAATGATCGTTGAAGTTGTAAATACTGGTACTGAGCTGCTGTTGGGAGAAATACTTAATACTAATTTTCAGTACTTATCACGACAATTAAATAAACTAGGCTATGATGTGCTTTATCAGACGACTGTTGGCGATAATGAGACCAGGCTTAGAAGCGTTTTAGAAATTGCTTTAGAGAGAGCGGATATCGTTATTACTACAGGTGGTCTTGGCCCTACAAGAGGCGATATCACTAAAGAAGTTATTGCTGATATGCTGGGACTGGAAATGTATCTGGATTTAGATACATGGGATAGGATTAATAGTTTTTTTGTTAAAAAAGGTCTTTGTATGTCATCTAATAATGATAAACAGGCAATGGTTCCTTTAGGTGCAGAAATTTTAATCAACGAAGTTGGAACTGCGCCGGGTTTGGTATTAGAACATAATGGCAAGCTGATTGTTTTGCTGCCTGGACCTCCGTCAGAATTAAATTACGTATGTGAACAGCGCTTTTTACCGTTACTTATGCAGCGTTATGCTCAACAAGGTATAATCTATTCGCGTATTTTAAAAATGCGTGGCATTGGAGAATCATCTGTTGCAGCGCAGCTTGATGATATTATCACTTCACAAAGTAATCCTACCATTGCCATTTATGCTCGCCGCGGTGAAATTATTGTTCGTATTACAGCTAAAGCGTCCGATGTTGAAGAAGCCAAAGCCTTGATTTCCGGTACAGAAGCACAAATCTATGAACGGTTAAGTAAATTTATTTATGGCGTTGATGATGCTTCTTTAGCAGAATATCTTGGTCAGGAACTATTAAAAAGCGGTAGTACGATTGCCTTTGCGGAATCCTGTACAGGAGGTTTAGCCAGCAGCATGATCACTGATATTCCTGGCAGCAGTGAATATCTTTTGGGCAGTGTTGTGACTTACAGCAATATGGCCAAACAAAAACTGGTCAACGTATCTGCGGAAAATTTAGAAAAATACGGCGCTGTCAGCGAACAGGTTGCCTGTGAGATGGCGTCCGGAGTGAGAGATCTTTTTGGAACAACTTATGGTGTAGGTATCACTGGTATTGCAGGTCCTGGTGGTGCCACAGAAGAAAAACCTGTAGGCTTAGTTTATATGGCTGTAGCTGATGGCAATGACGTACATTGTGTGAAACATCTTTTCGGCGGAACCAGAACTGAAAATAAACTGCGTAGTGCGTTAACGGCTATTTCTATGGTGATAGATAAAATAAAAGCAAGAAGAAATGAGGAAATTTAAACAATGACAACTAATGTACAAGAAATGTTCGGCAGCTTACTGCTGGATAAAAAAATCGTAGCATCTTTAACAGCTATGGGTTTTGAAGAACCGTCTCCGATCCAGGAGCAAACTATTCCTTTAGTACTAGAGGGTAGCGATGTTATAGGTCAGGCACAAACTGGTACTGGTAAAACTGCTGCATTTGGTTTACCTTTAATCAATAACTTAACTGTAAAAAATGCAATTGGGTCAATAATTCTTGCTCCAACAAGAGAATTAGCTATACAAGTACATGATGAATTAGTAAAATTAACTAAGTACGAAAAATTAAATATCGTTGCTGTATATGGTGGTGCACCAATTCACATTCAAGCAAGAGATTTAAAAAAAGCTAACATTGTAGTAGGAACTCCAGGTAGAGTCTTAGACCATATTAGAAGAGGCAATTTACCTTTATCTTGTGTAGAATTTTTAGTTTTAGATGAAGCTGATGAAATGTTAAACATGGGATTCAAAGATGATATCGAAGAAACGATTAAGAGTATGGGATATATTGGAAGAGTTGGTATGCGTGCAACGGATACAGAAATCCTGAATGTTATGATAGACCGTGCGGACATCAATGAGGAGTGCTAAATATGAATAATTTTATCTATGAAACACCAACAAAAGTATATTTCGGAAAAGACGAAGAATTAAAGGTCGGCAAGATTATTGCAGAATTCCATCCAAAGAAAGTGCTGGTACATTTTGGCGGAAATTCCGCAAGAAAGAGTGGACTGCTTGATAAGGTGGAGAATTGCCTGAGGGAAGAAAATATCAGTTTTGTAGAGCTTGGCGGAGTAGTTGCAAATCCGGAACTTCCGCTTGTAAGAGAAGGGATTGAGCTTGGAAAGAAAGAAGGAGTAGACTTTATCCTTGCAGTTGGTGGAGGTTCTGTTCTAGATTCTTCAAAGGCAATTGCGAATGGACTGGCAAACCCGGAAGTAGATGTCTGGGATTTCCATTGTGGTAAAGCGGTTCCACAGAAGACGCTTCCGAAGGGAGCGATTCTGACACTGGCGGCAGCAGGTTCAGAGATGAGTTCTTCTTGTGTGATCAGTAATCCGGAGACAGGAGAGAAACGTGGATGTAACGGACTCTTTAACCGTATGAATTTTGCAATTGAGGATCCGGTTCTTACTTATACAGTAAGTCCTTATCAGACAGCATGCGGTGCAGTAGATATTGCAATGCATACGATTGAAAGATATTTCTGTCCGGGTGAGGATACCTATCTGACAGATTCGATTGCAGAGGCTGTGATCAAGAGTGTACGAAAAGCTGCAGGAGATTGTATTAAGAATCCGGAAGATTATGCCGCACGAGCAAATATGATGTGGGCATCTTCACTTG
>OGZV01003527.1_pt1 | contig 10402 bp, 9 predicted proteins | sample 1576861 | NCBI WGS metagenome assembly OGZV01 (sample SAMEA3541501, study PRJEB24748) | human gut metagenome | biome: human gut; feature: human-associated habitat; material: faeces | place: China | collected 2012
AGAAAACCGGAAGATGATCACAGTGACACTTGCAGCATGTGTGGAAAATTCTGTGCTGTCAGAAGTATGAATAAAGCACTGGCTGGGGAGTATATTGATATATTGTAAACCCGAATGTGTCGTGAATAAGTAATCTGCTGGTTACTTATTTGCGACACATTTTTTAATTCTGTTTATTTACTTTACCACATTGTACGTAAAACATCGCCTTTCAAATACAAGTTTCCTCTTACTTCTTCTTTCACCGGAGTTAACTTCTGTTGATTTACCATATATGATATGTTTTGTCGAGAACACTCTAATAAATTACAACTTTCCGTTGTATCAAGCATATTTTTTTGCATAAACACTTTAAAATCACTCAGCTTTAATGGAATTAACTCTCCTGCTTCATACAAAACACTTGCCTGTATATCAATAGAATCATTAAACGTGATGTAATACCCGCCTGTTCCAACTTTTCCTGATTGATATAATCGTTCATTATTTATTACCTTTTTCAAATCTTCAACATCTTCCATGGTATTCAATTCAATTTTTTTCATCGTCTCGTCAGCAAAAAAACATAACATCGTGTGATTTTCAGACATAACACATTCTGTAATATTTTTCTGTTGTCTTTTCATAACAAAATCCGGCAAATAATTTATTTTCTTTATATAGAGACTATCCTGCGAACATCTACCCTCTGAAATCTCTAAAAATTTCATCTCATCGTAGGACTGCATATGATGTTGTGCCAAAATGTCTTTGATATTTTGTCTTCCACTTGGAATTACTCTTTCTTTTACCCATAAAAAACTAATATCGCGTGGAATTGTATAAATCTTCTTTTTGACATAACTTGTAAATAGCAAAGGTGCGGTCCATTCATCCAGATATTCCGGCAACTCTATAACACAAGTTCCGGCTTTTTCATAGTAAAGAAGAATTCCTGCCAACAATGCATTTTCTTCATCAATTATTTGAAAGATTTTCATATACCTTGTACCTCTCATAAATCATATTCCAAATCTTATCAATAAAAACTTCTGACAAAATTGTTTCCAACCCTCCGAAAATAATACTTCTATCGGATTCTTTCAGCTTTCCTTTAAACACATCTCCACACTCTTTTATGAAATTCAAATTTTCATAACAGGAATAGCTACCAATAAAGTTCTGACAACGTTTGTCATCCATAATATCAAATTTCATGGCAGCCGCATCAGATATACACGAATATAATAACGATAATCCATGATCAAACAACGGAGCAATTCTTAACGTATGTGCCCTCGCATTTCTTAAAATTTCAATGTTAGCTCCATGTCGGTCTCTATTAAGTATCAGATAATCAATTGCAATCATTTGATCAATATATTCTTTCCAACCACATCGAACACAAAAATCATAATGTGATTCTGCTTTCTTTGCATTTGTTCTGTAATAATCATCTAATGCAATCTTACTCTCCCCTCGCTTTTTAAAGTCCTCAGAAGCACACAAATACAAGTTATATCTCTTTCCTTCTATTTCAATATCCGCATGAATCAACTCATATTCAAGATGTTCTACTTCTAATAAAGTAAGCAAACGGTCAACAATTATCTCATTTACGCATTCATGCCCTATAACACCATTCACAGAATCAAAATTAGACAACTTATAATATATCTTTTTTCCTTCTATCACGGATTCTGATTTCAAAAAAGTCCCTGCTGTTCCACTTGAACTTCTGATATGTGACCATTTCAAATATGTGAGATCTTGAGTTTCCATGATTATTTTATTATTCATCTCCAGCTCCTTTCCATTTGACGTTCGTCAAATATTTTTACACTATTATATTTTATTATTTGACGTTCGTCAAATATTTATTCTATACAATATATATTTTTTGATTTTACGCAAAATTTTCACATGTTATTCTTAAATTTTGTAAGGAAATCGTTTCAAAACAATCTTTTTTAATATATCTTTATGCCACTTGACATTTTTAAGCAAATTCAGCACAATGGAAACAATACAGACAGAAACAAAACTGAAGACATAACTTACATTTCTGTACATGGATAAGGTGGAGGCAATCTAAAATGAAAAAACTATTAGATTATTTTACAATAAATGGTGAAGTCGGAGGCAACCAAGATTGGTTCCGTGACCTGGCAATGCATATGGGGGGGGCTGTGCCGCTGCAACGGCATGTGATTGCTGTATATACTTTGCCAAGTATAAGAATAAGAAAAATCTTTATCCATTTGATATTGAGCCTCTGAATAAAGAAGACTACATTCAGTTTGCTATGAAAATGAAGCCATATCTCCGACCCCGAATGAGTGGCATAAACAAACTATGGATATACACAGAAGGATTCGGAAAATATCTGGAAGACATCGGCGAAAAGGTAAGATTTGAAGAATTTCCCGGAAAATATACTGCAAAAGAGGCTGCTGTGTTCATCAAAAATAGGATTGACTCCGGCACTCCTGTTCCATATCTAATGCTCCGACATAAGGATAAAAAGTTCACAGATTTTGTCTGGCATTGGTTTTTGTGTATCGGTTATGAAGAGGCAGACAATAATTTTCTTATTACAGTGACAACTTATGGGGAAGCAACAACATTTTCTCTGAATGAACTGTGGAATACAGGGTATGAAGAAAAAGGTGGACTGATTGGAATAAATTTATATTGCAATGATCAACAAATTCTATGACCTTGCAACCATGCAGCCGAAAGTTCCCGCAACTGTGCAGTCACACTATGAGCTTCTGAAACATAAGGCTTCTGAGTGCGTCGGATGTCATGCATGTGAATCACGTTGTCCGTTCAGAGTTCCGATTGCGGAGAGAATGGAGAAAAACAGCCAAATTGTTTGGATACTAATGCATTCTCATTACAAACAACTATCACTCTTCCCTACTTTGATATTCATCCTAATCAAATACGATTTTCTCTCCGTGGATCAAACAGATGTATCCGTTCTTCTTGAAATGTATATCTGACACGGTCTCCTTTTCTTATTTTTGACTCTGCCTCTATGCGTATTGCCCTGCTCTCTCCATTACAGTCAAAATAAAGATACGCTTCTGCTCCAAGCATTTCATAAACATTTATTTTCGCTTCCAGGCCTTCTTCAGATTCATCTGGCAACACAACCATATCTTCCGGTCGAATCCCAACAATCACCTCTTCGCCCATGTAACCTTTTTCATAAATTCGTTTTTCCAGATCTTCCGATACATGAAATGTCTGTCCTTCTACTCTTACAACTGCATGTTTTTCTTTGTCAATCCCACATTTTCCATGAAAGAAATTCATTTGCGGTACTCCAATAAAGCTTGCCACAAATAGATTGGCCGGTTCATTATACAGTTCTTCCGGTGTTGCTATCTGCTGAATTTCTCCAGCTTTCATAACAACAAGTTTAGTCCCTAATGTCATTGCTTCCGTCTGATCATGCGTCACATAAATAAATGTTGTATCCAGTTGTCTGTATAATTTCATTATCTCTACACGCATTTGGTTTCTAAGCTTTGCATCCAGATTCGACAATGGTTCATCCATAAGAAATGCCTTCGGATGACGAACAATTGCACGTCCCATTGCAACTCGTTGTTTTTGTCCACCTGATAATTCTGCCGGTTTACGATCCAGCACCTGCGATAAGCCAAGTATTTGAGCAACCTCTTCTACTTTCTTTCTTCTGTCCTTTTTCGAAACTCCCTTTAAACGCATACTATAAGCCATATTTTCTGCAACTGTCATATGCGGATATAATGCATAATTTTGAAATACCATGGCAATATCTCTGTCGCAAGACGGAACATGATTCATCTGTTTTCCATCAATAAAAAGTTCTCCCTGAGAGATTTCTTCAAGCCCTGCAATCATTCGAAGTGTTGTAGACTTTCCACATCCGGATGGTCCGACAAAAATCACAAATTCTTTATCTTCAATCTGAAGATTAAAATCACTGACTGCCGTTACCCCATCATCATATTTTTTATATACATGTTTTAACTGAATTTCTGCCACAGTATTTCCTCCTTAACTGTTTCTATTGTTCAACTTTTTTGTTCTGCAACGCTTCTGCTTTTTCTATTGTGTTCAACAATGTCGGGATTTCTCCCACCGATCTTAAAATATAATCCGGATACTCTTTAAAATCTTGCTTACTGCTTACTCCACTTAACACTGCTACCGGAATACCTCCACATCTCTCGGCAAACACGATATCATTAAATGTGTCTCCTACAATCATAATTTCATCTGAATGAAGATGATATTGCTTTTCAAATTCCTGAAACATATCCTTTTCTGGTTTGGGTTTCTTCTCCCCATCATCTGCACCTATATAATCAAAATATTCTATAATATTGAGTTTTCTCAAACAACTTTCTGCCGAAGTAATCGTATCTGCTGTTGCAAGTCCTATCTTAATTTGTCTGGCTTTCAGCTCTTTCATTAACCGCTGCAAATTGGCTGTTTCTTTATAAACAGCTTTGTCACTCTGCGCATATTCACTAAACAAACGCTCTAATTGTTCTCTTATCTGTTGTTTCTCAATTTGAACTCCTTTTCTATTTAATGCAATACAGATATCCTCTGCTATATCAGAATACGGCTTATATGCAAGAGCTCCCGCCGGATCCACATACCCCTTCTTAACTCCTATCGTTTCAAGAATGTAGTTTTCCAAATCTTCTGAAAGAGAATTTTCCTCCATCATTCTCGGAATTGCCCATTTTGCTGCTCCAAGCCACAGTTCAAAAAAATCAATTAATGTCCCGTCTTTATCAAATAAAATTCCTTTAACCATGAATCATTTCCTTTTTATCCTAATTTTTTATTAGATTCATTTAGTTTATCCGCAATTTCACCAAACGTTTTGCATGTTGGCTCTTTATGCCCCTTATATACAGGATTGACATACCCTAACAACCCTCCGCTTTGATTTCTGATTTCCAATCGAATCCATTGCCATTCTCTGTGATTCAATAGAATATGTTCCTGAATTTCATAAGTTCCATCTGTATTCTTTTTCACGGATAACTCTGCTTTCATTCCATTATTTATCAAATAAATCTTCGGCTTTTCTTTTGCGTCTCTGATTACTGCGTTATAAACAATTTCCTTTGCTTCTCCAAGATTATCTCCCGGAAGATATGGTTTTCCATCCGCCATAATATAAGGTTCCACCTGAATAAATCTTGTCACACAGATATGTCCTTTTTTCACGTTTTTCATCAGATTTTTCGGGGTCAGTTTTTTACAGAACACATACGTTCCCGGGTCTCCCACAATAGATGGAAGCGTTGCCCCTTCATAACGTTCTTCAATCAAATTATGTGAATCACTTCCACCCACACCATAAATACGATATCCATCATTCCATAATTCATCAAGAAAATGTACAGCCTTATCATTTGCATGTGCTGCATCCGGATATGTTGGATCATTAATAATCTCCAGACAATCTACTCCATCCAGCAATGTTTCTTCATATCTCCAACTCCAGATTGTGAGAAATGGATGGTTTATGCTGGTAAGCCATTCCTTTTCTTTTGCTTCACTGATTATTTCATTTACATAACCTGATACTCTGCCTTTATTTCCATTTTCGGCAACAATATCTAAAATACGTTCAGGAAATTCTGTTATTCCAAAAAGATTCATATGACCAAAATCGGTTGTTATTTCTACCCCCGGAAGAATGCATAGAGAAGTATTACACCAGCCGGTATGGATTAGATTATGTTCTGTCGGCACATAAAAATCCATATTCATATCTTCTGCTTTCTTCATTGCATTTGTAATGGTTTCTTTTCCATCTGACAAATGTGTATGTGTATGGAAATCTCCTTTATACCATCTGGTTTCCTCATTATAGACTTTCTGCCAATCATAAAGTTCCGCTGAAATATGTAGTCCTTCTTTTACCCAGCAGTTTCCAAGAATAGGATCTGATATTTTTTCCTGTATAATTTCTTTTCCCGCTGTTGTTTCTAAATCTTTTTCACATACTTCTGTTATTGTAAGACACAGGTTTTCTACATTTTCTCCTAAGACCTGTGCAACGTATTCTGTAAATATTCCAATTCCGATTTGCCATGCTCCTGCCTGAATGTTTCCCGGTACACCGCCTATAGATGTTTCTTTTGTTGTCAGACCAATTCCCAACTTCTGTTCTCCATGTCCAAGGAGTTTCTGAAGTCTAATCGTTCCCTCTGGATCTTTTACCAGGATAAATGCCATGCACCGACATATTTCCGGCATATCAGCCTGTATTAACAGCCCAGACGTCATACTGGGAATCTCTATAGATTCCCAGTGAAGCTGCTCCATCTGATGACTGATTTCATACTTTATTTTTTTACTCATCCTCTTGTTCTCCGACAAATTCTGACTCTTATTTGACTACTGCATCCAATGCTTCCTGTGCTGTCTTCTGAGCTTCATCAAGTGCCTCCTGTGCAGATACATTTTCAAGCTCTACTTTATCTGCGGCAACTTTTAATGCATCAATGATTTTTCCTCCCGTTGGATCGATCAATGCAGATGTACCATGTTTTGCCTGTGAAAATGGTACAAGTGCCTGTGGATTTTTATCTGTATAATCTTTATATTCCTGAACTTCCTGTGTTGATTCACGTACCGGAATATATCCTGTATTCATTGACCACTGTGCCTGACTCTCTGCTGATGTAAAATACTTCATAAATTCAAACGCACCCTGCTTTTCTTCATCAGATGACTGCTCAAGCATAACTAATTGAAGTGCATCTGCTGTTGGTGCTGAAGAATTGTCATTGAAGCCCGGCTGTTCCATTGCCTGCACAATTGAAAAATCAAGATCTGCCTGATCCCCTGAAGATCCTGTATATCCACCGGCTTTATTTTGAAGCACATCGTCAATTGTCGTATACCAGTACTCCCATCCCTGTCCGCCAGAGTTTACTTTCATAATTTTATCATCATGAATCCATGTGCGGAAGCTCTCCCACACTTCAACCCATTCCTTAGAATTAATGAGACAAGTTTTTCCATCCTCACTGAGAAGTGATGCCCCATTACTTAAGGATGCATCTACCAGATTTGCATATCCCCACATTGGTTCCCAACCGATAAAGGATCCATCCGCCTTTGTCATCTTCTTCGCTGCTTCTGCAAGATCCTGCCATGTTTCGATACTTTCCGAATCAATTCCTGCATTTTTAAATGCTTCTACATTGTAATATAACACCTGCGTTGTTCCATAAGCCGGCAAAGCAAATAATTTTCCATTTTCATCCTGACCCTGATCAAAAAATACCGGAAGGAAATCATCCGCATTAAAATCTGTATCCTCTTCTACATAACTGCTCAGATCTGCGATCAGATTTTTTTCAGAAAGATTTCTTGATTTATCAACATCCAACAGTGCCATATCCGGTGCATTATTTCCGGCAATACCAGCCTGAAGTTTTTCATAAGTCTCTGTATAATCTGCCTGAGTGGTTGTCTTTATCTCATATTTATCCTGTGACTCATTGAACTCATCTACAATATCCTGTACCACATTTACCGCTGTCTTTCCTCCGGAATACCAGAAATCAACCTCAACTTTTCCGTCTGAATTCTTTGTAGCTTCTGCATTTTTTGATGTTCCACATCCTGAAACAAGTGAAACTCCCATTGCACAGAGTAACAGTATTGATACAACTTTCTTTTTCATAATTATCTCCTTTTAATTCTTATTTCTTCTTTTTTCTTTTCTATAGTAAGAGGGTACTTTAACCCTTCATACCCGTGTCTCCACCGATTCCATTAATAAACCACTTTTGCGTAAATGCAAACATGATCAACAGTGGTAATACAATTAGCGCACTTCCTGCCATAACAAGAGGCCATTCTGTACCATAAGCCCCACCTTCAATAAAGAACTTTCTCAAGCCTTGTGAAACCATCATTTTCGAATCATCATCTGTGATTAATGATGGCCACATATAATTGTTATAACAACTAATGAAACTCATCAATCCAAATGTTATGAACGAGGACTTTGTCATTGGGCAAACGACTTTCCACAAGATCTTCCAATGATTTGCTCCATCGATCCGCGCTGCCTCGATCAATCCTGTCGGTACCTGCATAAAAGCAGTCCGCAATAGAAATATTCCAAAAATACTGACACAGTTTGAAACAATCAGGCCCGTAAATGTATTCAACAGATTCATTTTTGACAAAATGATATAGCTTGGAATATATGTTGCGGCTGTTGGAAGCATATATGTTCCCATAACAACCATAAACAATATCTTTCTGCCTTTAAATTTCATAAATACGAGTGCATAGGTTATCATTGCCCCCGTTACCAATTGAATTGCAATTGTAACTACCGATATAAATAAACTGTTTCCCACATATTTCAAAAGAGGTGATTCAAATATTACCTGATAAAAATTGTGCCACTGAAATGTCTCCGGAAAAAAAGCACTGACATCCATAATTTCCTGTTTTGTTTTCAAAGCACTTAAAAGCATCCATATAAACGGAAATACCGTGAACAAGCTAAATATAAATAATATAATTGCCTTTCCTGTTCTACACAGCCCCTGCTGTATTTTTATTCCCATAAAAACTCCTTTCCTGTAACTGTTCTTCTCCAGACTGCATCATCAATAATGAACCCATTTTTTTGATGCAGTAAACTGCACTGCTGATAAAAGAACTGTTATGATAACCATGATTACTGCCACCGCAGTTGCCTGTCCCATGTTAAACTCCTGGAAACCAAGCTGATAATACATATACAGCAAGGTTCTTGTGCTTCCGGACGGACCTCCCTGAGTCAGAATCTGAATCTGATCATATGCTTGAAGAGATGTTACCATTGTAATAATCACCAGAAAAAATGTAGTCGGTGAAATACATGGAATTGTTACATCCCGAAATCTCTGCCATCCTTTTGCCCCATCCAGACCACTTGCTTCATAAAGCTCTTTTGGAACTTTCTCTAGTGCTGAAAGATAAAAGATCATTGCATATCCAAGGCTTTTCCAAACTGTTACGATAATTACTGCCAACATAGCTGTCTGAGAACTTTTAATCCATTGAAGTTCCGGAAGATGAAAAAATCTCAGCACCGTATTCGCTATTCCGGTTCCCGGATCATAAATCCAGGTCCATACGATTGATATTGCAACAGTCGGTGTAATCCACGGCGAAAATAAAATAAATTTTACAATTCCATTTCCCTTAAATGATTTCTGGAGCAGCAAAGCCAGAAGCAGTCCTAAAACAATAGTTGGAATTAATGTTCCCAAAGTAAACACAAGTGTATTGACTAATGCACTATAAAATCGAGCATCATGAAACAAAGTTTTAAAATTTTCCAAAAAGACAAAATTATAAGTCGGCGACATATAATCCCAATCTGTCATACTGATATAAAAAGATCTTAAAATAGGATAGATCCAGAAAACAATCAATGGAATTAGTGCAGGAAGTACAAACAACCATACACTACCTATCCGTTTCAATTTTATTTTATCCTTCATAAATTACCTTCCTCTCGTATCTTTTTACTTTCTACTGTTTTCATTTCAAATAAAAGGAATAACAGATTCATCACAACTGCAGTTGCCGGAAGTGATAGCCAGATTCCTTTTATTCCCAGCCACATTGGAAGTAAAAACAGTAGTATCGGTGAGATTACCATGCTTTCTATATATGTCAGACTGGTTGCCTCTCTGGTATGCATTGTCGCATTCAGTGATGATAAATTAAATCTTGCAATTCCTATCAATACAAATGCACATGCGCTGATCTGCATCCCTCTTCCAAAATAACTTTCCGCTTTTTCAGATAGTCCAAAACCTTTTGCTAAGTATGTACTTGTTGCAATTGCTCCGATTGTTGCACATATTCCCAAAAATATTGCTGACAAATACGCAATTTTTTTAATCTGTCGTACTTCTTTTTTTCTTCCGGCTCCATTGTAATAACTCATCAAAGGCTGTACGCCATCTCCAATTCCTGTCAGCAAATATTGAACAGGGAAAACAATATATGAGATAACTGCATAACAGGCAACTGCCACGTCTCCACCATATCTAAGACATTGAATATTGGTAAAAATCAATGTAATTGTAGGTGCCAGAGATATTCCAAATGCTGTAATTCCTATCCGTATCGTTTCAAAAATAATTCCTTTTTCCAAGTAAATATGAATCTTTGTTTTTTTCCTCAAAACAATTACACTAATAACAAGTACCAACATCTGTGCAATCACTGTTCCAACTGCAGCACCTCGGATTCCCATTCCATACTCAAACATTAGCAAATAATTTACCCCAATATTAGTAAAAAACCCTGTAATCATACACAGCATAGCTTTCACTGCGAATCCCTGGTTTCTCAGAATCGGAAGGATTCC
>OGZV01003542.1_pt1 | contig 10373 bp, 8 predicted proteins | sample 1576861 | NCBI WGS metagenome assembly OGZV01 (sample SAMEA3541501, study PRJEB24748) | human gut metagenome | biome: human gut; feature: human-associated habitat; material: faeces | place: China | collected 2012
GGAATGATTCCGATAAACTTAAGTATCAATGGAAGAATTACAGAAAATCCGCGCAGCCGTTTCTTTGCCAGAGTTTTATTATTTATCAATGTATTTGCAGAGACATCAAAATTAGTACCAAACTGTTTATTAAACGCTTCTTCAGAACCGTAATTGGCTACTTGTCTCCTATGCCATTCTTCATCTCTTTTCGTCCAACATTTATTTTCAGGATCCCATTCCGGCACTTCCCACCAATCAGTTTTAAATGGTTTATAATCGTTTTCTCCAGCTTCTGCTGCTTTATATAATCTATAAAATAAATTATACCCATTTTGAGTGGAGGTTATAATGAATTTAGCTTTACCTGCTGTTATAGTAGGGAACAGATTATTATAAAAACTATCTAAAATATTTGGTGGGATATGGGCAAACTCATCTGCTAATACACAATGGAATGTAAAACCGATACCCGAATTAATAGTTGTAGCTTCAGCCATAATTCTACATCCATTATCAAATACAATTTCGGATTCATTCCATTTATATATACCCGGTTTTAAAAAGAATGGTAATTCGAGATATATTTTTTTAATTTTATCTAGAATTTCTATTGCGGTGCGGCGTTTATTACCTAATACAAGCGCGTTTTTGTCGACGTTAAAACAGGAGTAGTGGAGAAGGAAAATCGATGATGTGGTAGTATTGTGTGATAAAATATTATTAGTATAATAACTTTCATTAGTATTAAATACTGTCATATCGCACATATTAACAGATTTATATAATTTTCTCACATATAATACACTATCTAATCCATATTCGGTTTGTATTTTATCTAAATATTTCAAATCTGATACCCTTACTGGTTCCATATTTATATTATATATTAAATGATGATCCGCACATCTTAACCGAAGTCCTTTAGTTGTTCTTAATTCGTATACGTCAAAGGGTTGGGTCTGGTGGATATACCCAGCTAAAGACCAACCTTCTTCCGACTTAACGTATATATCATCTAACATATACGATTTAATTAATTTTTTATCACCTTCATCATTTAATAATCTTAAAATAAAATATATGATTTTCGTTAATATTTTATTCATCATATATAAATTGTAAACATTTTTTTATTACTATAGCAGGATTATCTTTATAATCTGATTCCCATATAGTCATCACTTTAAATCCTGCCTTTTCTGCAGTTTTTATTTTATCTATATCTTTATTCCAGATTTCTCGTGCAGTTTTTTGACTCACTTTATTTATGAAAGTTTCATCATATATATTCGGATTAGCATGCCAGTAATCACCATTAAATTCAAATATTTTATTACCTAATTTCAAATCATATGAATATTTACCAATATTATATTCATATTCATGTGGGGTATTAGGAAATAAATCTGTTAATTTATTAAATAATTCCATCGATATATTACTTTGAGCTATTGTATTTCCGCGAGCCATCATAGCGTCATGTAAAGATTTCATCCATTTTTTCTGCCTCTCATTAAATCTCTTTATCCCTTCTTCTTCCCCGTATCTTTCTATACATTTTTCTAATGTAAATGCACGTTTTTGTCCCTCTATTTTTATAATTTTTCTAGCCTCCTCTAAAGTATAACCTCTAGATATATAATATTCGTTACATAATGGATTTAATTCTTTTGGATTATTTTCATATGCTAATCGCCTATGTTTTTCTAATAATTCCAAATGTTCCTCATGAGTTTTATTTGGATATTTCTTTTCATAAAATTCAATACACATAGGTGATCGTTGCTTTCGCTGAAGTTCGGTAGTTTTAGAGTGATGTGCTGGGTTGTTTTCACCATACATTATATATTTAGTTTTCGCCATTCGAATATTAGTTTGTCTCAACATTTCTAAATGTTCCTCATGAGTTTTATTTGGATATTTTCTTTCGTAAAATTCAATACATTGGGCATTTCGTTCTTTTGTATATCTTTCACATTTTTCTTGCATTTCCTCTATTGATAATTCCGGATAATGTTTTTTATAATATTCTATATTATATTTACTATTAGATTCTTTTTCTTTTTTCTTATCTATTATCATTTGCTTATATTCTTCTTCAGTTTTACCTGGATATTTCTTTTCATAATATTCTATACATTGCCAATTTATAGATCTGCAAAATTTACGAGATTCTTCTTTACATTGCTCATCTGACCATTCAGGATGTCTTTTTTTGTAATACTCTGGGAATTTTTCACAATCTTCTTTCCAATTTTCTCTTTTTTGTCCTTTTTTTAATTTCGTTTCACTCATAATGTTATTTGCTTAATTTATATAATAGTTTGTATAATTGATATTTAATTTTCCATTTTAAAGATTTATCATATAAATTATAAATCTCAAATAAAGGAACTTCATAACAATCTTCTTCTATTATATAATAATAATTATCCCAGTATTTTTTTAGCCGTTCGACAGAATTTTTTTTAAAATCTATCCTGATTTTTACTAACTCATTGAAAATGAGACACTTACCTGCCTGGCGGCAAGAAAGCATGATTGATAACTGATTTTCGCTGACGTGCCGCAAGTAACGTTCTTGATAATCTCTAAGCTTAACATTTTTAATGCCCTCTGGTGTCATCAATTTAGCATATTTAGAGGCCCAATAAATTATATCGTTCCTACAAGTTTTCCACTCCTCAATTTCTTCAGGAGTTCTTTGAAAAACTAAATCGCCTTTTAATAATTTTATATTATTTTCGTAAAAAGGATTGGCTACTAGCTTTCTACCCTGCTCCAATCCTTTCATGGCTAATTCCAATGATTTAGTTGACCATATTACTGATTTAGCTTTTTTACCATCCGATTCCTCTTTAACTGGATCGAATCCTGCATTTTTCTTCATATTTCATATATCCATTTTTTTTGACCTGTATCATATATTCTATGATATCCATTATCTTCCATGATTTGAAATTCTGTTTTATTTTTATCAAATCCCATTTTAATTAATTCAGATTTTCTAAATTTATATCTATGATGTCTCTTTTTATTTTTCACGTACCAATATGAAAATGTTTCAGATATCATTTTAAAACCTAATTTATCATATAATAATCCATTACTTATATCATTTGATGAAAAACTTTCGATTTTATTCACATGATAATTATTTATAAAGTATTTAAATAATTTAGATGCACCGCCTATTACTTGAATATTTAATTTATTACAGAATCTATATAATTCCCATCCTTCTGTATTTTTATTACCCAGTGCTGATCTTTTTTTTCCGAATGTCATCAATGACACCAATTTATTATTATAATATAATCCTAACTTAACTGAGCTATTTACCGATCCTTGTAAATGATTTTCCATTAAAAAATCCTTAGAATCTTTAGAATTAACTTCTTTGATTTCGCATTTGCGAGCATATATTCTATTTTCATATATACCCAATTTTGATAATATAATGGATTTGATTATATCTACATTGTTAAATATTTGGTCCTCCCATATAGTTAACAATTGAATGCCTCTTTCCTCACATGCTTTCATTTTATTATAATGGAACTTATTATCTCTAAATTTAGAAGAATGCCAATAAATCCCATTACATTCTATAGCTAAATGTTTATCGGGGATATAAAAATCCAATTCCAAGGTCGATAAGACTGATTTATCATTTTGTATATAATTGATATCATATTCATCCAATATATCTTTGACAATGATTTCAATATTTGTATTCTTATACGTACTGCATGTGTATGGTGGTATTTTTATAGTACATGGACATATGTTATATATATTTTTTCTTTCATAATAAGAATAATATGTGGTCAAATATTGTTTTTCTTTGCATTTGGAACAAGAGTTATCTGGACATTTGCATGTTAATGTATTATTATCTTTATCCCAATTAATTATATCCGGATTATTATTTAATATTTTGTTTTTACCGTTTGTTTTATGGTCTATTAATAATAAATTATACTCCACTCCATATCTTTCAAGACAGGTTTGCTTGGATTTTTCTTGGAATATATTTGATTTCATAGGATTATCTACACCATATCTTTCAATACATGTTTGCTTTAATTTATTTATATTATTATATTTTTCATCCCCGTATTTTTCTATTTTTGTTTGCTTTGTTTTTTCTATAATTATATTTCCATAATCAATTCCATATTTTTCTATTTTTGTTTGCCTTTGTTTTTCTTGCGTTTTTTCATCTATTTGAGCACATGTAGGACTACAATATTTAGCATAACCGTATTTATTTCCATGAAATTTAACTTTTTTCCCACATATAGGACATGTAGGTGTATCCAACATATTATTATAATATAAATATATTTGTTCCTTTATAGGAATATCTTGATATTTATTATTTAAATACTCGCGAAATTCAGGATATTTATTAGATACCCAATTTTCAAGTGAACTTCTACCTGTTACTATTGATTTGATTGATTCTGGTTTATTCATATTTCAAATAGATTTATATATAATTATAATAAAACAGTTATAGAGATTTTTAATAAAAAATATGATTTTTATTTACAAACTAACTAACGTTTTATTATTTTTGACATATAAATAAAGAACTTATTATGAACGATAAAGAAAAAATGAATGAGGTTTTGGAAGAACAAATTGGTTCTATGGGTGGTAATATTCAAGACGACACTCAAGATAAACCAAAAACTCTCGGCAAATTACAACATAAAGCTGCTTATGGCGAAAAAGAAGATTTAACTGATGAAGAACAAAAATCCAAAGAAGTTTTTTTAAAGAAAAGAGCAAAAATTTTATCATCTGAATCACACGAACCATCTCCATCTGAGGGTTGGATAATGGTGGATAGAGAAGAAATGGGATTAAGAAGCATGTTTTATCCAGCTAGTTGGAATTTTTATATACGCCCCGCTACTGTAAATGCTATTAAAAATTGGACATCAGTTAACGAAGAACGAGCTGATGAGGTTTTTAAAGTATTTAACGATATAATTAAAACGTGTGTGAAAATAGAAACATCCGATATTAGTAAACCAAGTTGGGATCAAATTCGTTCGTGGGATAGATTTTGGTTTATCTTAAAAATTCGCGAATATACTTTTTCTACTGGAGAAACTAAAATAGAATTTTTGGATAATTGTTCAGAATGCGGGGATGAAATCCCATATAAATTAACATCAGCAGGGTTGTATTACGATTATCCTGATGAAAGCATCATAGAAAAATATTGGACTGGATTAAGATGGGAAATTGACCCGACAGAATATGGGTTGGACCACGAACCTATTATATTATATAATCCAACGCTAGGAAAGGACAATGCAATTATCGACTGGGCTACTAATAAAGTAAGAAATAAACAAACATTAGATGAAACGTTCTTAAAATATCTGATTTGGTTATTGGAAAAACCAGCCAAGGATATGCAAATGTTGGACAGACAAATCCAAAAAATATATAATGACTATAAAAAATGGGATATTGATACATTTAATTTTATGACAGATGTTATTAATAATATTAATATCAATCAATCGGAACAATTAAAAACAATATGCCCATGTTGTGGTCGGGGGGCTACTTCAACAGTTCGATTTCCAAACGGTATTAAAGAATTATTCGCTTGTAAATCTAATATCAAGAAATTCGGTTCTAAATAAATTAGACGAAACATATATAGAATATGCATTAATATCTTTATGGAGTATAAATATTCTTGAACATATAAAAGTAAAAGCTTCATTAGCAAAACAATTTCATATACAACCGTCTGAAATTGATAAAATGTATTACTGGGAATATGAGTACTTCATAAAATATATTAATGATATGGTTAAAGAGGAAAATGAAGCTCAGCAAAAACAATTAGACCAACAACAGGTTAATAAATATTCAAAATTGGCAGATCCAAAACGAATAGAAAATCTTTCTAAGCCAAATATATCTATTCCTAAAGTTAGATTTTAATTAAAATCGGGTGTTTATACATCCGATTTTTTTTATTATATATAAAAAAGATAGATATGAATTTAGATAATTTCGATGCTATATTATACATGACCCCAATGATCAACGAAAATGATGAAAGGGTATATACAACTGGTAGTCCAGATTATACTTGGAAAGGCGCCCCAGAAGGCCAACCGGATTTCAATTTAATTGGTGCGTATACTTTTGGAAAAACAATCAGAACAAGTTTAAATGGATTACCACAAGGATTTTATAATAAAGTAATTGATTATGGGAAATATATAATAGCTACTATTGGATATCATAATATTCTCACTGGAAGAAGTGCAGAAAAAACATTTTTGATAGTATTTAATTCAGATAAAGGTAATGGTAATATATTTTCAACTTCAAATAGATACCGTTCTATTAATGGTGTACAACAAGCAATATCATATATAAGATCGGCGTCTCAATCTTTACAAAATCAAACCAACAATAGATCATGACTTGTAGTATAGGACGAATTTTACAATTTAAAGAAGCTATGCAGTTTAACACTATATCATTAATCAATAACACCGGTGAGAATTTTACTCAAAACTGTCAGTTCTGCTGGTCTACGGATGGGGTGTGTTGGACAAACTGGACTTCTTATAATAACTACTTAAATATATGTAAAAATATAGACAGTGATTTCTATTTAAGAATATTATTTTATTCAGATTTAAAAAGTGTGCACGTTGGTGATGTTTTAACTAAATGTTATAATATAACTTTAAATACTACGGATAATATATTCTTAAAAAATTTTTGTGACGACCCTAATTTATTCCAACCATATAATGGATTAGATTGCGCTTTGCAACTACAACAACAATTATCAGATTCAGTAGTATGTATGTTTGGAATACCTATATATTATTTCAAGGTTGACCCACTACCCGATTCATTGGATATATCATTTAAAGAATATGTGTTACACAATGTTACAGACGTTAAGCAGATAAAACTTATGATTCAAGATGGTCAACTTCCATCATCTAATTATAGGCTAACTGAATTTGATTTTGATTGGGAAACGGATTGGGAAACTGAAATATCTAAAACGCAGTTCGCTTCAGCTTTTGGAGATACAGCTATACCGAACAGAAATGATTTTGTGTACGTTCCTATGATGAAAAGAATGTGGGAAGTTAATTCTGCATACGATGAAAAGAATGAGGGGCTGATGTGGAGATCAACAACATGGAAATTATCACTAACTAAATATAACGAATCTACAAATATAAATGCAGATGAATTTGCAAATATAATAGATAATTTTGTTGAAACAAAATATGAAACTGACATACTGCCATTAGAAAATAATGAACAACACCGACAGGTGGGTGCGGATCCAATTTCATCGCCCCAATTTGCCGGAAATAATATGTTTGATTTAAGAATGACCGATGCCGTAAGAAAATCAAGTTTTGGCACTGTTTCTATTAATGACCAAATGATTTGTCATAAAAATAAAATCATAAGTAGAAATATATATAATTTAGTATCGCCAGATTCCTGTATAGAGTATCAAAAAGGTATATGTGGAGATAGTGGCACAATTATGTTTATTATATATAATAATTATAATTTACAGTCGTACGATATATTAAATTTCGGAGAAGTTAAAATATCTATAGAAAATATAAGCAACGATAAATATCATTTGTTATTTAATAATAAATCTTATGAACTGGAAAAATCGACTAATTATTTAGTGATATGTAGATGGAGCAAAGATACATATACTACAAATATAGATATTTATAAACATGTTATCAATCCAAACACCCCTGAATATTTAATCAGAATGGAGTCTTATTGGTTTGATTTCGAACATCCTGTATATTCAGATGTGTCAAATTATAATTTAGATTATGAAAGTACTACTCCAAAATCATGTAAAATATCAGGACCAATATATATTACAAATATAAAATATTTTAACAATTATCTACCTATTAAAGATTGTATAATAGAATCATTAAAGTATACCACAAATAATAAAAAATGTGTTATTAATGATTTAGCTAGACCTATTACCACTGGTTATGGTTATTTAGTTAGATAAAAAAAAAGAGGATCTTATCGAAGATCCTCTTTTAATTTTGCTAATATTCTATTATATTCTACTGGGGTATAGTTATTATTATCAGCCCCCACATCATATTGTTTTCCCTTCCATATCGGCAAATCTTGATCTACTGTACATAATGTTCTTGGGCCTGAATGGATATGCCCAAATAAATTTATAGCACCTTTATCTCTATGAGACCAAGTCATCAGCGGATAATGACTTAATACTATTTCTCCCAATAAAGTAGGAGTTTCCGGAGTCGAACTATTATATTCTCGCAAATATAATGTTACCACATCAGATAATACTTGAATTCGATCTCCTATAATCTCTTCTGTCTTTAATCTTTCATAAGTTTTAGGATCGCAGTGATTGCCTAAGATTAAATATATTTGCTTCCCATTTAGTTGTTTAAAAATTCGCTTCATGGCTTTACGGTCATTAAACCAAAACGTATCTCCTAAAACAAAAACAATATCATTATTTGAAACAACAGCATTCCAATATGATATCATTTTTAACTCCATATCTTTTATGTCTGTAAATGGGCGCTGACAAAAATTTAAAATATTTTTATGCCCAAAGTGCAAATCAGAGATAAAAAATACTCTTTGATGTTTATCTTTAATTATATTTAATTTATCCATTAATAAAACTTATTTTAAAGCGATTTAACAAGAGATCTCATAACAACCTATATAATTATATTGTTTATGAAAAATCTCTTGTTAAATCGAAGATTTTACAATTTTAATATGTGCTCTTTTAGATTTGACATCTTAAGCCTTGGTTCACCTTCTATTATTTTATCATCTATTGCATCAATAATTTGTTTAATTCTTTCCTCTGGAGTCCCGTGTACTGTTATATAATTAGAATAAAAATAATTTAATAATTCTTTAATCCGATTATCTATTGAAGTTCTAAATGATTCATTAGTTGAACGCACTCCGTCATTTTCCATTTCAAATTCTATAGGAAAATATACCACAATTGCATTTGGATTATTTTTGATAAATAATTCCAATTTATTTAATTGATTTATCAGAGTTTCATGATTATCATTTATTTTACCCATATCATCTAAATAAGATGTATAAGCTATAACATCTGTTAATCCGCGATCGGAAATATAATCAATATCCTGATTTAATTTATCCCAATATGTATTAAATATAATATCTTGGCTCGATTTATCTCCGTCTTCATTAATTTTAACTCCCTGTTTATTTAGATTTCTGGCTACTTCTGTAATAGGCGTTAAAAATGTACCTTTAAAATAATTCAACACAGTTGTCTTGCCAACCCCTTGGGCTCCGGTTAGAATAGCTTTAACTTTTTCCATATATCAAATAAATACATTAAGACAATATTCTAATATTATTATATTTTTTATCTATATGATTAATATATATAGTATCACTAACTTATTTACAAGTTTTGGTAAAAAATAGATTTATTTTTACATTTTTTAAATCTTTTAAGAACAAACATGAGCATAAAATTTAGTGTTTTAATTTATTTTTTTCCAATATATTTTTGAATTTTGGATTAAGCATTTCTGGGATAGAATCATATATGATATTTTCTATATTATACCCTTCGAAATCAACCAACTTTATTCCTCCAATTTCGTTCATTTGCGGTATTAATTTAACATTTTTATAATCAGCCAATATATTTGTTAATTTGTCTGAATATTCTGTTTTACCAAGGTTAGACTGACTAATGTATATTTCTAAGTAATCATTTTTGTTAATATTATCCAGGTGGTTAAAAATATCATCGTTAAATAATCTCCAAAATTTAATACTTCTCGTATTTTCCCTAAATTCTAATTTTCCATCATCGTGTAGAATATAAAATCCTCTAACTGAATTTGAATCACTGAAATTCAATGCAAAACATGACCCTAAATTATATATTTGATTTTTAATATATGGTATATGAGTATGTCCTGAGAATATTTTTGCACCGACTACATTTACTGGAGATGATATAATGTCAGCATGAGTAAAAACGTATTCAATATTATTATCATCTACTAATTTTTGAATATTATCCTGATCAAACCATTCATACCAAGGAACGTATAAATATGGAGGATCAATATAATTGTCATTATATATAATATTAATTTTATCGCTAATATTGGATAATAGTAGATTTACTGTATTTACTTCATCTGAATTTGGTGAATAAAAATCATGATTGCCCGCAACTATATATATTTTTGTGACGTTTTCGCAATTGCACATTAATCTGAACATATTTACTACTTCGTTAGCAATAAGGGTAGAAATAGACG
>OGZV01003550.1_pt1 | contig 10348 bp, 16 predicted proteins | sample 1576861 | NCBI WGS metagenome assembly OGZV01 (sample SAMEA3541501, study PRJEB24748) | human gut metagenome | biome: human gut; feature: human-associated habitat; material: faeces | place: China | collected 2012
AATATTAAAATTCTTAATTTCTTTTGTTGTTGTTGCTGTATTTAATCCCCACTGTCTAATGAAAGGTTGATGTATATGTTGCTTAATAAGGTATATACGAAAATAAAAAAATTATTTAATACAAAAATAGTTATAGAACCTAAAAAAGAGATTGAGTTTAAAAGTAAAATACCTGAGTATACAAAATGGGTAATACCTATAAATTTTATGAAATAAACATAAACAATAAACCGTTGCAATTAAAGGCTGGATAGCTTTTGCAACGGTTTTTAAGTTTAAAAATATATTATTTTAATTGTTTTTACAAGTAACATTAGTAACACTAATAAATACAGATAAATCCTTATTTTTACAAGTATTACTAAAAATATAAGTATCTTATTAGTAACAATTATTTTATTTTGTTTATTGCTTTTCGTAGCTGCTTTAAATTTTTATGAGTATATACCGTATCAGTTACATCACCATCGGAATGACCTAAAATACGGCGTTTAGCATTAAAGTTTACTTCTGCATTATCCATAAGAGTTGCACATGTATGCCTACAATCATGAGTGCTGTGTTTAGCATTTATTTGTTGCATTATTTTATTCCATAAAGTCCTATATTTACTGTAATTATAAGGTTTTTCATCATATTGGCAAATAAGGTATTTACCAGGCATATTCATTCTTTTTGTGATAAGCGGGAAAATTTTTTCATGAATAGGAATTGCACGCAACCCACTTTTAGTTTTGGATTTTGTAATTTTAATGTATTTTTGTCGCATATAAATATTGTCTTTAGTAAGGTTTAAAAGCTCTCCGACTCTCATTCCCGTATAAATTAGGATTAATACAGTATCGACACCTTCAATATTTAAATTAGACCATAACTTATTTATTTTTTGTCTTGTAAAAGGTTTGTGTGGACGGATTGCTTTATTTTTACCTAAATTTAATAGATTGGCATAGTTCTTATTGCAATACTCCATCATAATTCCATATTTAAACATCAATGAAATTAAAGAACGGATTTTCTTACATGAACTGTAGGAAAGTCCTTTTCTTTTAGTATCATCTATTATTTGTTGCAGATGGTAATATTTAATACTCTTTAAAGGCATTTCATATAATGACAGACAATGTTGAAATGCTACTTTATAGCTATTAACAGTTGTTCTTGCTGGCTGATATTTATCTATATGGAATGGTAACCACCTGTAATAAAGTTCTGAAAATGTAATTTGATGACCATAGAGGAGTTTATTAGTATGCTTTTTATTATATTCTGCTGCATAAATTTCTGCTTCTACCTGCGTGCAAAAATAAGCAATAGGTTTTTGCTTTCCTTCGGCGGAGATGAGAAAAACGTAAGGTCTCCGCCTTTTACCACTTAATTTTTTAATGCTACCATATCCATTTGGTTTACGCATTATATCACCTCATTAATAAAAAATTTTACTGAAATCGGAGATGATTATAACATGGCAACAAATGTTAAATATTATTGTATGGGATTTTTAGCAGATGGAACGCCTTCTGTTAGAACGTTTGCAAATACAAAAGATGTAGAAAAAGAAAACGAAAAATATATAGTAGAACTTAAACAGAAAGTAAAAGAAATGTCGGCAGATGAACTTGATATTGTAGAAATTATTTCTGCTGAAGAATATAACATGTATGTAAATGGTGATGGTACAAATACTTATGTAAGGGATATGGAAACAGGAAAACCTAAAATTTATATTCCACCAGAACCAACAAAAGAAGAACTACAGGCACAAGCATTATCTCAACTAGAGAACGAGTATAATGTACAAAAGGAAGGTTTTAAAAAAGACTTAGATACTGCAACATTAGCAGGAAATACAGAAGCGGTACAGTCTATACAGAAAGAGTTTATGGAATTTAATAAAGCATATGAAGAAGCCAAAAATAATATTCTTGAAGAAGGAGTTGAATAAAATGGTATTTTTTGTAAGAAAAGAACGTTGTAAATATTGTGCAGGAGAATTAGTAGATGGAAAATGTACCAATCCTAATTGTATTGCGTTCTCGGATACAACAGAAGAAAAAACAATTGAAAATAAAGAAGGTGCAGACAATGCGTAATTTATTATTAGCGTTATGTTGTGCCTTCTTTTTATCTACAGCAACTGCAAGTGCTAATTCACTACATGATATACAGGATAATATCCAAACAGATAAAGCCCTGCATTTTGCAGCTGGATATATTATTTCGGACCAATTACAACGTAATGCAGGTTGTTCGGCTTTTGAAGCATTTCTTATTACATCTGCTATTGCATGGGGAAAAGAGAAATATATTGATGATAATGTAGATAATAATGACGCTTATGCTACCATGGCAGGTAGCTTATTTTATCAAATAAAATTTTAATAACGAGGTGGTGATATGTATGAGCAAATTATAAACTTTATTAGTTCTTTAATTCCAACAAGGCTAGAGGTATATATTGGGGGAGGTGTTGCCTTTGTGGGAGTTTTATTGCAGCATTTATTTGGACCATGGTCTGATAGTTTTGAAACACTTTTAATTCTAATGGTTATAGATTATATAACTGGTATAAGTGCTGCATATATAAATCCGAATATGAAGCTAGATAGTAGTAAATGTGGGACTGGTGCATTAAAAAAAGTTGTTATTTTATTAGTTATAGCAACAACATACAGAATAGATTTAATAGGGCAAACAATGGCGAAAGACGTTGTATTGCTCTTTTTTATTGGTAGAGAAGCATTATCTATATTAGAGAATTCCGCCAACTGTGGATTACCTATTCCAGAAAAACTAAAAGCAACACTAGCACAATTTACAGAAATTAAAAAGGAGAAATTTTAAATGAAAGTTTTTATTAATCCAGGACATGATAAAGTTTATGACTCTGGTGCAAAAAATGATGTTTTAGGAATTAGAGAATGTGATATTGCATATGTAATTGGAGCATTAGTTGAAAAGTATCTTAATAATGTAGGTATTGAAACAAAAAGCCTACAATCAGATAATCTTTGTAATGATACAGATTATTATAATGATAGACCTATAGCAGTATGCGACCTTGCTAATAATTGGGGAGCGGATTTATTTATCAGTATTCATTGTAATTCTTTTAATAATTCGGAAGCTAAAGGGACAGAGGTTGAAGTATTTAGTTTCAATACAGAAGCTCACAAATTAGCTACTTGTATTCAAAATCAAATTGTTGGTTCTATTAATACAGTTAATAGAGGTATTAAAGAATATCCTTCTTTAAAAGTTTTAAAACATACTACTATGCCTGCTGTATTGGTAGAAACAGCCTTTATCAGTAATATGGAAGATGCTAAAAAATTAATTGAGCGTAAGGACGATATCGCACGTGCTATTGCTAGAGGCGTTACAGATTATATGTTACTTAATAAATAAGGGGAGTATATGTGATGACTATTGATGAAGTTAAAAATGAAGTTTTAGAAAATATGAAGGATTTTATTACGACTGAAGTAAAAGATATGGCTATTAAATGGATTAAAGATAAAGCATTGCCAGCGGTTAAAGAAGTAACTACAGCTTTTGTTACAGAGCTTAAAAATAGTGCTACTGATGAAAAAGGATGGGTAAAATTTAGAGATACTATTTTCTTACCAGTAGCCATCAATGCTAGTATTTGGCTTGTAGAAAAAGTAGTTAATAAATTAGCACCTGAGGAACAAGTATGAACATACTAAAAGAATTTGCAAAGATTTTCATTAAATCTAAATTAGATGATGAAAAACGAAAACTTAAAGAAAAATTACAAAAACAAATAATTACAACTACCAGTATTTCTGTAGTAGCCAGAAATACAGCCTATCTTAGAATAATAGATACGCTAGATGGTAAAGGTATTGCAGAAGTAAATAAAATTATAGATAAAATCTAATAAAAGAGTTATAATTAAATAACATTTTCTTTTATTGCTAAAAGCAAAAGCCCCTATTACTTAGAAAAAATCTAGGTAATAGGGTTTTTTTTTATATTTATTATAAAGGAATACAACATTTGTTAAAGTTAAATTTAACAAAATTAATCTTTATAGTTTTTACCATGTCGTTTTTTAGAAATAATAATAGATTTTTACAGCACCATTTTGTTACTTAGAAGAAATAGGTGATGTTGTAGCTAATGTAAATAGGTAAGTAAAAGGATATTAAAAAGAATAAAAAATTTTGCTTTAAATGTTAAAAACATTTTTATGATAAGTAATGTATATTATAGAAAAGGAGGTGAGAGAAATGGAATTTACAAGAAAAACAGATATTAGCATGGAGGTGAAGGCAATGAAATCTATAAGAAAAACAGATATTAGTTATGTTAAAAATTATATGCAATATCGTATTAACCATAATTTGCCATTAGAGGCAGTTGTTATAGAAAGCGAATTAATAAGTAATTTAGGACAACCATTATGGTATATACATAAAATTTTAAAAGTATTAAATTTTAATCTAGAGTACAAAAACAGATAATTACAACTATCAGTACTTCTGTAGTAGCCAGAAATACAGCTTATCTTAGGATATAAAGAAAAATTGTTGTGCCCAAATTGTGCCCAAAATCATATTTGAGGTTGTGCCCGTTTATGATTTATATAGATAAAATAAGATATTATAAAATTTTTTGATAAATTTAATCCTATAAGTACGAAAAATATGATACTTACTGCCGTAACTATGATAAGTGGTCTTAGTGGAGCTGCTGTAAATATCGGTCCTATACAATTAAAAGGTATGGGTCTTGCTGTTGTCTGTGGCATGATTCTCAGCTTATCGTTTTATGTTTTTGGTAAATTAGGTATAGCTAATAAAGAATAAAGCAAAATAAAAACTCATGGGTATTTTAATCCATGAGTTTTTATTTTTATAATTATCTACATATTTATCAAATAGTGGAAAAGTTATTTTAGAAATATACAATTGTTAAAGTTAAATAATACAGAAGTATATATCTTTTCATCAGTAATCGCATTCAAATACAACTCTTGTTAAAGTTAAATGGCGACCTACTCAATTTAATATAGATAATAATACATATTCAAATACAACTCTTGTTAAAGTTAAATAGCTGAGCAAGATGTATTAAAAGTAGAAAAAGAAATATTCAAATACAACTCTTGTTAAAGTTAAATGGATTATAGTTATAAATTCACCCATAGCATTGTTAATTCAAATACAACTCTTGTTAAAGTTAAATTACTGATATTGAAAGCAACTTTGGTTTACATGTAAAATTCAAATACAACTCTTGTTAAAGTTAAATTGAAAGAACCATGCCCATATGTAAAACCACACTATACATTCAAATACAACTCTTGTTAAAGTTAAATTTTGTATTATTTCCTGTTAAAAGGCTATAACACATTATTCAAATACAACTCTTGTTAAAGTTAAATACACCATAAAAGGTATGTTCCATCTACTGTTTGCTTATTCAAATACAACTCTTGTTAAAGTTAAATTAAGTTTTCTAGCTTTTTTCCAGCACAGGCATATGAATTCAAATACAACTCTTGTTAAAGTTAAATGAAACAGCAAAATTACCATGTACAGGCCAACACCAATTCAAATACAACTCTTGTTAAAGTTAAATCCCTCCTTAGCTTTTTTTATCAAATCATTTACTTTATTCAAATACAACTCTTGTTAAAGTTAAATATAATTCTCTCTATTAAGCGTCTTATTTGCCTTCCAATTCAAATACAACTCTTGTTAAAGTTAAATAGAACAAATGACTAAATCTATTGCTGAATATCTTAAATTCAAATACAACTCTTGTTAAAGTTAAATACTTGCACATATTATTCCAGCAATAAAAATTAATATCATTCAAATACAACTCTTGTTAAAGTTAAATGGTATTAACACCACAATTAAAAGAATATGTTTTTGAATTCAAATACAACTCTTGTTAAAGTTAAATTTGCCTTCTTGGTAGATATAAGATATATTAATATAGATTCAAATACAACTCTTGTTAAAGTTAAATATATATCTTTAATTCACTAACCAATATATCTGGTAATTCAAATACAACTCTTGTTAAAGTTAAATGGTATCCCAATACGGACTGTAGAAGATTGGGATAAATTCAAATACAACTCTTGTTAAAGTTAAATAGGGAATGCATGGTCTGGTATTAGCTTATGCGGAAGAATTCAAATACAACTCTTGTTAAAGTTAAATTTGTAATTTATTTGTACACTTCTCTACTTAATATACCATTCAAATACAACTCTTGTTAAAGTTAAATTTGTACTTATAATAATTGAATTTCATATCTATTGTATTCAAATACAACTCTTGTTAAAGTTAAATAACTTCTTAAAATGGTAACCAATCTCCCCATTCTCTATTCAAATACAACTCTTGTTAAAGTTAAATGGATAATATACCAATGTTTTATTGCAAGTCATTGGAATTCAAATACAACTCTTGTTAAAGTTAAATTTTTCTAAACTCATGGCTTTGCTCTCCTTTTCTTATTCAAATACAACTCTTGTTAAAGTTAAATACATGGTGGTTCAATCGTATGAACTGGGCAATTAACATTCAAATACAACTCTTGTTAAAGTTAAATAGCAAATCTCCCCTATTTTTATTCACACTTACTCCAATTCAAATACAACTCTTGTTAAAGTTAAATAGTAACAAATCTCCACGTCCACCTATGCCTTCCCATATTCAAATACAACTCTTGTTAAAGTTAAATATAATAGAAATACCAGCAAGACCGACATTTGGACCAAATTCAAATACAACTCTTGTTAAAGTTAAATATAGTCAACATTAAGAATTTTTGATAAATCCTTTTTATTCAAATACAACTCTTGTTAAAGTTAAATTACTACTCCTGCACCAACTAAGGAGGAAACTAAGAAAATTCAAATACAACTCTTGTTAAAGTTAAATATTCTATTCTTCCATTTTTAAAGCTCATGTTATTTCATTCAAATACAACTCTTGTTAAAGTTAAATTTTTCGGTAAAGGTTGCGGAAATGCAAATGTAATAATATTCAAATACAACTCTTGTTAAAGTTAAATTCCAAATTTATTTTTTAAATAATTTTTAGAAGCCATTCAAATACAACTCTTGTTAAAGTTAAATACAATTTAATGGGAGCAATGTGGGAGCAACCATCGGATTCAAATACAACTCTTGTTAAAGTTAAATCCATAATATTACCTCAACTTTTAACCTTTATTACTCATTCAAATACAACTCTTGTTAAAGTTAAATGCTAGAAAAATCAGTATTTGTGATTTTCATTATACTATTAAAAGTATTGATATACAAGGATATTGATATTTTTTACCAGCGATAATGGTAATTTTAAAGATTTTATAAAAAGCCTTATTTTTCAGGTAATGAAAAGCTTTTTTAAGAATTTAGCTGGTAAAATTAGAGATAAAATATCTTTGGCAAGTAGCATTTCTTTGGATTATTTCATCTTTTTTTCAAAGAGAAAATAATTATCTATACATGGATTGGGTTTATCATTTATATGATTGGGCATATTTTTTTCTTTGTGATATTTATTGAAAAATTCTATTATATGAAATCCGCATTTATTTATATAAAAATGTATATTTCTTTGTTCAAAATATGGCGTAATTGTTCTCCATGTGATTGTATCGGGATATTTTTTCTCAATGGTTTTCCATGTTGCAAGACCCAAGCCGTCTCCATGATATTTTGGTGATATGAAGAATAAATCTAAAGAATTATGATGAGTATTTTTATCTATCATGAGAACAACACCGCCGGCACATTGATTATTATAAATAATGTGGAAAACTTCTGCATTTTTAGCAGTAAGTGAGGATAATATATCATTTTTAGATGGAAGATATTCATTTGTGCCAAATTTTTCAATAATTGCAGGAGAAAAAGCCTCTTGTAAATTTTTGATAAATGTAGGATATTCTTTGGGAATTACTGGTTTTAATTCAATATCAAGGTTTTGGGACATAAAAAATTCCTTTCTATTAGTTGAATATGATTAAATACCATAAATAGTTTTACATAAATTAATGCCTGTTTTAGTTTTAAAAATTCTGTTTAATGCATTTTCTATAGCTTGTTTTGGGCAATTATCTTCATAAAGATTTACTAAGAAATCTGCTTCTATTAGGATTTGGTAATCTAAATCGTCAATATTATTGTAAGTATGATGATGAGCAATCAAGAAACATACTCTATCTATTACAGCAGTATCTACTTGGAGTTTTTCGAGTATTTCTCTAGCAGGAGCAGGGCCTTCTAATTCTTGATATTTGCCATTGCTACTGTTGTATTTTTGTTCAGCAATTTTTATGCCGATATCATGCATTAAACCAGCGATTTCTAAAATATATAATTTATCTGAAGGTAAGTTTTCTTGCTCAGCTATGAATTTTGCAAAGCTATGTACTTTGAGAAAATGTTGAATGCGTTTAGGGTCGCCCTGATAATAATTAATCATTTCTAGTAATACATTATTTATATTTGTCATAATAAAAGCCTCCTAAGTATAGTTTTGTTTCAGAAAATAGAAATCAAGAAAAATTTTAATTTTATTTTAATACAATTTTAATATGATATACAAGCATAATCAGTATAAATTTTGTATAATTATTTTTGTAGTGCAGGATTTTAAAAGGGTTTATTAGAATTTAATAAGTATAATAAAATATAGGAGAATAAAAATTATGTTTAGTTTTATTATGTTTTTAGCAGTTATAACGACTATTTTGGCTTTTATTGGGTTTGATATGATAACACATTTTAGTGATATTGTGAATTTGATAGGAGCGGTAGCTTTAGGTGTAGGCGTCTTTTTGACATTTAAACCAAATAAGAAAAAGCAGATTAGTTTAGATTTAGATGATAGTGAAAATAGTAAATTATTGCAGGAAAGTTATCAAAAAGCGTTAGAGGATTATAATTATATAAAAGGCTCATTGAAATATATCAGAGATAGTGAATTAAAAATGCATGTGCAAGATATGCAAAAGGTATCTTTGAATATTTTACAATATCTACAAAAACATCCAGAAAAAATTACTTTAGCTAGAAGATTTATCGATTATTATCAAGATACTGTGGCTGGTTTAATTGAAAAATATGTAGAAATAGAAAATACGCAGTTAAATACAGATAGTGTAAATGATATAAAGGAACGAACAAAAAATACTTTATATGGATTGAGTAATGCTTATACAGAGCAATTTGAAAAATTGATAAATGACCAGTTATTAGATATGGATGCGGAATTAAAGGTCATGGAAAATACAATAAAAGCAGATGGTTTTGATGTGAAAAAGCAAGACCGCACTCAAGAGATAAAATCTGGCTTTAGCTATAGACGTAAAAATTGTATGCATGATAAACCTATGCAGAAAATGCATTGGCAATTAAAGCATTTACCAGAAAGATTTTTTGATAGTGATGAAGTTTTGCGTAAAAAATTAATTGCTGGAGGTCTAGGAATTTTATTTGGCGGTTTTGGCGCACATAAATTTTATTTAGGCAAAACTTTTATGGGAATTTTTTATTTATTATTTTCATGGACAGGCATACCTTTTATTGCGGGATTTATAGAAGGTATACGCTATTTATTTATGGATAAAGATGATTTTTATCGCAAATTTTTTGATAATATGAATAGAGGGTGAAACTTATGGCAGATATTAGTTTAGATGATTTAATCAAAGCAAAAACACAAACAATGGACAATAATGCTGATGCTCAAAATTGGCAAGTAATGACAAAAAAAGAAGAGATTGAGCAGGTTACAAAGCAAACAGAATTGATTTCACCGGAAGATAGAAAACGTATTGATGAAATAAAAGAAAATATAGATTTGACGAATTCACAGATTTCTGTACAATATGGCATAAATGCACAACGAAATATAGCGGAGTTTTCAGATAGTATTTTGAATAATATTCGCAGTAAAGATAGTGGACATGTTGGCGATTTGTTAAGCAATTTAGTAGTAAAAGTAAAAGGTTTTGATGTAGATAGTAAAAACAGTGGCGGATTTATAAAGAAAATACCTATTTTAGGTTCATTAGTTGGCAGTGCTAAAAGTATGATGGCAGAATATGATAAATTATCTGTACAGATTGATAAGATACAAGGCGAATTAGATAAAGCCCGTATGAGCATGATGAAAGATATTGTAATGTTTGATACTATGTATCAGCGAAATTTAGAGTATTTTAAAGAATTGCAGTTATATATTAAAGCTGGCGAAGAAAAAATCTTAGAATTGCAACAGCATACTATTCCTAAATTGCGCATGGAAGCTGTAAATTCTCAAAATCAAATGGCAGTTCAAGTAGT
>OGZV01003560.1_pt1 | contig 10321 bp, 4 predicted proteins | sample 1576861 | NCBI WGS metagenome assembly OGZV01 (sample SAMEA3541501, study PRJEB24748) | human gut metagenome | biome: human gut; feature: human-associated habitat; material: faeces | place: China | collected 2012
CGAACGGCAGGGCACCGGGCACGGCCAGCACTAGCCAGCATAGCGCGACTGCCACAAAGCCTTCGCGTGCGTAGAACTTGGTGTTTTTCGGCTTATATTCACACAGAATGCCTGCGCCGACCATACAAATCAGTGCGGTGGCGATATAGGCAGGCAGCTCGGGTTCACGGTAAATGACCGCGGTAAACGCGGGCAGCAGCAGGAACAGGGACTCAATGCCCATCAGCCAGCCGATCAGATAGCGGACGATTGCGAAATTCATCTTCCGCTCCCTCTGGTTGTCGGCAGGAAGATATCCTGAAGGTCGTTCATGCCCTCGAAGGTGGAAACGACGATAACCGTATCGCCTTCATGCAGCACATCGTGGCCGCGCGGAATGATACGCTTGCCCTTGCGGTTGATGCAGCACAGCAGAACATCCGGACGAATCGGCATATCCTGCAGGGGAACGCCGGTGAGGTGGTGCGCCGCAACACGAAATTCAAGCGCTTCTGCACCGCCCAGCTGATGCAGGGTCTCCACGTTGGAGCCCATCGAGTTCTGCATCGCGCGGGTGTACTGGCTGATCAGCTCGGCGGTGGTCTGCTTGGGGCGAATCACCTTGCCGATCGGCATGCTGGCGATGACTTCCTCAAAGTTCACACGGTTGACCTTGGTGAACAGCTTGGCGCGGGAGTGCCGTCCGGCGTGCAGCGCGAGCAGAATGTTCTCCTCGTCCATGCCGGTGAGCGCCGCAAACGCCTCGCAGGTTGCCAGCCCCTCCTCGTCGAGCAGGTCGCGGTCGGTGCCGTCGCCGTAGATGATGGTCGCGTTCGGGAGCATTTCGGAAAGCGCCTCGCAGCGTTCCAGTTTGTTTTCGATAATCTTGACTGCAATGCCGGAATCTAGCAGGATCTTCGCCAGAAAATACGAGATCTTGCCGCCGCCGACCAGCATCGCGGAGGAAATGCGCTTGACCGGCAGACCGACCTTCTCGAAAAATTCGTTCTGCTCGTGCGGCGGAATGATGACGGTGATGTTATCGTTCTCGTGCAGGATGAAGTCGCCCTTCGGGATATAGGTCTGACCGTCGCGGCGGACCATGCACAGCAGCACGTCCGTGCGGAGCAGAGGATTGACCTCGCAGACCGCCATGCCGTCCAGGCGGGACTCGTGCGGAATTTTGAGGTCGAGCAGCTCGATACGTCCGCGGGCAAACGTGCTGACGCTGATGGCCGACGGGAATCGGATCAGACGCGAAACAACACGCGCGGTGGACAGCTCGGGGTTGATGACCATCGAAATACCCAGCTCATCGCGGATAAAGCCGAGGTCGGATACATATTCCGGATCGCGCACACGCGCAATGGCGTGGCAGCCGGATGCTTTACGAGCGATCAGGCAGGAAAGCAGGTTGATTTCGTCATGGGTGGTAACGGCGATGAGCAGGTCGGTATCCTGCACGCCGGCTTCACGCAGAACGTGATAGCTGGTGCCGCTGCCCTTTACTGTAGCAAGGTCGTACATATTGGAAAGCTCGTTCAGCCGGCGTTCGGACAGGTCAATCAGTGTCAGGTCGTGTCCGGCCGCGCTGAGCTGTCCTGCCAGCTCCGAGCCGACTTTGCCGCAGCCTACAATAATGATGCGCATAGCGCACCTCCGATCTATTTCTCTATAGCTGTGCTCTGTTGACACAGTCTTGATACGCATATAGCGATTATAGCTGTTTGACCGAGAAAAAGCAATATCCAGACAGGAATTTTGCAGGAGTTTAGCGGAAAACCGACAGATAGGGAGAAATGGTCGGTGTATAGCTGATAATAGTATGCCCGAAAAAAAGGAAAAACCACCCGAACGGGTGGTTTTCACTGCGGATTAAAGTTCCGCGACAGGTCACTTAAACTGTGTATAAGTGGTATCGCTTGCGTAGCCGTCACTGTCGGTCTGGTGCATGGAGACCAGATTGCCGTTATCATCAAAGGTACGGGTATCGGTTGAGAGGGTGCCGCCTTCGATGGTCGAGCGGGTGGTCTGCGTTTTGCCGTCCACCGAGTACACGGTGAGCACTTCTAACACGATGCCGCTCTCGTCTACGGTGACCGACTGGATGAGCCGTCCCTGACTGTCGTAGCGGTTGTCGGTGGAGGAGGTGATGTTGTCCTCGCCCTCGTAGGTGCGGGAGGACAGCACATCACCGTTGGTGTTCATGCCCATGCGGACGACCATCAGCTCATTGCCGTCTGCGTCGTAAACCGTGTTGACGGCAGAGGACTGACCGTTGTCAACCTCGGTGTAAACCGTCTCGGAGGAGACCGAAAGTTCGCCGTCCTCGTAGTTTTCCGTGCGAAGAACGCGATTTTTGTCGTCATAGCTGCGGCGGTATTCCGAAGTAGAGTTGTTGGTCTTGTCGGTGGTGATAGCATCCGTGCAGTTGCCGTTTCCGTCGTAGGTGTAGTCCGTATAGGTGAAATTGAGCGGTTCTTCCTCGCCTTCCACGGTCTGCATGGTGTAGGAGCGGAAGGTGTTGCCGTCCTTGTCATGGCAGTTGACCGTGTAGCTGCGGTTGCCTTCCTCCGTGCGCAACTCCAGTTCATAGGAAGCAGCACGCGGCAGAACGGAAGCCAGCTGTGTTGGCACCTGCTCCATCACGGCAATGCGGCATGCAGGCGTGCGGTCATACGCGATGGTGGCGCCGAGCACGATGACCGTGCTTACAATACAGGAAATAATGCGTTTGATCATATTTTTGTTCCCCTAAAATAATTAAGGTATAATAATTTCGGTAATCAAGGTGATTCCGGAAAAATGCAGCCGAACCGGAATTCGGCTGCATTCAGCGTTGCTGGATTTTTACTGCAGATGGCTTACTTTACGATTTCCTTCGCTGCAACGGTCAGAGCCTCGACCTTTTCTGCGGCCTCGGCCTTGTTCTCACCCTTGGCCATGATGTAAACCTTGACCTTCGGCTCGGTGCCGGACGGACGGATGATAAAGGTTGTGCCGCCCTCGAGCTCGTAGTACATCACGTTCTGACCCTTAAGCTCCATCGGCTCGGACTTGCCGTCTGCCATGCAGGTGCGGGTGCCCGGCATGTAATCGCGGGTGTAATCGACCTTGTGGGTGCCGATCTGGGTCAGCGGCTTGTCGCGGAGCTCCTGCATGAGCTCCTTCATGCGCTGCAGGCCGGAAACACCCGGCATAACGATCGAAATGGTCTGTTCGCAGTAGTAGCCGTACTTTTCGTACATCTCTTCCATTGCGTCGTACAGGGTCTTGCCCTGGGTACGGTAGTAAGCCGCCATCTCGGCGATCAGCATGGAAGCGGTAACGGCATCCTTGTCGCGGGCATAATCGCCGCCCAGGTAGCCGTAGGATTCCTCAAACGCGAAAATGTACTCGTGCGAGCCGTCCTGCTCGAACTGCTTGATCTTCTCGGCAAGGAACTTGAAGCCGGTGAAGGTATCAAAGCACGCAACGCCGTTCTTTTCAGCCGCCGCGCGTGCCATCTCGGTGGTAACGATGGATTTGAGCACCGCCGGATGGGCAGGCATGGTGTTCGTCAGCTTCTTTGCGGTGATGATGTAATCGGTGAGCAGCACACCGACCTGGTTGCCGGACAGGGTGACATACTCGCCGGACTTGTCCTTGAGGACGATGCCGGTGCGGTCGGAGTCCGGGTCAGTGCCGATGATCAGATCAACATCGTTCTGCTTTGCCAGCTCGATGGCGAGCGTAAAGCCTTCCTTGTACTCCGGGTTCGGGTTCTTGACGGTCGGGAAATCGCCGTCGATCTTCATCTGCTCGGGCTCACAGATAATGTGCTTGTAGCCCAGGCGGCGCAGGATCTCGGGAACCAGACGGTAGCCGGCACCGTGGAACGGCGTGTACACCAGCTTGAACTCATCGGCAACCTGCTTTACGCAGTCCGGATTTACCGCAACCTTAATAACCTCGCCGAGGTAAGCCTCGTCGGTCTCCTTAGACAGAATACGGATCAGACCGTTTTTGACGGACTCATCGTAGTCTGCATTTTTTACATCGGTGAAGATATCGGTCTTTGCCATTTCGCTGGCAACCACGTCTGCCTCGGCCGGAGGAAGCTGTGCGCCATCCTCCCAGTAAACCTTGTAGCCGTTGTACTCCTTCGGGTTGTGGGAAGCCGTGATGTTGATGCCTGCGATGCAGCCGTAGTGACGGACAGCGAAGGACAGCTCCGGGGTCGGACGCAGCTCATCGAACAGCAGCGACTGGATGCCGTTTGCGGCCATGATGCACGCAGACTGCTTGGCGAACTCGGCCGAGAAATGGCGGGAGTCGTATGCAATGGCAACACCGCGGTCCATTGCGGCCTGACCGTTCGATACGATCAGGTTTGCCAGACCCTGTGCAGCCTGACCGACGGTAAAGCGGTTCATGCGGTTGAGGCCGACGCCCAGTACACCGCGCAGACCGGCCGTGCCGAACGACAGCGGCGCAAAGAAACGGCTTTCGATCTCTTCCTGATTATCTGCAACAGCAGCCAGCTCGGCATGCTCGTCCGCAGAGAGGGCAGAGCAGTCCAGCCAACGCTTGTATTCCGACATATAATCCATTGGTATCACCTCATCGTGTTAGTTGGCGCATCGCCGCTTTCAGCCGACGGATTGCCACTATCTAAATTATACAATATCCGGCTGTCAATGCAAGGGGTTTTGCGCGAATTTGTGAAAAGATTCCATGAAGCAGAGTGATGATATACAAAATGACAGAGCAGAAATTGTATGTTCTGTGAGGATACCGGAAAATTCTGCGAAAATGCGGAACCAAAACCGGCAGCAGGCCGTCTATTTAGTCAAAAGCCCTGTCTCAAGATAAAAATAACAGTACACAAATAAACAAAAGAATGGTAGAATAAAGGTAAATTATAATAAGAGGTGATAGCTTTGAAAAAAGTCCTTTCCGCCGTACTGACAGCGGCGCTGCTGGTCAGTACCGTGCCGGCTGCCTTTGCGGCTTCGGATATTGATGGCCACTGGGCAAAGTCCTACATTACTGAGCTGCATGAAAACGGCATTATCAATCCGTCTGCCAGCACGGGCAACTACGGTCCGGATGACAAGGTAACGCGCTGGGAGTTCATGCGCTATATCAACCGCGCGTTCGGCTTTACCGAAAAGGCGGATATCAGCTTCTCGGATGTCAATTCGAGCGATATTTTCTACGAAACCGTGCAGATTGCGGTCAAGCAGGGCTATATCAACGGTGTCGGCAACAACCGTATGGCGCCGGAGGGCACGCTGACCCGAGAGCAGGCGGCAACCATCCTCGGCCGACTGCACAAGTACACGCCGACGGCTAACCTGTCTGCGCTGGATATGTTCTCTGATCGGGCCAAGCTGAGCGATTACAGCAAATCCTACGTTGCGGAAGCGGTCAAGCAGGGTTATATCAACGGCTACACGAACGGTACCTTTAAGCCGCAGGGCACGCTCAGCCGAGGCGAAATCGCCAAAATGCTGTACGGCTATATGGGCACCCCGCTGAATAAGAACGGCAACGTGTACTCGCAGGCTACGCTCAAGAGCGATACCAAAAACGTTACGATTTCCGTACCGTGCACGCTGGCCGATGCGGATATCAAGGGCAATCTGTACATCACCGAGGGCGTTCTGGCGGGCAATGTAACGCTTGAGGATGTCACCGTTGCGGGCGATATCATCGTCAGTGGCGGCAATGTAACGCTGGACGGTGTTTCCGTACTCGAGATGGTCGTCTCCAATCCGACCGGACTGACCCCGCAGGTCATTGCGACCGGCAACACCAACATCGGCACCACCGAGGTAAAAACCTCTGCGACGCTGACCGAGAGCAATCTGGCAGCGACTGCAGGCGGCTTCTCCGATCTTAAAATGAACGGCAGCAGCCTGACGCTGGATGCAGCTGTCTGGGACGTTGCCAATGAGCAGACCGGCAGCATCCTGACGACCGGCAGCACCTCCATCAGCACGCTTACCGCAAACGGCAGAACCACCGTCACCGGCGGCGGCTCGGTCCAGAAGGCGGTGCTCAACGCCAACGGATGTGAGCTGACCATGCAGCCGACCAGCGTTGAACTGGCGAGCGGCGTTACCGCGAAGATTGCCGGCAAGGACGTTGCGGCGTCCACCAGCGTTTCGGTTTCTCCGTCCACGCTGTCTATTGACGTGAACAACAAGGACGCGATCGCGTTCTCCTACGAGTTCACCTTCAACGCGGACAAGAACGATCTGACCCGTGTTTCGGTCAACGGCACCAATCTCAAGCAGGGCACGGATTACAACCTGCTGAGCGACAAGAACGGCATCCGCGTGTACAAAACCTATCTGTCCACGCTCAAGGCGGGCACCTACACCGCAGAACTGACCTTTGAGGACGGCTCCAAGGCAGCCATCGGTCTGGCGGTCAGCAACTCGGCGCAGAGCGCAGTCAGCCCGAGCCAGATTACCTTTGATAAGTACGAGCAGTCCGCAAACCATGCCGATCAGACGGTAAACGTCGTTCTTCCGGCGGGCACGCGTCTGGATTCCGTCAAAATCGGCAGTACGGTGCTCGAGCGTGGCACGGATTACACCTATAATGCAACGAATGGCACGATTCGTCTGCTCAAGGAGACGCTTGCCAAGAAGAGCAAGGGCACTTATACGGTTACATTCGTGCCCAATCAGGGTTCGTCCTTTACCTGCTCGCTGAGCGTAGTAGATACCGCGCCGGTGAACGAAGTACAGCCGTCCACGGTCGATTTTGACGCGAACACCTCGTCCGGCGGCTACGCCGATCTGGTGGTAACGCTTAACATGGTAGACGGTGCAAAGCTCAAGAATATCCGCTCGAACGGCAAGACGCTCGAGGAGAACTGGCAGTACAAGATCGAGGGCAGCAAGGTCACGATCAACAAGTCTGCGGTTGCGGAATTCGGCAAGAGCGGCGCATCCTATGCGGATTTCGTTTTTGTGATGAGCAAGGGTCAAAGTCCGACGCTGCGTGTCAACTACGTTACCACTTACGCGCTGACGGCTTCCGTGGTCGATGATCTCGGTCTGCCGATTTCGGGCGCGTCCGTCACCTTCACGCCTTCGGACGCGGAGAGCGGCACGGCAGCGCAGACGCTGACCACCGGCTCAGGCGGCACGGCAACCGTTTATGTCAAGCGCGGCTCGTACGTTGTAACGGCAACGCATGCGCGCTTTACCGCGGCGGTTACGCAGACGGTCAAAATCTCTGCAGGCCGCACGGTCAAGCTGACCGGCGAGATTCTCGAGAATGTACAGCTGGTTGTCACCAACGCGTACGGCGCACCGCTGTCCGGTGCGGTTGTCACGGTCGGCGGCAAGAGCATCACCACCGGCACGGACGGCACGGCGTCGTTCAGCCTCAAGCGCGGCAGCTATGTGGCGCAGGTGGCGTGCACCGGCTACTCCGCACAGAGCGTACAGCTTTCCGTAACCGATTCGATTCGTGAGCGCGTACAGCTCAAGTAATTTCTCCAAAATGCAAGCCGCCCGGTTTTCCGGGCGGCTTTTTTGCGCGCTTTTACAGGCGGATGGGGGATAGGGCGCAAGGGCGTCAAAACGGCGCACAGCGGCTTGCGGTTGGGGTGTGATAGGAAATAAGGGCGGCCTGCGGCGCAGCGCAGAGCGGCGGCAGACCGCTGGTGGGTGAGGGGATAAGAAAACCCCCGAGGAAGTTTCCTCGGGGGTTCCTTTACGTAAAATCGAATCGCGGGATTCAGAAATTACTTGGTGATGTTGCCGTCAACGTCAACGAAGATTGCAACAACATTCTTGGTGCTGTTGTTATCCTCGAATACGATGTAAGCATTCTTGGTGCCCTTAACGCCATCATACTCGATTGCGCCGTTGTTATCAGCAGCCTTATCATCCTCAGCACTTACGTAGATGATCTTAACATCATCGTCAACCGCCTTGGTGATCAGCTTAGTCTTGTCGCCGATATCATTGGTCTTATCCCAGTAAGATACGATCTGACCCTTTTCATCGTACTCGTCGATAGCAGCCATGGTGCTCGGCTTGTGGTAGTCAGTATTCTCGTTCTTCAGGTAGATAGTGATATCAGATGCAGAGTATACCTTATCAGAAGCCTCATCGAAGCTTACCAGATAGCCTTCCTTCAGAGTGGTGTCGCTGTCACCCTCGATCAGAACGGTCTTCTGGGTGTTAGTATCAACATCAACAGTGTAGGAGGTGTAGGTGGTGTCGCCATCCTTAACAGTGCCGTTTTCCTTAGATACGATACCGTAAACAGTGTCTGCGGTAGAACCGGACGGCTTGGTGGTCAGCTCAACATAAGCTGCAACAACCTTGTTGTCGTCCAGAATGGAAGCAACAGCTGCACCAGACTTAGCCTTGATATCGTTCAGGTTGCGGATGGTGTATGCGTAGAAGTCACCCGGCTTACCATAAGTATTGGTCTTATTTACGAATACAACAGCATCAGAAGCAGCAACCTTGTTGTTGAAGGACTTAGTGTCCTTAACATATACGGTGGTGTCCTTATTCAGAGCCGTAGAACCCTGAACCTCGGTGATCTTGATCTTGTTATCGGAAACATTCGAATACTTGATCAGAACGCCGGTCTTAACATCGGAAGTCTTCAGCTTGGTAGTACCCTGAGAAGTGGAGTCCTTATGAACAACGAACTTGCCTTCGGAACCGTCAGCCTTCAGAATCTTAACTTCCAGCGGATCGAAGCCAGAGTCAATAGTCTGAGAGCCATTGGTGTCCTCTACGATTGCATAGTTCTTGGTGCCCTCAGAGGTCTGCTTAGCAGCGTAAACAATACCGCCGATGGTGTACAGGGTGTAGGTCTCGCCAATCTGATCCTTGAAAGTATTCTCGAAATCAGAATCAACGTCAGTGCCTTCCAGCATAGCAATGTCGTAAGAAGTGCCGTCAATGCTTACCTTGGAGGTGCCCTTGAAGCTGGTCAGCTTGCCCTCAACGGTAGCTGCCTTAACAACAGTGCTCTTAGCAGCAGAGTTGGTAGCCTTGGTGTTGTACAGAGTGGTAACAACAACGATATCGTCCTTCTTAACGCCGTCGTAAATGTCGTTATCCTCAAACTTGATGGTACCAACGCCGTTGTTGATGGAAACCTTCTCGCTGTTTACAGCAGTAACGCGAGCCAGCTTGGACTCAACAACGTAAGCCTTTACGATATCACCGTCATCGTTGCAGATGAACTTAACAGTGTCAGCGGAAGTAGCCTTCAGCTTGGAGATCATGTCATCAGCAACCTGATCAGCGGTCATAGCTGCAGCAGCAGTATCCTTCTTAGCGCCGTAGTTGTAGTTGATGTACTCGTCGTCCTTAGCAATCTTTGCTACATCGTAGTTCTTATCGCCGAAACGAACGGTACCAGCGTCCTTCTGGGACTGCAGGTCATCCTTGGTGATGTTGTAAACCTTGGTCTCGCCGGTTACATAAACGCCGTAGATGGTGTCCTTCTTGTCCGGCTTGTTAGCGGTGCCGCCAGTAGCATCCTTGTACAGTACGGAAACTTCCTCGCCGATGTAGGAGAGGTCCAGCTTGCTGAACTTGAAGTCAGCGTTAGCCTTTGCAACGTCCTTGCCGTCCGGAGTGCCGTATACACGGATCAGACCGGTGTCCAGACCGCAAACGTCCTCGTTGCCTTCGAAGGTACCAACCCACTTCTTCATGCTCATGTACTTCTCGCCAACGGTCTCCAGCTTGTCAGTGCCAAGCAGGTTCATGTTGGTGTACTCGCCGTCACGCAGGGTAACAGTGTGAGCAAAAATGGTGTTGTAGATCAGCTGTGCAGCGTACTGACGCGGGCAAGCGGAAGTGAAGGAAGTGTTAACGTCCTCCAGCAGGCCGTTCTCGTCAGCCAGTGCGTTGGTCTTGGATGCCCAACCGGTGCCTACCAGACCAGCCTTCTGAGCGTTGTAACCCAGGGTTACGAGCAGCATCTTAGCTGCTTCCTGAGCGCTTACCTTTTCGTTCGGAACGAACTTGGTGTTGCTCTTACCAGCAATGATGCCCAGAGACTGGCAGTACTTGATGTAGCCGCGAGCCCAGTGGGAGCCAATGTCGGTGAAAGAGGTCTTGTCATCGTTGTACGCAGAAGCGTCAGAATTACCGGTGCGCAGAACGTAGATCATCTTCGCCATCTCCGCACGGGTTACGGTACCGTTCGGCTTGAAAGAGCCATCGTCGTAGCCGTTAACTACGCCCAGCGATACCAGAGTGTCCACAACTTCGGTGTCAACCTTAATGTCAGCCGAATCCGTGAACGCTGCACCAGCAAACATGGTGAATGCGCAAGCAAACGCCAGTACCAGTGCAAG
>OGZV01003562.1_pt1 | contig 10315 bp, 6 predicted proteins | sample 1576861 | NCBI WGS metagenome assembly OGZV01 (sample SAMEA3541501, study PRJEB24748) | human gut metagenome | biome: human gut; feature: human-associated habitat; material: faeces | place: China | collected 2012
CTTACTTTTCTCGCTGATTTCAGGAGTTTTATTTATCCAGTCGATTTCATCCTCCGGTGAACCGAAGAGCACCACATGCGCCACCTTGCCGTCCCATACCACCTTGCGCACCACCGTGCGGATGGCAGCGCGCTTCTGAGTCACGGTCATGTCGTCGATGTTGTCGTGGAACACGGTCAGCAGCTGCCGCATCACGTCAAACTCGATGCCGCCCAGAACACCGTTGTCGGTGAGGCTTTCCAGTTCCCGGATGCGGGAGCTCAGGGAGGCATCCTGACCGTTCAGCTCCTCAATGCGCTTTTTCAGATGGACTGCGGCGGTGCTGTCGCTGAAGTCAGCCAGCGAATCGATCAGTGCATTGATCTTCCGCTGCGTCTCGGCCTGCTCTTTGCGCAGGGTGGAAAGTTTGGTCTCACACTCGGAGCGGTTGCCTGCGTGGGCGGACTTTGCCTTTTCCAGTTGCTTCATAAAGTCGCTGGAATGGTCGGCAAGGTGTTTGACCTGTTCGCAGATGGCAGCATCCAGCAAATTGCCGTTGGCATTCCGGACATTACATAACTCTCTCCGGCTGCGCTCCTTCAGTTTGCACATATAGGGAAAGACCACCTGCCCGTTGGCAGTTTTGCGCCTGGTGACCTTCGGGTACATCCGGCTGCCGCAGGAGCACCACAGCAGACCGGTGAGCAGGGCTTCGTTGCCGCGGGATGCGTGGTAGGACTTGGATTTGTTCCGTTCCAGCGACTCCTGCACCCGAATCCACCGGTTCGAGGAGATGATGCCGGGGTGTTCGCCCACCGAAACGATCCATTCGCTGATGGGATTGTAGACCGTAGCACGGCCTTTTTCCTGGTCGCTGCGGTTGTAGGCCAGCACGCCCCGCACACCGTCGAAATCGGACTCCGGGGCGAACAGTTCTGCCTCATTGTCCACAAAGTACTGATAGGCGTCCTTGTCTGCAATCAGGTAGACAGGATTCTGCAAAATCGACTTGATGGAAAACCGGGTGAACGAACGCCCGGTTTTTGTTTTGATGCCCTGCCGCAGCAGTTCGGTCTCGGTCATGGTCAGGGAATCGTACTGCTCGTAGAGGTCAAAAATTTTGTAGATGATCTCTGCTTCGTCCGGCAGCAGCTTGAGCTTGCAGGCCTTTTTGGTCTTGCCGTCCACCGTGATGCTCTTGACGCTCTCGGAAGCATAGCCCGTGGGGGTCGTGCCGCCCAGCCAGCGCCCGGTCTTGGACAGCTCATGCATGTTGTCCCGGATGCGCTCCGCAATGGTCTCGCGCTCCAGCTGACTGAATACCGATGCGATGTACATCATCGCGCGGCCCATGGGGCTGGACGTGTCAAAACTTTCCCGGATGGACACAAAGTCGATGCCCAGCCGTCCCAGTTCTTCAATCAGGCTGGAAAAGTCGCTGATGTTGCGGCTGATGCGGTCCAGACGGTAGACCACAATGGCCTTGAATTTCCGGTCCTTGGCCGCAGTCATCATCTTTTTGAAATCCGGGCGGTTCAGGTTGCCGCCGGAAAAGCCCTCGTCCTCAAAGACAACGGCATGTTCCGCGGCGGCATCGCCGTAGTGAGTGCGGATATATTCGCGGCAGAGGTCGATCTGATTTCCGATACTTTCGCCCTTGCCGGTATAGCGGGACTTGCGGGAATAGATGGCAATGGTGTCAGCAGTTTTGGCCATGAGATACTCTTTTCCTGTTGTCCGGTGGCCGTAGATGCGGCTATTGTAGCATGGCAGGCCATCTTTGTAAAGAAAAATAACGATAGTCATACATATTTCATCATACTACGAACGGAGGTGTCAAGGATGTGACAAGGCAGAACAAGCGAAGAAGTCAGGATGTTTGACTATTTCTATGGGCAGTCGGGCGAGATGTTCTCGTATTTCCGGGTGCCCAAAATTTTATTCCGGGACATAAAATTCAAGGACCTGTCCACTGATGCCAAAACGCTGTACGGCATCCTGTTGGACCGCATGGGGCTGTCGGTGAAAAACGGATGGCTGGATGAGCAGGGAAGGGTGTATATCATTTTTCCTGTGCAGGAAGTGATGGATGCACTGGGCTGCGCAGACAACAAGGCTACCAAACTGTTCCGGGAATTGGAAAAGTTTGGTCTGATTGAGCGCAAACGGCGCGGGCTGGGAAAACCCAATCTGATTTACGTCAAAAACTTTGCAGACCCGCGTTTCCGGAATCGTGAAAAGAACGGTTCCGGTGCCGCGGATTCAGCGCAGCAGGAAACGGCAAAATCACGAGGAAATAAGACTGAGTGGAATAAAACCGAGGGGAGTGAACCTGATCCTTTCTCTTCCGACGCGGAGGACGAATCGGATGAGCGCACACGGCTGGAAGCGTATTTTATGCAGTCGTTGGAGGTGGACTTGCTGCTCCGGGCCTGCCCGGATGAGGAGGACACCATCCATCAAATCGTGAATTTTCTGGTGGATACCTGCTCTTCGAAACGCAGAATGCTGCGGGTGGCAGGGGATGACAAGCCCGCGGAGGTCGTGCGCAGCCGATTCATGAAGCTGAATGTTCTGGAACGGCACTGCAACCAGGCCAAGATCCCGGTTATCTCGGTACATGGTCTGCGGCATACCCACGCTTCGGTGCTTCTGTTTGCAGGTGTATCTATTGCAAGCGTGGCAAGGCGGCTGGGGCATTCCAGCATGACAACAACGCAGAAAACCTACCTGCACATCATTCGGGAACTGGAAAATCAGGATATTGACCTTGTAATGCGGTCACTCTCTGGATTAAGCTGATAAAATAATCAACCATCGCTCGCGCTGATGAAGGATGATAAGAAAAACGTGGTCGTTTTGATGTTATTCATAATACAAAAAAGAGTGGCAGTGTTCAAAGCGAAATGCTGTCACTCTTTTTTAAAACTTCAACCTCTCCTGCAAAAAGCGGCACAATAGCTCCGCACAGGCGTTGTGTTGTTTTTGGGGACGGAGGAATCCGGCACAAATAGGCGGCAGACCGTCTAATATTACATCCCGGACATTGGACATCTGGTTGCTGGAAGATTTCTCGAAACGGTTCAGAGATACACAATTCTGCTCCTGCGTGCGGTAGAGTACCTGATAAAATTGCTCGACCAGCTCCAGCTGTGGGTGTGCACTGCTCTCCCGCAGTGCCTGCCACAGCGGTGCCAGGGCATCCGGGGCAAAGCCGGGCACCAGCAGGGTCTGCCCGTCCAGCTCTGCCGGTGTAATATGCGTTCGCTCCCAGAAAGGGCTGCTGCGGCAGACCATGACGGCGGCGGTATGCTGTGAAAGGGCGGTGCGTGCAAGCCCCGCAGCACAGCCGCCCAGGTCCATCACCAGCCCGGCATCCAGTGCGCCCCGTTGCAGTTGCACCGGCACTTCATCGTTGGACAGGGAAGTAAGCTCCAAGGGGATGCCGGGGTACTGCTGCCGGAATGCTTCCAGCACCTCCCCCAGATTGGGCAGATAGTCCGGAACCAGTGCCACGCTGATGCCCAGCCGCAGTGGTGCAGACTGGATGTCCTGATAAGCTTGCTGGCACAGGGCATTGAATTGCTGCACCACCGGCGCAGCCTGTGCCCGGAACCGCTCACCCTTTTCAGTAAGAGCCAGATGATTGCGGTTGTTGACAAACAGCTTGCCGCAAAGCTCTTCTTCCAGTGCAGCAATGCTCAGCCGCAAGGCCTGCCGGGACAGATACATCCGCCCGGCGGTGTGGGTGTAATTCAAATCTTCGCACAGTGCCAGAAAATAGCGCAGCTGCTGGATGGTCATGATGTGCTCCTTTTTACAAAACGCAAGTTTTACTTGATACTTATAAGGATATTATATCTTCTTTTTCTTTGTTTGTAAATGTGATACTTTTAACAAGAACGGCAATAGATTTTTGTCGATGCGAAGGATATAGCAAGAAAAGGAAGGAATTATTATGGAAAAGATCTCCCGTAAAGGATTTCTGAAGATCGCAGCAGCTGCTGCCATGAGCGGCGTGACCGCTGCCGGTCTGGCTGCCTGCAATGCAGCCAGTGGCTCCTCTGGCGCTTCCAGTGCAGCCGGTATCTACACCCCCGGCACCTACACCGCTACTGCCAAGGGCATGAGCGAGATCACCGCCACGGTCACCTTTGATGCCAACACCATCACCAAGGTGGAGCTGGACCTCTCCGGCGAGACCGAGAGCATCGGTGGCGCTGCCAAGGACAAGCTGATCGAGCAGATCATGAACGCCCAGACCAGCCAGATCGACGGCGTGACCGGTGCAACCGTCACCAGCAAGGCCGTGCAGAACGCTGTGGCAGACTGCATCCAGCAGGCCAGCGGCGGTGCCATCAACCCTGCACAGCAGTCCACCGAGGAAACCTCCTCTACCGCCGACTGGCTGGGTGAGGCACCGGAGATCGCCGAGAGCGATATCAAGCAGACCGTGGACTGCGAGGTTCTGGTGGTGGGCGCCGGTTCTTCCGGTAGCTTTGCTGCCGCCGCTGCCGCCGAGGCTGGTGCCAAGACCATCCTCATCGAGAAGTTTGGTCACGATATGGCCAGCGGCATCCGGGATACGCTGGCAGCCTGCGGCTCCAAGCAGCAGCAGGAGGACGGCGACGACGTGAGCAAGAAGGACGCCGTGTGCTACCTGTGCAACTGGAGTCAGGGATACACCCGCCGCAGTCTGGCACAGGTCTGGGCCGATAAGAGCGGCGAGACCATGGACTGGTTCACGGATGTTCTGGCCGAAAGCGGTATCGACTTCCGCCACGAGATCGACGAAAAGCACGAGGGTGACAATTACGAGGTTCTGGATGTCGGCCACAGCACCCAGTATGGCGAAGAATACAGCGAGCAGCTGACCATGGATGCCGTGCTGAAGCACGCTGAGGCAGACGGCCTTGAAGTGCAGTACGAGATCACCATGGTCAAGCTGGAAAAGGACGGAGACCGCGTCACCGGCCTCATCGCCAAGAATGCCAACGATGAATATGTGCGCTACAACGCTTCCAAGGGCGTGATCCTCGCCTGCGGCGGCTACAGCGGAAACGAGACCATGATGAACGCCCTGCAGCCCCAGAGCGTGGAGCAGACCTGCGTCAACTACTCCAAGCCCGGCGCAAAGGGCGACGGCATCAAGGCGTGCCTGTGGGCTGGTGCCATCATGGACACCACCCACACCTCCATGATCTTCGACCGTGGTGCCATCAAGCCGGACCAGACCGGCGAGTACGGCAAGGCCAGCGATGGTGCCCTCTTCTGGATGGGCAGCCAGCCGTTCTTGAAGGTGAACCTGAAGGGTGAACGCTTTATGAACGAGTATATGCCCTACGATTTGGTGCTGCACGCTGCCGCCAGCCAGCCCTACCACACCTACTGCACCGTGTGGGACAGCAAGTATGCCGAGGACTGCGAGCACTTCGCCACCCATGGCTGCAGCCGTCTGTATCCCCATGTCAACGGCACCAACCCGGTGTTCCCCATGGACTATGTGCAGGCAATGAACGCCGACCTGCAGGATCAGGGCTACATCGTGGAGGCCGACACCATCGAGGAGCTGGCCGACAAGCTGGGTCTGCCGAAGGAGACCTTTACCGCTACGGTGGACCATTACAATGAGCTGGCCGCCAAGGGCGAGGATGAGGACTACGGCAAGGAGAACTACCGCCTCTCCACCCTGAGCGAGGCACCCTTCTACGGCGTCCGTCAGGCCGGCGGCTATCTGATCTGCACCATCGACGGCATCCAGATCGACGACAATATGCACGCCATTGATCAGGACTTCAAGGCCATTCCCGGTCTGTATGTCATTGGTGACATGAGCGGCAACTACTTCTCCGGCAGCTATCCCAGCCTGATGGCAGGTGCCGCCGCAGGCCGCAGTGCCACCTTCGGCCGCCTTGCCGGTCAGAACGCTGCCGCAGGCATCTGATTACAACGTTTTCCTTCTCTTCTAATTATATCTGCACCTGAAAAAGCCGCTCCGGGTCTAGCCGGGGCGGCTTTTCTGATGAATGCGGAGAAGAAAATGTATTCTCAGGCGTGAAAACCGCTCACTGCCCTTCTTTTCCGTTCGGATGCTCGTCCTTCTCCAGAACAAGATCCATGAGATATTCAAAGGTGATAAGCACGCGCGCATAGAAATAGTTGGCGGTAAGGTTCCGGTCGTCCAGCATCTTGTCGTCCAGCAGCACAAAGGCAGGGTCTGCACAGCGGGCGATGGGAGAATTGTCGGCACCCACAAAGGCAATGATGCTCCGGTGCTGTGCAAAGGAATCCTGTACCGGCTTCAGGATGGTGCCAGTCTTTCCACTCTTGCTGATGGCAATGACCAGCCCGGCATTCAGTGCACCGCTTTCGTAGACCTCATAGCTGTTGGAGCCGATGGCGCAGTAGCCCAGAACCAGCAGCTTCCGCACCATAAATTCCTGCAAAGGGGCACAGAACCCGGTGCCTGTCACAAGGATGGGCTTTTGCCGGTTGGCGTGGAGCAGCTCCACAAAGCGGTGTATTTTTTCTTCTGGGATACCCCCGATAAAGGCGGTGATGTCGGAGGCGTGGTTTTTGTTGTCGATCTCGTTCTGGATCAGAAAACCGATGCGGTAGATCATATCGGTGTAGCCGGTATAGCCCATCTTTTTGCTCAGCCGGATCACGGCCGCGGGGGAGGTATAATTCTGCGCTGCAAACTCTCGCACGCTGCACTGACCGCCGTTTTTTGCGGTTTCCAGCACCGCCTGCAAAAGCTGCTGCTCGTTGGCATTCAGATGGTGCTGATCTGCCAGTTTATAAAGGTCGTGTTTCATATTTTACTCCGATTTTCGAATCAAAGAACGGCTTGATTCCATAAAGTATACGCTGAATCGCGTATTTTGTCAATAAACATTTCGATGTATCCAACATGAAAGCGAAACATGTTTCAGCTTTTGCGAACAAGTTCAAAAAAAGTCCAATTCGGTAGATTTTTTTGTGCAGAGTGATATAATCAAGCCATCGAAACGGTAAGGTGCACCCCCGAAACGAAGAGACAATTTGAAAAGAGAGATTCATGGAACGTTAGGAGAACACCAATGAAACAAAAAGTTATGGATGCTATGCAGAGCTTTTCCAGAGCTCTGATGGGCCCCGTTCTGTTCCTGCCCATTGCGGGTATGCTGCAGGCGATTTCTTCGGTCATGAGCAACACGGCACTGGTGACAGAGGGCGGTGTTGTCTGGACCCTCGGCAAATTCATCAATGGCGGCGTTGGAGCAGTCATTGGCAATCTGGGTATCCTGTTCTGCGTGGGCATCGCAATGAGCCTTGCCAAAAAGCGCAAGGCAGATGCGGCATTTCTGGCACTGGTCAGCTATCTGGTCTGGCTGGCAGCCAATTCCCGCTGGCTGGATGTGGCAGGACTGACCATCGCCGGTGATACGGCAAGCGCTTTGTACGGCACCGGTCAGACCATCTGCCTCGGCTATCACGTTACTGACATGGGCGTATTTCTGGGCATGATCCTTGGCGTGGTGGTGGCGCTGGTCCACAACCGCTTCATCGACACCGAGTTTGAAGGTGCCATGGCCATGTACGGCAACAGCAAGTTCGTCTTTGTGGTGCTGCTGCCCATCGTTCTGGTCATGGCGGTGGTTGCCAGCTACGTCTGGCCTGTGGCTGCGGCGGGTATCAACGCCCTGACCGGTGTCATGGCAAGTGCAGGCGCGTTCGGTGTGTTCCTGTACGGCTTCTTGAACCGCGTGCTGATCCCCACGGGTCTGCATCATCTGGTCTGGTCGCCCTTCCTCTACTCCGCACTGGGCGACAGCATGATCATCGGCGGTGAGCAGATCGTTGGCGCAAAGCCTGTGTTCCTTGCCCTGCTCAGTGACCCCAGCGTGGCAATGATGCGGGATTCCGCACGTTTTCTGACCTACGGTCTGATGAAGACCTTCGGCGTGATCGGCGTGGCAATGGCTTTCATCTCCACCGCCAAAAAGGAGAAGAAGGCTGCCACCAAGGCACAGATCATCCCGGCTACCCTTACCGCCTGTCTGGTGGGCGTGACCGAGCCGCTGGAATTCACCTTCCTGTTTGCAGCTCCCGCGCTGTGGCTGGTGTACTCGGTTCTGGACGGTCTGTTCCAGATGATCGTTTACCTTGTGGGCATCCGGGTCTGCGCCACCAACGGCATCATTGATTTTCTGGTGTTGAACCTGCCTGCCGGTATCGGTCGCACCCGCTGGCCGCTGTATGTGCTGGTGGGTCTGGTGGAGATCGTGGTAATGTACCTCGTTTTCCGCTTCCTCATCGTGAAGATGAACCTCAAGACCCCCGGCCGTGAGGACGGCGAAGAAGTCACCGACCTTGCTGCAAACGCAGCTGCTGTCAAGCAACAGATCCGCAGCGGCGCAGCCGAAAAGACTGCTGCCAGCGCAAACGATGCACAGACCGCAGCCCATATCGTGGAAGGACTGGGCGGTGCAGAGAACATCCTGAACACCGATAACTGCATGACCCGTCTGCGAGTGCAGGTCAAGGATGCCGCTCTGGTCAAGGACAAGGAGTGGTTCAAGCCCACCGGCTCCGCAGGTCTTGTGGTAAAGGGCAACAACATCCAGATCATTTACGGCCCCAAAGTGGGAAAGATGCGTGCCATCGTGGACAGCTACCTTGGCCGCGCAGAATAAGATATCCGCTTTTATTCATCATACAAAAAACATTATAATAGGAGGCTTGCCTTATGAAAACGTTCAAACTGGTCATCGCCGGCGGCGGCAGCACTTATACCCCCGGCATCGTCAAGAGCCTGCTGGTGCAGAAGGATCGCTTCAAGCTGAATGAGCTGGTGCTCTACGATAACAACGCAGAGCGTCAGGAGGCTGTGGGTGTCATCGTCCGCCATGTGGTGGAAATGTTCGACCCGGAACTGAAGCTGACCCTGACCACCGACCCGGAAGTTGCCATGACCGATGCCGACTTCATCTTTGCACAGATGCGTGTCGGCCTGTACGCTATGCGTGAGCAGGACGAGAAGATCCCGCTGAAGTACGGCGTTGTGGGTCAGGAGACCTGCGGCCCCGGCGGTCTGGCTTACGGCCTGCGTACTATCTACCCCATGGTGGAGCTGATCGATTACTGCGAAAAGTACGCAAAGCCCACCTACTGGATCGTCAACTACTCCAACCCCGCTGCCATCGTGGCAAAGGCAACCTTCCGTCTGCGCCCGAAGGCTCGTATCCTGAACATCTGCGATATGCCGGTTGCCATCGAGCGCAACATGGCCGAGATTCTGGAGTGCGACCGTCATGATCTGGAAGTGGACTACTTTGGTCTGAACCACTTCGGCTGGTTCACCAAGGTGCGCCTGAACGGCGAGGATGTGACCGAGAAGCTCAAGAGCTATGTAGCAGAGCACGGCTATATGCCCCAGAACGCCAAGAGCGATGTGCTGCACAGCGATCCGTCTTGGCTGCACACCTACGCAAACGCCAAGAACATCTGCTCTGCTTTCCATGACTATCTGCCCAACACCTATATGCAGTACTACCTGCTGGGCGATGAAGTTGTAAAGAGCAGCGATCCCAACCACACCCGTGCCAACGAGGTCATGGAAGGCCGCGAGAAGCGCATCTTTGATGCTGTGGCAGATTATCGTGCCGGTAAGGACGTAGACCTGACCAAGTTCTTCGGCGGTGTGCACGGCGAGTTCATCGTGGACGTTGCCATGAGCCTTGCCTTCGACCTGCGCAAGCGCTATCTGGTCATGGTGGAGAACAACGGCGCTGTGGAGAACCTGCCCTCCGACGCCATGGTGGAGATTCCCGCTTATATCACCGACCGCGGCCCGGAACCCGTGCGTGTGGGCGAGATTCCCACCTTCTACAAGGGTCTGATCGAGCAGCAGGAGGCTGTGGAGAAGCTGATCGTGGATGCCGCTGTGGAGCACTCCTACGAGAAGGCACTGATGGCCTTTACTCTGTCCAAGACCGTGCCCAGCCTGCTGGTCGCCAAGAAGATCTTGGACGATATGATCGTTGCCAACAAGGCTTACTGGCCGGAGCTGCACTGATAAGTACTTCGTCAGCGGCTGATACCGGACAACTGAGCCCATAAAACATTGAACGCCTCCCCGGCATTCCTTCCAAGAAGGATGCCGGGGAGTTTTTTTGCTGTCATATTTACAAGTCAGAGGAATCGAAGAAGTCTTTTAATGTAATTCCTAAACCCTGACAAATTCTTTCAATCGTCTCTACGCTTAACTGCCCTCCCCGACGGGCGGTGGTTTGAATCGTGGAGTACGATATTCCGCATTTCTTTGCCAACACACACAGATTCATATCACGCG
>OGZV01003563.1_pt1 | contig 10310 bp, 5 predicted proteins | sample 1576861 | NCBI WGS metagenome assembly OGZV01 (sample SAMEA3541501, study PRJEB24748) | human gut metagenome | biome: human gut; feature: human-associated habitat; material: faeces | place: China | collected 2012
TGAACACAATGTAATAAACAGAATGGATTAGGGCTTTATGACTTCACAGTACAAAATAAATGTCGATATAATACTTGAAAATGCAAGCAATGCCATCAAAAAATTTGAGTGGTACGAGAATCGAACCCGTGTCCCCACCTTGGAAGGGTGGGATGATAACCACTACACTAACCGCCCATGTGTTGGATGGTGTAACTGTAATGACGAGGTAATAAGTGATGGCGACTATATCACCACCGAAACACAGCGATTACTTAAAAGGGTAATCACTACTGCGATTCTAATTGTTGGAATAAACCAAACCTCTTCCGATAATGTTGGAACGAGAGTAATTAATAGTGACATGAGTTGCTATGGTAACAATCTAATGCTTACATCGTATATTAATGTACAACTCGTATACGTTTAAGTGTGATTGCGCCTATTGCAGAAGGAATGTTAAACGAGAAGCTCAGACAATACTGAAGCTGTGTTAAAGACCTATTAGTTGAACATGTTATGGTAGGTACATATATGAGGAATATGAGTCGTCACATCAATGTATAGTAACTACCGGAATCACTATTATATTGGTCATAATTAATATGACCAATCGGCGTGTGTTTTATATACCTCTCTTATTTAGTATAAGAAGATCAGTACTCACTTCTTCATTAATACTAATTTTTAACCTCTAATTATCAACAGTTGGAATAAAAATCAACTATCATCTACTAACTAGTATTTACGTTACTAGTATATTATCATATACGGTGTTAGAAGATGACGCAAATGATGAGAAATAGTCATCTAAATTAGTGGAAGCTGAAACGCAAGGATTGATAATGTAATAGGATCAATGAATATTAACATATAAAATGATGATAATAATATTTATAGAATTGTGTAGAATTGCAGATTCCCTTTTATGGATTCCTAAATCCTCGAGGAGAACTTCTAGTATATCTACATACCTAATATTATAGCCTTAATCACAATGGAATCCCAACAATTACATCAAAATCCACATTCTCTACATGGTAGCGCCTATGCTTCGGTTACTTCTAAGGAAGTCCCATCAAATCAAGATCCGTTAGCCGTTTCAGCTTCCAATTTACCGGAATTTGATAGAGATTCCACTAAGGTTAATTCTCAACAAGAGACAACACCTGGGACATCAGCTGTTCCAGAGAACCATCATCATGTCTCTCCTCAACCTGCTTCAGTACCACCTCCACAGAATGGACAGTACCAACAGCACGGCATGATGACCCCAAACAAAGCTATGGCCTCTAACTGGGCACATTACCAACAACCATCTATGATGACGTGTTCACATTATCAAACGTCACCTGCGTATTATCAACCGGACCCACACTATCCGTTGCCACAGTATATCCCACCACTGAGTACTTCCTCACCTGATCCAATCGATTTAAAAAATCAACACTCTGAAATACCTCAAGCTAAGACAAAGGTGGGAAATAACGTCTTACCACCACACACTTTAACATCAGAAGAAAACTTTTCTACATGGGTTAAATTTTACATCAGATTTTTGAAGAACTCTAATCTCGGTGACATCATTCCAAATGACCAGGGTGAAATCAAAAGACAAATGACTTATGAAGAACATGCGTATATATACAATACCTTCCAAGCATTTGCCCCATTTCATTTATTGCCAACATGGGTAAAACAAATTTTAGAAATTAATTATTCTGACATCCTTACAGTCCTTTGTAAAAGTGTGTCCAAAATGCAAACTAACAATCAAGAATTAAAAGATTGGATAGCTCTTGCCAACCTTGAGTACAACGGAAGTACATCTGCTGATACATTTGAAATTACAGTCAGCACGATCATTCAAAGGCTAAAAGAAAACAATATCAATGTTAGCGACAGATTGGCCTGTCAACTAATACTTAAAGGTCTATCCGGTGACTTCAAATACCTACGTAATCAATATCGTACCAAAACGAACATGAAACTTTCCCAATTATTCGCTGAAATTCAATTAATATATGACGAAAATAAAATCATGAATCTAAATAAACCGTCCCAATACAAACAACACAGCGAATACAAAAATGTTTCTCGCACATCTCCAAACACGACTAACACAAAGGTTACAACTCGTAATTATCATAGAACAAATAGTTCAAAACCAAGAGCAGCAAAAGCTCACAATATTGCTACATCTAGTAAATTCTCAAGGGTGAACAATGATCACATTAATGAATCAACCGTTTCATCACAATACTTAAGCGATGACAACGAACTTAGTCTTAGGCCAGCAACAGAAAGAATCTAAGCCAACACACACAATAGACTCGAATGACGAACTACCTGATCACCTTCTTATTGATTCAGGAGCTTCGCAAACGCTTGTCAGATCAGCCCATTATTTACACCATGCAACACCCAATTCTGAAATAAACATAGTCGATGCTCAAAAACAAGACATTCCTATAAATGCCATTGGTAATCTTCACTTCAACTTTCAGAACGGCACCAAAACATCAATAAAAGCACTACACACACCAAACATAGCCTATGATCTATTAAGTTTGAGTGAGCTGGCTAATCAAAATATTACTGCCTGCTTTACCAGAAACACTTTAGAAAGATCGGATGGTACAGTACTAGCTCCCATAGTCAAACATGGAGACTTTTACTGGTTATCTAAAAAATACCTAATTCCTTCGCACATTTCAAAGCTAACAATAAACAACGTCAACAAAAGCAAAAGCGTAAATAAATATCCATATCCGTTAATACATCGAATGCTTGGACATGCTAACTTCCGAAGTATTCAGAAGTCTCTTAAGAAGAATGCAGTTACATATTTGAAGGAATCGGATATTGAATGGTCTAACGCTAGCACATATCAATGTCCTGACTGTCTAATCGGCAAAAGCACGAAACATAGACATGTCAAAGGATCACGACTAAAGTACCAAGAATCATATGAGCCTTTTCAGTACTTGCATACCGATATATTTGGTCCTGTACATCACTTACCGAAAAGTGCACCTTCTTACTTTATATCGTTTACAGATGAGAAAACCAGATTCCAATGGGTGTACCCATTACACGACCGTCGTGAAGAATCTATCCTCAATGTTTTTACATCGATATTAGCATTTATTAAGAACCAATTCAATGCTCGCGTTCTAGTTATCCAGATGGATCGTGGCTCCGAGTACACTAACAAAACTCTTCATAAGTTCTTTACGAACAGAGGTATTACTGCATGCTATACAACCACGGCAGATTCTAGAGCACACGGTGTCGCTGAACGATTAAATCGTACTTTATTAAACGATTGTCGCACACTGCTTCATTGCAGTGGTCTACCAAATCATCTATGGTTCTCAGCAGTCGAATTTTCTACTATAATCAGAAATTCATTAGTCTCACCAAAAAACGATAAATCTGCAAGACAACATGCAGGTTTAGCTGGACTGGACATTACTACTATACTACCTTTCGGTCAACCGGTTATAGTTAACAACCATAATCCCGACTCGAAAATACATCCTCGTGGCATTCCAGGTTACGCCTTACATCCGTCACGAAACTCTTATGGCTATATTATCTATCTTCCATCATTAAAAAAGACAGTAGATACTACCAATTACGTTATATTACAAGACAAGCAATCCAAATTGGACCAATTCAATTATGATACACTCACCTTTGATGATGATCTCAATCGTTTAACAGCCCATAACCAATCTTTTATTGAACAAAATGAAACAGAGCAGTCATATGATCAAAATACAGAATCTGATCATGACTATCAATCGGAGATTGAAATAAACTCTGATCCTCTAGTGAACGACTTCTCGTCCCAATCAATGAACCCTTTACAATTAGACAAGGAACCAGTCCAAAAAGTACGTGCACCAAAAGAAGTTGATGCCGACATATCTGAATACAATATTCTTCCATCTCCTGTACGATCTCGTACACCCCATATCATTAATAAAGAGAGTACCGAAATGGGTGGTACCATTGAATCAGATACTACTTCACCTAGACACTCGTCTACCTTCACTGCACGAAACCAAAAGCGACCTGGTAGTCCCAATGATATGATTGATTTGACCTCACAGGATAGAGTTAATTATGGACTTGAAAACATCAAAACTACACGTTTGGGTGGTACGGAGGAACCATATATTCAACGAAATAGTGATACAAATATCAAATACAGGACTACAAATAGTACGCCCTCAATAGATGACCGTTCGTCCAACAGTGAATCCACTACTCCCATCATCTCCATAGAAACAAAGGCTGTATGTGATAATACACCCTCCATTGATACGGATCCGCCAGAATATCGATCTTCTGACCATGCGACTCCTAATATAATGCCTGACAAATCCTCAAAAAATGTTACGGCTGATTCTATTCTTGACGACCTCCCACTTCCTGACTTAACCCATAAATCTCCTACGGACACTTCTGATGTTTCAAAAGATATTCCACACATACACTCTCGTCAGACTAATTCCAGTTTGGGTGGTATGGATGATTCTAATGTTCTGACTACTACCAAAAGTAAGAAAAGATCATTAGAAGATAATGAAACTGAAATTGAGGTATCCCGAGACACATGGAATAATAAGAATATGAGAAGTCTGGAACCACCAAGATCGAAGAAACGCATAAATTTAATTGCAGCAATAAAAGGAGTGAAATCGATCAAACCAGTTCGAACGACCTTAAGATATGATGAAGCAATTACATATAATAAAGACAACAAAGAAAAAGACAGATATGTTGAAGCTTATCATAAAGAAATTAGCCAACTATTGAAAATGAACACTTGGGATACAAACAAATATTATGATAGAAATGACATAGATCCTAAAAAAGTAATAAACTCAATGTTTATATTTAACAAGAAACGTGATGGTACACACAAAGCTAGATTTGTTGCAAGAGGCGACATTCAACACCCCGATACATATGATTCTGATATGCAATCCAATACCGTACATCACTATGCACTGATGACGTCACTGTCAATCGCATTAGACAACGACTATTATATCACACAGCTGGACATATCCTCTGCTTACTTATATGCTGATATCAAAGAAGAATTATACATAAGACCTCCACCACATTTAGGTTTGAATGATAAATTACTACGTTTGAGAAAATCACTCTATGGTTTGAAACAAAGTGGTGCAAACTGGTATGAAACCATTAAATCATATTTAATAAATTGTTGCGACATGCAAGAAGTTCGCGGATGGTCATGCGTATTTAAGAATAGTCAAGTAACAATTTGCTTATTCGTTGATGATATGATATTATTCAGCAAAGACTTAAATGCAAATAAGAAAATCATAACAACACTCAAGAAACAATACGATACAAAGATAATAAATCTGGGTGAAAGTGATAACGAAATTCAGTACGACATACTTGGATTAGAGATCAAATATCAAAGAAGCAAGTACATGAAATTAGGTATGGAAAAATCCTTGACAGAAAAATTACCCAAACTAAACGTACCTTTGAACCCAAAAGGAAAGAAACTTAGAGCTCCAGGTCAACCAGGTCATTATATAGACCAGGATGAACTAGAAATAGATGAAGATGAATACAAAGAGAAAGTACATGAAATGCAAAAGTTGATTGGTCTAGCTTCATATGTTGGATATAAATTTAGATTTGACTTACTATACTACATCAACACACTTGCTCAACATATACTATTCCCCTCTAGGCAAGTTTTAGACATGACATATGAGTTAATACAATTCATGTGGGACACTAGAGATAAACAATTAATATGGCACAAAAACAAACCTACCAAGCCAGATAATAAACTAGTCGCAATAAGCGATGCTTCATATGGTAACCAACCATATTACAAGTCACAAATTGGTAACATTTTCCTACTCAACGGAAAAGTGATTGGAGGAAAGTCGACAAAGGCTTCGTTAACATGCACTTCAACTACAGAAGCAGAAATACACGCAGTCAGTGAAGCTATACCGCTATTGAATAACCTCAGTCACCTTGTGCAAGAACTTAACAAGAAACCAATTATTAAAGGCTTACTTACTGATAGTAGATCAACGATCAGTATAATTAAGTCTACAAATGAAGAGAAATTTAGAAACAGATTTTTTGGCACAAAGGCAATGAGACTTAGAGATGAAGTATCAGGTAATAATTTATACGTATACTACATCGAGACCAAGAAGAACATTGCTGATGTGATGACAAAACCTCTTCCGATAAAAACATTTAAACTATTAACTAACAAATGGATTCATTAGATCTATTACATTATGGGTGGTATGTTGGAATAAAAATCCACTATCGTCTATCAACTAATAGTTATATTATCAATATATTATCATATACGGTGTTAAGATGATGACATAAGTTATGAGAAGCTGTCATCGAAGTTAGAGGAAGCTGAAGTGCAAGGATTGATAATGTAATAGGATAATGAAACATATAAAACGGAATGAGGAATAATCGTAATATTAGTATGTAGAAATATAGATTCCATTTTGAGGATTCCTATATCCTCGAGGAGAACTTCTAGTATATTCTGTATACCTAATATTATAGCCTTTATCAACAATGGAATCCCAACAATTATCTAATTACCCACATATATCTCATGGTAGCGCCTGTGCTTCGGTTACTTCTAAGGAAGTCCACACAAATCAAGATCCGTTAGACGTTTCAGCTTCCAAAATTCAAGAATATGATAAGGCTTCCACTAAGGCTAACTCTCAACAGACAACAACACCTGCTTCATCAGCTGTTCCAGAGAACCCCCATCATGCCTCTCCTCAACCTGCTTCAGTACCACCTCCACAGAATGGGCCGTACCCACAGCAGTGCATGATGACCCAAAACCAAGCCAATCCATCTGGTTGGTCATTTTACGGACACCCATCTATGATTCCGTATACACCTTATCAAATGTCGCCTATGTACTTTCCACCTGGGCCACAATCACAGTTTCCGCAGTATCCATCATCAGTTGGAACGCCTCTGAGCACTCCATCACCTGAGTCAGGTAATACATTTACTGATTCATCCTCAGCGGACTCTGATATGACATCCACTAAAAAATATGTCAGACCACCACCAATGTTAACCTCACCTAATGACTTTCCAAATTGGGTTAAAACATACATCAAATTTTTACAAAACTCGAATCTCGGTGGTATTATTCCGACAGTAAACGGAAAACCCGTACGTCAGATCACTGATGATGAACTCACCTTCTTGTATAACACTTTTCAAATATTTGCTCCCTCTCAATTCCTACCTACCTGGGTCAAAGACATCCTATCCGTTGATTATACGGATATCATGAAAATTCTTTCCAAAAGTATTGAAAAAATGCAATCTGATACCCAAGAGGCAAACGACATTGTGACCCTGGCAAATTTGCAATATAATGGCAGTACACCTGCAGATGCATTTGAAACAAAAGTCACAAACATTATCGACAGACTGAACAATAATGGCATTCATATCAATAACAAGGTCGCATGTCAATTAATTATGAGAGGTCTATCTGGCGAATATAAATTTTTACGCTACACACGTCATCGACATCTAAATATGACAGTCGCTGAACTGTTCTTAGATATCCATGCTATTTATGAAGAACAACAGGGATCGAGAAACAGCAAACCTAATTACAGGAGAAATCCGAGTGATGAGAAGAATGATTCTCGCAGCTATACGAATACAACCAAACCCAAAGTTATAGCTCGGAATCCTCAAAAAACAAATAATTCGAAATCGAAAACAGCCAGGGCTCACAATGTATCCACATCTAATAACTCTCCCAGCACGGACAACGATTCCATCAGTAAATCAACTACTGAACCGATTCAATTGAACAATAAGCACGACCTTCATCTTAGGCCAGAAACTTACTGAATCTACAGTAAATCATACTAATCATTCTGATGATGAACTCCCTGGACACCTCCTTCTCGATTCAGGAGCATCACGAACCCTTATAAGATCTGCTCATCACATACACTCAGCATCATCTAATCCTGACATAAACGTAGTTGATGCTCAAAAAAGAAATATACCAATTAACGCTATTGGTGACCTACAATTTCACTTCCAGGACAACACCAAAACATCAATAAAGGTATTGCACACTCCTAACATAGCCTATGACTTACTCAGTTTGAATGAATTGGCTGCAGTAGATATCACAGCATGCTTTACCAAAAACGTCTTAGAACGGTCTGACGGCACTGTACTTGCACCTATCGTAAAATATGGAGACTTTTACTGGGTATCTAAAAAGTACTTGCTTCCATCAAATATCTCCGTACCCACCATCAATAATGTCCATACAAGTGAAAGTACACGCAAATATCCTTATCCTTTCATTCATCGAATGCTTGCGCATGCCAATGCACAGACAATTCGATACTCACTTAAAAATAACACCATCACGTATTTTAACGAATCAGATGTCGACTGGTCTAGTGCTATTGACTATCAATGTCCTGATTGTTTAATCGGCAAAAGCACCAAACACAGACATATCAAAGGTTCACGACTAAAATACCAAAATTCATACGAACCCTTTCAATACCTACATACTGACATATTTGGTCCAGTTCACAACCTACCAAAAAGTGCACCATCCTATTTCATCTCATTTACTGATGAGACAACAAAATTCCGTTGGGTTTATCCATTACACGACCGTCGCGAGGACTCTATCCTCGATGTTTTTACTACGATACTAGCTTTTATTAAAAACCAGTTTCAGGCCAGTGTCTTGGTTATACAAATGGACCGTGGTTCTGAGTATACTAACAGAACTCTCCATAAATTCCTTGAAAAAAATGGTATAACTCCATGCTATACAACCACAGCGGATTCCCGAGCACATGGAGTCGCTGAACGGCTAAACCGTACCTTATTAGATGACTGCCGTACTCAACTGCAATGTAGTGGTTTACCGAACCATTTATGGTTCTCTGCAATCGAATTTTCTACTATTGTGAGAAATTCACTAGCTTCACCTAAAAGCAAAAAATCTGCAAGACAACATGCTGGCTTGGCAGGACTTGATATCAGTACTTTGTTACCTTTCGGTCAACCTGTTATCGTCAATGATCACAACCCTAACTCCAAAATACATCCTCGTGGCATCCCAGGCTACGCTCTACATCCGTCTCGAAACTCTTATGGATATATCATCTATCTTCCATCCTTAAAGAAGACAGTAGATACAACTAACTATGTTATTCTTCAGGGCAAGGAATCCAGATTAGATCAATTCAATTACGACGCACTCACTTTCGATGAAGACTTAAACCGTTTAACTGCTTCATATCAATCGTTCATTGCGTCAAATGAGATCCAAGAATCCAATGATCTTAACATAGAATCTGACCATGACTTCCAATCTGACATTGAACTACATCCTGAGCAACCGAGAAATGTCCTTTCAAAAGCTGTGAGTCCAACCGATTCCACACCCCCGTCAACTCATACTGAAGATTCGAAACGTGTTTCTAAAACCAATATTCGCGCACCCAGAGAAGTTGACCCCAACATATCTGAATCTAATATTCTTCCATCAAAGAAGAGATCTAGCACCCCCCAAATTTCCAATATCGAGAGTACCGGTTCGGGTGGTATGCATAGATTAGATGTTCCTTTACTTGCTCCCATGTCCCAATCTAACACACATGAGTCGTCGCACGCCAGTAAATCTAAAGATTTCAGACACTCAGACTCGTACAGTGAAAATGAGACTAATCATACAAACGTACCAATATCCAGTACGGGTGGTACCAACAACAAAACTGTTCCGCAGATAAGTGACCAAGAGACTGAGAAAAGGATTATACACCGTTCACCTTCGATCGATACTTCCTCATCAGAAAGTAATTCATCATATCTCGTCATATCCTCTGCCATTTTCCAATCTTCCTCTGGAAAACGTGCTTCAATTGACTTGATCTCATTCGAATCCAATGGTTCCCAATAATCCACAAATTTGAATGTGTTTTCACTGTCTTTTTCAAAGGTTGCTGAAACTGCATATTTTCCTGTATAGTCTGCATTGCTTTCATACGAGGTAATTCCAAACAATGTAATTGTATCGTCCTGTGTTTCTTCTGATATCACAAAAACCTTTGCAGAAACATCAATATCATTTTCTGAGTTCTGATACCAAGTTTCGTGCATCCATTTAACTGCCCATCCTAAAAGATTAGCATCATCACTGCATCCATCTGGAAAATAAAAATAGGTGTCTTTTGTTGTTACATAAACAACACCGG
>OGZV01003564.1_pt1 | contig 10310 bp, 5 predicted proteins | sample 1576861 | NCBI WGS metagenome assembly OGZV01 (sample SAMEA3541501, study PRJEB24748) | human gut metagenome | biome: human gut; feature: human-associated habitat; material: faeces | place: China | collected 2012
CCATCAAGACCATTGTGGAGGACCCCGAGATCGGTGCCATCTACAAGGGCAAGGTGACCCGCCTGATGAACTTTGGTGCCTTTGTGGAGATCGCTCCGGGCAAGGAAGGCCTTGTGCACATCTCCAAGCTGGACACCAAGCGCGTGGAGCGGGTAGAGGACGTGGTTGCCGTGGGCGATGCCATCGTGGTCAAGGTGACTGACATCGACCAGCAGGGCCGCATCAACCTGAGCCGCCGCGACGCTATTCTGGCACTGGAGGCCAAAAAGGCCGCCCAGCAGCAGTAAGACATAAACAAACTGCATAAAACAAGAGCCGCTGTACAAATTGTACAGCGGCTCTTTTGCGTGGAAACTCTTTTTCCACAAAAAATGCTCCCCCTTGCGGGGGAGCAAATTCGGCAACGCCACGCCAAGCTATACCGAAAAGAAAGGAGTGCAAAGTCAGTTTTTCTTTTTGCCCTGACGGTTCAACACCCAGCCTGCGGCAAACAGTAGCACGCCGCTGCAGGCCAGCACCGGCACGGGCCAGTTCAACTGGCCCGTCTGGGGCAGAACGGGTTTATCAGGGGTTGCAGGGGAGACCGGATTGTCCGGTTTTCCCGGGCTTACGGGGTTATCCGGCGTGCCGGGGCTTACCGGGTTATCCGGGTTTGCAGGACTTACCGGGTTATCCGGGTTTGCAGGACTTACCGGGTTATCCGGCGTGCCGGGGCTCACGGGAGTATCCGGGCTGTCCGGGCTTACCGGGGTGTCGGGGTTATCCGGCTGCTCCGGAGTATCGGGGGTGTCCGGTGTGCCGGGCTTATCCGGGGTGTCCGGAACATCCGGCTTATCGGGCGTGTCCGGCGTTTCCGGGATGGTGGCACCTACCTTGGGGGTGGCGTCCACATCGTAGATCCAGCCGTTGCCGTCCGGCAGGGGAATGGACACAAGGAAGGGCTTGATGGCTTCGTAGCCGTGGGAAGCCTCGGTCTGCATGACCAGATACAGCCCCTGCGGCAGCTTGGTAAAGTCGGCGTAGCCTTCCTCGTCAACGTTCTGCTGGGCGGCAACGGCGGGCACGGTGGGCAGATACTTTGCCAGCTGGTCAGCCAGCGTGCTGTCGGAAAGATCGCCCAGCGGCACGCCGCAGCCCGTAAAATCGCCGGTATAGGCGTAGGACAGGCTGCCGCCGGTGCGCTTGACGGCGGCAACCTGATACAAGGTCAGCTCGCCGCCGCGCAGGGGCACATCGTTGTGGGTGTCGTACAGACGGACGTGGAGCGAGCCCAGACGCCCCAGTACAATGTTGGCACTGGTGGCAAACGCCGGCAGGGCGCAGCATACCACAAGGCACATAGCCAGCAGAACAGCCGCCAGACGATGACGCAAATCAATGCTTTTCATGTTCTTCACCTCTTGTTTTCTTGCGTTTGCGTGTGGAAAGCAGCATACCGATCAGCAGGATCAGCAGCATGGGCAGCGCCATGACGGGCGCAACAATGATAGGCTCTATCTTGAGCGCTTCGGCAGTAACACGGATGTGCTTGTACTGATCCGGGGTCTCCACGCGGTGACCGCGTACCAGCAGGCGGTGGGTGTTGATGCCGTAGGGGGTACAGGTCATCAGGGTGACGTAATCCTTGCCTTCGGCGATCTTCAGCTCATCGGTCTCGGTGGGCAGCACGATGGAGATTTTGTCCACCTCGTAGGTGAGCACCCGGTCCAGCACGGTGATGGTAAAGGTATCGCCCATCTCCAGCTGGTCGAGGTTGGTAAACAGCTTAGCGCTGGGCAGGCCGCGGTGCGCCGAGATGACCGCGTGGGTGGACGCGCCGCCCACCGGCAGGCTGGTGCCCTCCAAATGGCCTGCGGCGATCTGCAATACGCTGTCGCTGGTGCCGTGGTAGATGGGCAGCTCCACGCCTATTTTGGAGATGGTGATGTAACCCATAATGCCCGTGCCGGTAATATCCAGCGTGTCGGCGTAGCCGGTAAGCTGATCCGGGCGGTAGAGCGCGTACTCGTTGGCGGCTACCTGTGCGTTAAAGGCATCGGCGGCGTCAAAGTATCCGCTGTAATCCGCATCGGTCATGTTGTCCACGTCCTGCGCGTAGCTTGCCACCGCGCGGGACTGGTTGCGCTGGTTGACGTAATCGCTGATGGTGGGGTATAACATCACGGATAGACCCACGAAAAAGACGAGGATCAGTATAATAGTGCTTTTGTTCTTTTTCATGGGCTACTCCCTAACGTTATAGTCTCAGTACCAGAGCAGGGGGCTTTGCAGCCCCGCTCTGTGCTGGGGAAAAGGAGAAGTTAGCGGTTCTCCATGCGCTTTTTGGTAATGAGCAGGATGGCTGCAGCAACCATCAGGCCGCCGCCGATCACGTAGAAGATGGTGGTGCCGATGCCGCCGGTGCCGGGCAGGGTAGTGCCGATCTTATTGACGACATCCGTAGTCAGAGTTCCGTCGGTTTTATTAGGAGTAAAGGTGATCTCACCGCTCGCCGTGTTGCCGCTCAAAGAAGTCAGAACAGTATCACGAGGATCGGATTCCCAAGTGATAGTATGATCAGCTTTGACAGTAAAGGTGATGGGGCTGATGGTGTTGTAGTGGGCGGGGGTTACAGTCTCGGTCAGCGTGTACTCGCCGTCATCCAGACCGGACAGCGTAAACAGAGCCTTGTTGGACGTGTCAATGTTCATAGGCATATCAACTTCCGTGCCACCATTAATCTTTTTGGTCAGAGTGAACTGTGCACCTACCAGAGGTTGACCAGCCTGATCGACTTTGTTCACGACCACCTTGTAGGTAAAGACGATGACATTATCCCAAGGGGTTGTGCCCGTGCCGTTACCGCGCGGGTTGTTGGAGTACTCCAGCTTTGCCGTGTTGACGTTGCCCTGTGCGCCCAGAACAGCGTCCGTGTTCAGCGTGGACTCGTAGGTAACGGTAATGATAGATTTAGCAGTAACAATGGAAATATTTTTCAGATCATCAAACACGATCTCAAAGGTACAGCCATCGGTCGGGCTGGTAACGACAGTATAATTGCTAGCATCAATCTTAGTACCGGTCACTTCATCGCCAACAAAAACTTCCACAGAGCTGGAATCAAAGGTCAGACCCTTTTCTTCCACATCGTGGAAAGCGTAGTAATACTTGCTATAGGAAGCATAGTCTGCGGAAACAGTGCCCTGCAGGCGGAAGGGGATTTTATCGTCGATATCATAGTCGGCAGAATCCTGCCAGCCGGTAATAACGCCGGTAGTATCGTTGGTGTCCTTCAGCTTTTTGGTAAATTTAGGAACCTCATTGCTCTTCGGCTCGATGGTAACATGGCCAACAACGGAAACGATGTAAGGTGTATAAGTCTCAGAGGAAGGCACCGTGCCATCCTTGTCCTTAATCAGGTAATAGCCGCCAACAACTTCAACAGAACCACCGTTTGTAATGGTCTCTACAGGATTGGTCAGAGTGACATATTTTTCGATAACGTCAAGCTTATCACGGTCGCTTGTGTAGGAAGCAACACGGGAAAGTTCGTCCAGAACAGTCTGGTCAACAGCTTCGCCAGCCGTACCAGTGCCGTTTTTGCCCCACTTGATGTTGGTGAGCATGGACGGTTGGAGTGCATCATAATCACCGGTAAAGATCTGGTAGATCTCGTAGGTGTGACCGTTAGCAGGTGCGGTGATTGTGTACATGGTAACAGCAGCAGTGCTGGTAGAGCTGCTGCCATCTGCAAACGCCGGGATCGCCATGGCGCAAACCATAGCAACTGCCAGCAGCGCTGCCATGAGTTTCTTCATTGCTTTCTTCATGGAGAAAAGCTCCTTTCTTTTTTCTGCCCCTTGCCGCCCCCTGCATTTTTGCACAGGGGGGGAGGTGTGTGGTTTTTGTTCGGTTTATCGCGTAAACCTTGCGCCGTGCAGGCGGGGCATAAGCCCCGGCCAGCCGGCAGGGAAGTACAGTTTAGTCATCTGCCCTCCCTTCGCGTCTGCGCTTGCGGTGGATAAAGCTATATGCCAGCGCAGACAGCATCATTGTGCCGCCCACGGCTGTGTACGGGAGTGTACCGGACCCGCCGGTAGAGGGGAGTTCGTAGTCGGTGTTTTCTTTTTCCTTGTTGGTCAAAAGGATGATATCAGCACCCTTCACATAGTTTACGGTGTATTCCACATCGTATCTTGTGTTGGTAGAGGTCTCCACTACGTAGAAGTAGCGGCTAAGATCATCGGCAGGGATTTCATAGTACGTTTTCCAGTCGGTTGCCGATGTAAGCTTAAACTCTTGCACGAAGGTGCCAACGCCTTTTGGAGCATCACACTTGTAAAGCTCTACGGTAATTTCAGCGGGCAGCTTTGCGTCGCTGCTGTCCATAAAGGTACCGTTCTGATCTTTCCAGAGCTTTTGGATGGTAAGGCGGTTGCTTGTGTTCTTTACCGTCAGGGTAATGGCATCGCCCTCGTAGTAGTAGCTGACATCATCCCGAGGAACTTCTGCCAGCTCTGTTGACCCAACCGCATTGTGATATGCAGTATTGGGATCAGTTCCAACCGTGCTCCAGATGAAGTAACGCGGCGTGGAGTCCACTGCGTAGCCGGAGGGGGCTGTGGTCTCGGTCAGACGGTAAAGGGTATTGAAGGGGTACAGAACAGTGCCGTCAGGGGCGGTGCTGTTGCTGTTCGAGAAGGAAAGGTAGAAGTAACTGCCATCCGTTGCCTTAGCAGGAATGTCTGCATTTACAATCTCAAACTGTTGGAGGGTGGAATTGTACTTTTCCAGCTTGAAATGTGCACCGGTCAGGGAGGTTTTGACGTTATTGCTATCTACCTTGTGGATGGTCAAGCCCACCGTGTGTGCGCTGGCGCTAGCGTTAGAATGCTCAACGGTGGTCGAAATAGTTTTGGTGGTGTAACCGTAAAGCTCTGCGGTGTTTGTCATCGTGTAGGCGGTGTTGCTGGTATTTGCATACTTATATTCCAGCAGATACGATTGCTCGTTCAGCACCTGAACGGTGAGGATATACCCTTCCGAAGTTTCCTGATAGCTCGTCTTGTAGGAATCGGAGGGGAGCTCTACGCCTTTTTGACCGGTAGCTGCATCATAATCATACAGCTTGATCGAGGAATCAACCAGCGCAGCACTGTTTTTAGGACGATCAGGAACGACTACTTTGTCTGTCAAAGTGATCATCGATTCATCGCCAAGCTTCAACTTTTTGGGGTTGATGACGATGGAATAGGTGACCTCGTTGGCTGTTGAATCGTAGGAGCCGATCTTTTCCAGCAGGGAGTTCTGGTATTCCACGGTGGTTTTTGTTGTAGAACCACCTACGCCCACCCACTTTGCAGTGTTGGTGAAATATTGGGTCTGGGTAGTCGTAAGGCTCGAGTCCCAAATGTCTTTATTTACCTTGACGGCATAGCGGATGTAGAAGGAAGTGAATTTACCTGCAACATACTTGATTTCATCATTTAACGTGAATTTCAAGCTGTTTGCTGTAGGATCATAAGTGTGCGTAAAGAAGCGTTCATCACTCAGACTGATATTGGTCAACCAACTACCGGTCGCAGGAGAGTAGTCTACAGATGCAGTATACCATTCATTATCCGCTGCAATCAACTGGGCAGAGCCATCCACATAGGTCACATGACCCGGCAGCTTATCGGTGATGGTTGCGGGCAGTGCCGGAATACCCTTGTTGGTTTCCAGCTTGAGCTGGTAGTAGATATAGGTCTCGCCATCTGTGCCATTGCCCGCCGTTATTTTAACATTGTTAGCCGCGTAAAAACCGGCAGAAGCTGCGGTTTCAGGCGGCTTATCGGCGGACATTTTGATCAGCTTCATGGCGGCAGGCTTGTCGGGAATATTGTACTTATACTCGGCAGAGCTGCCATTGGATTCGTTCTTGAAGCCGATAGTCTGTCCCGCGTTCAGCCCACTGAAAGAGCCCTGCGTGCTGTACTCGGAAATGACAACAGAATCGATCCGTGCGCCGGTATAACCATCCTTCTGGAACACCAGCTTGAAGGAACCAACGTGTGACGTATCCGTAGGAGACGGATCGCCAAGCTTAACGGTGGCAAGCGGAGTGCCGGAACAATCGTTCGTGGAATAATACATGATCTGCAGGGAAAGCTTGTTATTTTTCAGATCACTGTACTTGATTTCCGTGCCGTCTTTAAGCGTGAGAGCGAGGTTCTTGGTGATCTCTTCATGCAGGTCTTTTAGGATGGCGTAGTGGTCACTGCTTGTGACCGTACCAGAAGAGACCCAAGGCTTGTTGATGCAGTCCGTGATCTCAAGAAGCTTATCCAATTGACCCTCGCTTTCGTTCCAAACGTAGGGCGGTATAACGGTCAGCTTCCAACGCATTTTGAAGGGCTCGCCGTTTGCCTTGCTGTCATCAAGAGTGGTATTGTCCAGCGCTTGCTTATAATGGGACTGCCCACGGTTATCGTAGGATGCTGTACCGGAAGCATCCCACTTTTTGTTGCCGTTCAGCTCCAAAGAAGCGCTATTGATAACACTACTGCCGACCGTGAAGCCCGCAGGAGTTTTGGTCGTGTAGGTGACGGTGTACTGATAATCGGGGTTACTGGTATTGAATTTTACGTTATCGAACTTATAGGTGAAGCTAGTAGCGCCCGTAAATTTATTGGTTTCTTTCAAAATCGAACCAGAGGAACTGCCGGAAACCTCGAAGTAACCGGTCATTGTGTGGCCAGCCGGCAGGGTGTCCTTGAGTTCAAAGCCGTATATGGACGCACCGTTGGGTTTGATGTTGATTTTCCATGTGATCTCGCCCGTATCAGGGTCATAGCTGCCGCTCTTTCCCATCTCATTTTGGAAATAGATATCGCACGGACCCTTTTCGTCATTGGCATAGGCGCGGTTGGATAGGGTATCACCATTCGGGCCGATATGATCTACAACCACATCGTATTCAAGGATATAGCTCTCATTCTCGTCCAGTGCGGGCAGACCAGCAACACCGTCAGCAGTGATCTTGATGCCCGGGTTGCCATCAGCAACGCCATCGCTGCCTAAACCGCTGCTGGTAACGTTTTCAACCTTGAAATCCGTATCCTTGGTTAGCGGTGTATTTCCGGTTTGTGCTACCTTTGTGACAGTAACGCCTTCATAACTGGCATCCTTAAAAGAACTGCCCAGATTCAGATAGTCACTCAGCACAATGGGCTTGCCGCTGCCATTAACAGAACTGGCTGTGACGGTGTAGTGCATTTTGTATTTGCCGTCCTCCGTCCGGCCTTTGTGCACACCCGTTTTTTGCACAGTAAGGTCTGTTTTTTGCTCGATCTTGATGGTAGTACCGTCACCGGGGAACTTGATCTCGTCTTTGCTGGTGGTAGTTTTTCTGTTTACCGTGCAGTCAACATAGAAGTGACCGGTGGTCTGCTTACCGCTCAACGGGTCATCACCATCAAAGGTAAGGGTGACATTGCCGTTTGTGTCAACGTTGATCGAACCGATAGGATCGCCGCTTTCATTCTTCAACGCACCCAAAGTATCTTGGCTCAGCGTAAAACCATCGGGCAGTTTGTAGGTCAGCTGGTTTGTGCCCGCAGGCAGGTTGCTATCTCTGGGGATGGTAAAGTGGTAAGTGAGCTCAACACTTCCGCCATCCTTGACCGTAAGGTTAGGAACTTGCTGCGGAATATAGTTGTCTTTTATAGTGTAATCCGTGCCGTTGACCGTAGCGAATGCTTTGTAGATCCAATTTTCATTCAATTCGGCTGTTGTTCCCGATGCCAATGTGGGCGCACGGTTCGGACGGCTGTCGGAGATGGTAGGCAGCTGGCCGCCGTATGTGTCGGCGTACTGAGCGGCGGCAACATCCACCACACCCACGACCTCGGTGTTGAACAGTGTTACCTCAGCCACCTTGCCGTCCACGTCGCCGGAAATAACGGTCAGCGTGTCGGCATCCTTGTCAACACTGCTCACGATGCCCACGGTCTCCACGGGCAAAGCGTCGGTCACAGTGGTGGTCTGCGGCTCAGCAGCGGGGGATACCACGCTGGGGGCAAGGGTGTCCGCGCCGGACACAGAGGTCACGGTGCTGGGTGCAGCGGTGTCGGCACTGTCCACCGGCTTTTCGGCGGGCTGCTCCGTCTGCGGATCAACGGGCTCGGGGGTAAGCACAGTGTCCTGCGTGCCGGAGGCGGCTGCGGTATCCTGTGCGCCGGTGCTGTCGTCAGCACTGGGGGCTGCATCCAGCGCAGAAACGCCGGAGTCCTCAAGCTCTGCGCTGTTTTCAAACTCTGTATCCACGCTGAACAGGTCGTCCAGATCCGGCTCTGCACTGTCGGCGCTGCTGTCCACAGCCACGGTGCGGGTGACGTACTTATTATAAATAACGATGTCGCCGGGCTGGGCGGCGCTGCCGTCCTCTTCCAGCAGCCAGTCCATGCCGCTCATGGAGCTGCGCAGGGCAAGCACGCTGGCCTCCTGCGGGATGACGCTTTGGGGAATCTCGGCGTACTTCAGGCAGTAGGCAAGGAACATCACGTCCCACTCGCCGTAGGCATTGCCGTAGGACTGACCGTAGCGGGAGTAGTAGCGCAGGGTGACGCCGTCCGCCGGGTCGATCTCGAAGTTTTTCTCGCTCTGCTCGTAGCCCAGCTGGGTCTTTGCCACGCTGAGCAGATCCTCGTTCCACTCGCCGGTGATCACGGCTTCGGCGTTGGCGGCCTGCCACTCCTCGGGGGTCTCAAGGTCGGCAGAGGTATCGCTCAGGCAGCTTACGGTGTGGTGATGCTCCGGCAGGGGGCACACCAGCACTTCCTCGTAGCAGGCGTCGGTGTGGTGGTGGTAGATGGGCTCTACGGTGTCCACCACCGGCTCCAGCGCCACAGGCTCTGCCACCGCCATGGCCACCAGCTCGGCGGTCTGGGTGGGCTCTACCACCTGCTCCACAAGCTCGCCCTCTTCCAGACCGCAGGTCAGCTCGTACTCGGTGGTATAGCAGTTTTCGTCGTGGGTATGCTCAAATTTTTCGCAGATCAGGGTGCCGTCCTCAGGGTCGAAGCAATCGTCACCATGGACGTGCTCTTCCTCCATGCAGGTCAGGGTCTGCACCTCGGTGTAGCAGTCCTCGGTGTGCTCGTGGGGCACAAACTCGATCTGCGGCTCCAGCTCCAGCGGCATGATCTCTTCCTCGGCGCTGCTCTGGGCAGCACTGGCGGCGGCAGCTTCGGCAGCGGCAACTTCGTCCGCATTTTCAAGCTCGCCTTCCGCGTAGCCGCAGATCAGCACCTTGTCGTAGCAATCCGCCGTGTGGGCGTGCTCCACCTCGCCGCACTGGTACTGCGCGGTCATAGAGATGCCAACGCCGTGCAGCTGCCAGTTGACGAACAGGGTGGTGATCATGGCAAGTGCCAGCACAAATGCGGTGTAGCGCCGCAGGGTGTGCCGGTTCTCACGGAACCGCTCCACGTACGTTTTAAGAATGTCGTTCATAACGCAATACCTCCTCCCGGGGTCAATGGATCAACGAGAAGCTGGACAAGGGCCATATTCTCAGGAAAACCCTGCCCACGATCTGGCTTTTTTCAACGCAGCCTATCACGCTGCTGCGGCTGTCGATGGAGGTGGCACGGTGGTCGCCCAGCACGAAGTAGCGGTTTTCCGGCACCTGATAGGGGAACCGGATGTCGCATTCGCCCACGGTCAGCGCGTCCACATAGGGTTCGTCCAGTGCCACGCCGTTTACCGAGACCACGCCGTTCACGTCCATATCGATCACATCACCGGGCTGCCCGATGATGCGCTTGAGCAGAAGCTTGTTCTGCCAGTAAAACCCGCATAACTCGCCGTTTTCAATGTGGTTGGATTTTACCAGCAGGATAATGTCTTTATCATTTAACGTAGGGTACATGCTGTCGCCGGAGACCTGAAGCACCGGCAGAAACAGCGTAGCCAGCAGCACGGCTGCTGCGGCCACCACCACCAGAATATAGATCGTACTGCGCAGCACCCGCTGGTAGCGGCTCTGGTACGCAAGACGCTCACGTTCTGCGGCCACTTCCTCGGTGGAAGGGATGGAAGCGAACCGGATATCGCGTTTTTTCATGTTTCCTCCGAAGGCAGGCCGTCGGTGCTGCGGTATTGGTCCAGCAGCTCGTTGGCCTTGCGGTCAAATGCCTGCCAGCGCTGCTGCACCTCCTGCTCGGCCTGCTCCACCATGGCCTTGCAGTCGGCCTCGGTCTGGGTGCGTTTTTGCGCGGCGGCAGCGGTCATGGCGTCGCATTCCTGCTGCGCCTGCGCTTTCAGGCTGTCGGCGTCTGCCTGTGCCT
>OGZV01003566.1_pt1 | contig 10305 bp, 7 predicted proteins | sample 1576861 | NCBI WGS metagenome assembly OGZV01 (sample SAMEA3541501, study PRJEB24748) | human gut metagenome | biome: human gut; feature: human-associated habitat; material: faeces | place: China | collected 2012
GCAAGTTCGGCGTTCAGATCATTATCTTCTGCCAGAAGCACCTTGATCCCCTTCAGGTCATTGTGCTGTACAAGCGGCTTTGTTTTTTCGACTTTCTCAGCATTTGTCAATTCCATGGGAATCTCTACGGTAAAGGTCGTACCGACGCCCTTCCGGCTGTCTACTGTGATCGTGCCGCCCATCAGTTCAATATACTTCTTTGAGATGGGCATTCCCAGACCCGTGCCCTTATACTGTGTCCGTACGCCATTTTCTTCCTGTGCAAATTCGTCAAAGAGCTTTTTCTGGAACTCTTCGCTCATACCGATGCCGGTATCTTTGATCCGATAGCAAATTACGATGTGCTGTGCATCGGCTCCCGGACGGTTGCCTGCATCAAAACGGATGGTGCCGCCATCCTTGGTAAATTTCACGGCATTATTCAGGATATTGACCAGAATTTCCCGGATACGGACGGGTTCCGTCATGACATAGGGATTTTGCAGCGGTTCACGATGCACTTCAAAGTTCAGTTCCCGGTTCAGAAGCATCCCCTTCACGATCTCGATCACACTGTCTGTAACTGCGGTGATATTCGCCGGAACAGGGGAAAACTCCACCTTTCCGCTCTCGATGCGGCTTATATCCAGCACATCATTCAGCAGGGACAGCAGATGATCCGAGCTTTCCTCGATCTTCTTCAGACAGTTGTGCATTTCCGGCACAGAATCCTGATGCAATGCAATATTTGTAAAGCCGATGATGGCGTTCATAGGGGTGCGGATGTCGTGGGACATATTGGAAAGGAATGTGCTTTTGGCTTTGCTGGCTGCTTGCGCCTGCTCTGCAAGGACAGCCATTTCTTTCGCTTTCTGCTGGGCTGCAAGCTGTAATTTTCTGCGTGTCCGCAAGCGGTTCACGATAATGATCATTGCGACCGCCATCCACGAGATAAATACGGTGATGGCGACAACCGTGACCGGATGCAGACGGATCATATCTGCAAGTGTCAGATTCGTTGCTTTATAAGTGGTGTACTGTGTTGCAAGGTCTTCAACAAGATTATCCGGCATTGCGTACATTGCTTTTGTCAGGATACCTGCCAGCGCATGGTTTTCCGTAGAGGAAACCACCATGCGGTAACTGAATGTGGGTTGTTCCAGCAGCGTGTAGGTCATTGTACCTGTTGTGTCGCTGTTGACGAATGCCTGTGCCATGTAATAGTAGACAAAGGCTGCATCCGCTTTGCCATTGCGGACAGCTTCCATCATCTCCTGACGGGTACTGCACATCAGTTTTTCCGCACCGGGTGCCAGCACATCTTCGATCGATGTGGATGCGGTCTGATTGACTGTGGTGACAACATTGATCTTCCCATCAAAGTCTCTCCGCGTCACTTTTGCCATTCGCATCGTGATATAGGGAGCGGTCAATCCCCATTCTTTGGTCTCTGCGTAATTATCCGTATCCAATCGTGCATCAATACTGATGTTTACCGCATCCTTATTGCTTTGATATGCGATATACTCATCTCTGGTCGCAGGAACAAGAAACTCATACGAGAGTCCTACATAGTCTGCTATCTTCCGAAAATAGTCCGGGAGAATGCCCTTTACTTCGCCATTTTCTGTATAGGAATAGGGATACCGGGTCGGGTCGCACAGAACATGAAGGGGATTTTCCTTGGAATATTGGGCAATGATACGCTTTTCTTCTTCCGTGTACTCCAGATTTTTGGTATCGATAGTTTCGTAGTTTTTGTTATAGAGGGTCGTTTTCCAGCTGCCTTCGGCAGCGTTCATCTGATCAATCGCATAATTTATCTTATTCAGAAGTTCAGTGTTTCCTTTTTTGACGATCACATAAAAATCACTGCTGCCGAATTTTTCAAGGATGCGCTCATTGTTCATTTTGCGCAGGGAACTGGTGACAATGGCATCAACCGTTCCATTCTGAAGTGCCTCTGCTATCTCCTCAGCCGAATCGAAATAGACCGATTTGTAAGTGAAGCCTTTGGTTCGTGCATACTCCGCAAATTCATCGTTCCGGGAGTTTCCGCGCAGGAGTGCAACACGCATCCCATCGTAGGTACTATATTTTCCCTCAACGATGGTGCTATTATCGCTGCGGACAGTCAGGATACCATTGTTGGTTCCGATCGGACGGGAAAAATCAAATAATTCTTCGCGCTCAGGCGTTCTGCGGGCAGAAGTTACCATGTCGATCTCACCGTCGATCAGCATCTGCTGCATTTCTTCCCAGCTTTTGTCATAGCCGACGTATTCATAGTCTACATCCCAGTAGCGCGCCATCAAGCGGAGAAAATCGTAGCCATAACCGCTGCGGTTTCCGTCCTCGTCCATCATGTGATAGCCGTCCATTGCAAAAAAGCCAACCCTCACACGCTCATGCTGGCTTACTGTTTCTGCTGCGCTTGCCGAAAGAGACAGCAATGCCGTCAGCAGAAGCATCGTCATTAGAATTGCCAGACCCCTGCAAGTTCTGGCTCGCTTTGTAACATTCATATCATGTCCCCCTCCATTTTTATAACTCTGCCGCTGGAAAATAAATAAACGCTTTCAAGGCATGGCGAACCCATGACTGAAAGCGTTATCTGACTTCATAAAGCGATATTTGCGGACAGCAGAAAACAGCAATTTCTTACTGGCAACTGGCTGACCCGGTGGGTCCCTATAGCTTTGCGTCGCCGACTTGCGCCGGGTTTGCCTATGAACTTTTATAAAAAGTTTACCATAGAAATAAATCCTTGCCAAGACTTTTTTGAAAAAAGTCGAAAAATGTTTTGAAACAGCAAACAGAGGGGAGTGATACACCATAGTCCGTCCAGCTTTCCCAGTACCGGGTCAGACTGTTGGCTGTGCGCTGGGCAAGGGCGAGATATTCTTCGGTTTTGCTTGGCATTGCTGCCTCCTTCCGTTTTTGAGCATAAAAACAGCGGGCAACCGTTTTGTGATTGCCCGCAGGTAGATGTATTGTATCTCTTTAAGATATATGGTACACTAATCCTGTTTCTGGATAGGAAAAAAAGAATAGGAGTGTGTTACTATGGATTCACAGCATCCCAAACGGAGCGCCTTTTCCGGTAAGATCGGCTTTGTCCTTTCTGCTGCCGGCGCATCCGTGGGCCTTGGCAACATCTGGCGTTTCCCGTATCTGGCCGCAAAATATGGCGGCGGTATTTTTCTGCTGGTGTACATTGTGCTGGCCGTTACTTTTGGTTACACCATGATCGTGGCAGAAACCGCGCTGGGCCGCATGACCAAAAAGAGCCCGGTCGGCGCTTTCGGAGCATTTGGCAAGAGCGGCAAGCTGAAGTTTGGTGGATGGATCAATGCCATCATTCCCATTCTGATTGTACCGTACTATTCGGTCATCGGTGGCTGGGTCATCCGTTATCTTTCCGCCTATGTCAGTGGACACGGCAGTGAGTTAGCACAGGATGGCTATTTCTCCGGCTTTATTTCCAGCGGCCTGTCTGCTGAGGTATGCTTTCTCATCTTTACGGTTTTCACGCTTTCCATCATTTTTGCCGGTGTCCGTAATGGCGTGGAACGAGTGTCTAAGCTGATGATGCCCGTTTTGGTGGTTTTGTCTGTTGTCATTGCGATTTACTCGGTCACCCGTCCGGGAGCACTGGCCGGAGTAAAGTATTTTCTGATTCCCAATGTTGCAAACTTTTCATGGATGACCGTTGTTACTGCTATGGGGCAGATGTTCTACTCGCTGTCCATTGCCATGGGCATTCTGGTGACCTTCGGTTCCTATATGAAAAAGGATGTTTCCATTGAAGAATCCACGGAAAATGTCGAAATTTTTGATACAGCCATTGCAATCATGGCCGGTCTGATGATTATTCCTGCTGTGTTTTCCTTCTCTGGCGGTGACCCGAACACCCTGCAGGCAGGCCCTTCTTTGATGTTCATCACCATCCCCAAAGTATTTGAGAGTATGGGGTTCGGCCACGTTGTAGGCGTACTGTTCTTCCTGTTGGTTCTCTTTGCCGCTGTTACAAGTTCCATTGCCTTGACAGAGAGTGCCGTTTCCACCTTTGAGGATGAACTCGGCTGGAACCGACAGATGGCTACCGCCTGCATTGGTATTATCATGGTTGTCTTAGGCAGTCTGTCCGCGCTTGGCTACGGCCCGCTGGCCGGTGTGACGGTGTTCGGGATGCAGTTTCTGGACTTCTTCGATTTTCTGACAAACTCTGTTATGATGCCCATCGCCGCCATTTCCACCTGCGTGCTGGTATCCCGTGTCATCGGCGTAGAAAAAATCGAAGAAGAAGTCACAATGGACGGTAAGCCGTTCCGCCGCAAAAAGATTTTCAACTTTATGATTCGCTATCTTTGCCCTGTCTTCGCAGCAATCATTCTGATCAGTTCAGTGGCCAATACTCTTGGCTGGATTTCCATGTGACAACAAATTTTTGAAAAAGGCAGCTGTTTCTCTTTATTTAAGCGGAAACAGCTGTTTTTCTTTAATGAAAAATTCCATGTACGCCGCCCGCAGGCGGCAAAAATCAGTCCATAGGAAACTCAACCTCCGCAAACTGCGCATCGGTCAGCAGCTTCAGCTTTTCGATAACACCTTATTATTTCAGGTCGAACCGGACAATGACCAGCCGATACCACAGATACGGCACCATGTTCCAGATCATCCACAGTTCCATCAGGATGTAGTTGGGCAGGTCTTTCAGGCGGAAGGGGCGCTTGCCGAGCTGGCCGGAGCGGAGCAGGGCAAAGGCCTCGTGCATCCCCTTGTCCCAGGCCTCACCAAAGCCCTGCTTGTGGAATTTGTAGCACTTGAGCAGGTAGCCCAGCGCCAGCGGGATGAAGTTGAGCAGGAGCATGAGCAGCGGCTCGTTCTTGAGCGGGAGCAGGATGCTGTTGCGGCCGCTCTGCTGGCTCTTGAAGGCGTTGTACTTGACGGCACCGGTGCTGGCACCGCAGATGTGGTAGCATCTGGCCGCAGGGCAGAGCACATTTTGATAGCCCGCGTTGTTGGCGCGCCAGCTGAGGTCCACGTCCTCAAAATAGGCGAAAAAGTTTTCGTCGAAACCGCCGATCTCGTCCAGGATGCTCTTGCGGTAGAGCGATGCGCCGCCGCAGGCCGAGAAGATGCGCTTCGTTTTGGTATAGCGGCTGGCCCGGCGGCCGTCGCCGGTCTTACAGGCAAAGCCCATCCAGGTGACGTAATCCCCGGCGTCGTCGGCCAGTTCGCGGTCGAAGTGGCGGATCATCAGGCTCTGCACCGCGAAGATCCGGGGGTCGGTCTCGGCGGTGCGGATAAGCTCCGCCAGCCACTGCGGTTCGGCGAAGGCGTCGTTGTTGAAGAGCACCACGAATTCGCTCTTGGCGCGGGCGATGCCCTGATTGACCGCATGGGAGAAGCCGGTGTTGCGGCCGTTCTCGATGAGGGTGAAGTTCGGGCGGGTGCAATAGCTGCGGGCCTGCTCCAGACTTTCGTCGGTGGAGCCGTTGTCCACGACGATGAGTTCAAAATCCTGTTCGGTCTGGGCGTAGATGGACTCGATGGAGTCCCTGAGCCAGCCCTTGCCGTTGATGTTGGGGATGACGATGGTTGCTTTCATATCTACCTGCTCCTGCAAAGTTTCGGTTTCGTTGATCCTGCTTGAAAGTATACCATAATCTGCACAAAAAGAAAACGGAAAGAACCAACAGACTTTTGTACGAAAACCACAACAGACAAAAGTGCCTTTTGTGCAATCTGCTCCTGAATTGTGACCAAAGCGTGTAAAATATGAGAAAAAAGCCGAGCAACTGTTTACAAAAGAGTAACAAACTGGTATACTTTACGGCAGTGAATAACGACGCGATTCAAGGGAGATGGAACAACGTGGAAACTACACCGCATCACGCATGGAAAAAACTGTCGGCGCTGCTCATGACGCTGGCGCTGATGATGACGCTTCTGCCTGCGGCTCTGGCTGTGGACTTAAACGTTGACGCCGGGTTCTACTTCAAGCAGAGCCGGGGCGGCACCTGCACACTGGCTTCGGCCGCGATGATGCTGCGCCGCCGCGCTTACTTTGATGGTCTGGACGGATGGGTCGATGTGACCGAGAACAGCATCAAGAGCACGGCGTGGGCCGGTGGTCTGTCCCACAGTTTTACATACAATGCGATGCACGTTGGCTACGCCACCCTTCCTTCCGGCAAGGCGGCCAAGACCGAAGCCCTCATCCGGATCTTACAGGAGCACCCGGAGGGCATCGTCCTGTATGACCGCAGCCAGCCCCACGCGGTGCTGCTGACCGACTACACGGACGGCGTCTTCTACTGCTCAGACCCGGCGAACGGCGTTTCTGCGGGCCGTGTGCCGCTGTCCAGCGCCAGCATCTCGATCGCTGGGGCGTCCTGCTACTGGTACATCACTTCCGACGCCAACGACGACGGCGTCGGTCTGGAAGAGCTGGAGGCCGCAGTCGTGGCCGAGGAGACGGCTGCGGAGACGGCCACCGAGACCACCGTGGTGGAACAGACCCCCACAACGGAGACGACGACCCAGAGCAGCGTGTTGAGCTGGCTGGACAGTCTGTTCCAGTAAAAGTTACCGAAAAACCGCCGGGTGCAGAGCAGATGCACACGGCGGTTTTTTGTCGGCACCGCGCGGCTCACTGCCGCAGCTGGGTGCCGGGGAAGTAGTGGGCGAGGATCTGCGAAGCCGTCTGCCCCTGCTCGGCCAGCGCTCTGGCTCCCCACTGGCTCATTCCGACTCCGTGGCCGTAGCCTCTGGTGGTGAAGAAAAAGCTGCCGTTCTGATACTGCACCGTGAAGCAGGCGCTCCGCAGGCCCAGCGCCTTCCGCAGCGCCGGGCCGGTCACGGTCTGGCCGCAGACGGGCAGGGAGGCCACATAGCCGGAGGGGGTGAGGGCAGCCTCCCCGAACCAGCCCTCCGGTGCGGAGAGGTCGGGCGCGAGGCCCAGCCCGGTCAGGAGCTGCTGCAGCTGTGCGGCAGAGAACGAGACAGTGTAGATGTAGTTGTCGGCGTTCTGGTCGGTGCTGCTGTCCACCGGGATGAGATAGGGGACGGCGGTGCCCCAGACGTTCTCGCTGGCTTCGGTCTGCCCGTTGGAGATGGCGAAATAGCTGGTCCCAGCGGGGGCATCCTCATAGTAGAGCACCTGCGTCAGGACCGAATCCACCAGAGCCGAGAGCCGGGCGTAGTTGGCCTCATAGGCCGTGCCCCAATAGCTGCGGAGGACGGCGTCGGTCAGATAGCCCTGCCGCCGGGCCGAGTCGGCGGTGAGCCAGCCTGCGGTGGGGTCCTGTGCGTGGTCCCGGCAGTAGAGGGCGTAGCTGTGGGCCGCGATGGCCTGGGCTTTCAGCGCCTCGTCCGGCCAGGTGATGGGCATTTCCGCCGCCACGGCCCCGATGAGGTAGTCCCGGCGGGGCACCAACACGACCGCGCCATCGCTCTGGTCGGCAATGAGGAAGGTCTCGCTGTCCCGGTCGGAGGGCGGCAGAGAGGCGGCATCGGACGTTTCCGGTTCCGGGGCCGCGGCGGACGACGCCGGTGCCGAAGGCCCCAGCACGGTTTTGGCCAGCCGGTATCCGGCCAGCGGCAGCAGACTGCCCAGCACGAACAGCACGGCACAGAGCAGAAAAAAGGAACGTTTCATAGCAGCCCCTCCCGGACAGGCAGTTTCGTTTGGGCCAGTGTAGCAGGAACACGCGGAGAAAAAGCGCAGATTTCATCTTCTTCTTGAATTTATTTCACAAAAGCGCTATGATAGACATGTGCCATCAGCGCGGATGGCAGGGAAAGGTATAAGAAATTCGAAACAGAAAGGGGAATCTGCGCATGAACTATCAACATGCAGAAGTGGCAACGCTGGACCCGCAGACGATGCAGACACTCTGCGAAGAGTACATTGCCAACAACTACATCGACCCGGAGACCAGTGAGCGGCTGGGGGTCAAGCGCGGCCTGCGCAATCCGGATGGCACCGGTGTGCTGGCAGGCCTGACCAACGTCTGCGATGTCGTCGGCTACAAAAAGGACCAGGAGGGGCATGTCATCCCCATCCCCGGCAAGCTGATCTACCGCGGTGTCAACATCGAGGAGATCGTGGAAGAAGCCTACCGCAACGACCGCTTCGTCTTTGAGGAGGTCATCTGGCTGCTGCTGTTCGGCAGCCTGCCCACCCAGACCCAGCTGGACGATTTCTGTGCGCTGCTGGCCGAGCACCGCGCACTGCCCGATGGCTTCATGGACACCATGAACGCGCCTTCGCCCAACGTGATGAACAAGATGCAGCGCTGTGTGCTGGGCCTGTATTCCTACGATGAGCACGCCGAGGACCTGAGCCTGGAGAACATCCTGAACCAGAGCATCAACCTCATTGCAAGCATGCCCACCATGATGGTCAACGCCTACCAGATGAAGCGCCGCTATTACGATAAGCAGAGCATGTTCTTCCATCTGCCCAAGCCCGGCCAGAGCACGGCGGAGCACATCCTCAGCACCTACCGCCCGGACCAGAAGTTCACCCACGAGGAGGCCAAGCTGCTGGATATGTGCCTGCTGGTCCACGCGGACCACGGCGGCGGCAACTGCTCCACCTTCACCACCCGTGTGCTGTCCTCTTCGGGCACCGACACCTATTCGGCCATCGCAGCGGCCATCGGCGCACTGAAAGGCCCCAAGCACGGCGGTGCGAACCTGATGGTCAACCGCCAGCTGCAGGATATCCTGAAGCATGTCGAGCACCCCGACGATGACGACGAGGTCCGCGAGTATCTCCGCCGCATCCTCCGTAAGCAGGCGGGCGACGGCTCCGGCCTCATCTACGGCATGGGCCACGCGGTCTATACCATGAGCGACCCCCGCGAGGTCATCCTGAAGAACCGCGCCAGACACCTGGCCTACGAGAAAGGCTTTGAGGAAGAGTACAACATGCTGTGCAGCATCGAGCGGCTGGCCCCCGGCATCTTCGCCGAGGAAAAGGGCAGCACGAAGCCCGTCTGCGCCAACGTGGACCTGTTCAGCGGGCTGATCTACAACATGCTGGGCATCTCCGAGGACATCTACACCCCGCTGTTTGCCATTGCCCGTGTGCCGGGCTGGTGCGCCCACCGCGTGGAGGAGGTCATCTTCGCCAACCGTATCATCCGGCCCGCCTACAAGTATCTGGGCGTGCGCCAGAAATATAAACCGATCGAGGAACGCTGATGAATCCATTACTCACACTTGTTTTTGTTGTAGGAACGGCACTGGCCCTTGGCCGGGGCCTGGATTTGGGCTTCTGGACCGACCTGGAAAGCGGCCTGTGCATCGCCGGTTCGGTCTGGCTGCGGTATGCTGCGCTGGGCATCGCGGTGCTGGTGAGCCTGTTTGCGGGCCGGAAGCTGGCCCGTGAGCCGAAAAACTTGCAAAACCATTGCAAACCGTCTGGCATCGTCACGGCGATGGCAGGGGCATTCTTTACTGCCGCAGGATTTTTGCGCTTCGCCGTTGGAATGACTGGCGCAGGCTCGTTTGTTCGCGCGATACTGGAAATTCTGTGTGGCCAGTGGTTGGCCCAGTTGGCGAAGAGATGGCTGCGGAAGGACTGGCAGCCGCCCACAAAGAGCATGGCCTCCGGCATCTGGGGCACACTGGTGTTCTACTGGTGCGTTCTGAGCCGCTTCATGGAGAACAGCTCCAGCTGGCACCGCGTTTCACCCACGGCGCAGGTCTGGGTGCTGCTGGGGATGCTCGTCTTTCTGTCCAGTCTGGTGCGGGCGCTCTGGCTGCCCGAAACGTCGGATGGGAAAGCTCTGTGCGCCTCCGGTCTGGCAGCCTTTGTCCTCGGCTTCTGCTGGGAGCTGCCCCAGACCCTGACGCTGGCGATGCCCTCACAGTTCGTCCTCACGGCGCTGCCCTCCATCTTTTTTGGTCTGGGCATGGCCTGCCTTGGGACGCTGGGCGTGTTCTGCACCGTGCGCACCGCAGGGCCTGCGGCCAGAAAGAAGTAAAGGCCAGCACTCTGTTGGCTGAATTGCTGAAAACCGGCCCAGATAAGGGACAAAAATCATACAAAAGCCAAAAAGTGAACAAACAAGTTGTTAATTTTTTAGCAGACACTTGAAACTTTTCGCGTTTTGGACTACAATAAAGATACCGTGAGATTATCCGATGAAAAAGGGTAAGAACATTTAGGAGGTATTATTAACATGGCTGTTAGAGTTGCTATCAATGGTTTTGGTCGTATTGGCCGTCTGGCTTTCCGTCAGATGTTTGATGCTGAGGGTTACGAGGTCGTCGCAATCAACGACCTGACCAGCCCCAAGATGCTGG
>OGZV01003574.1_pt1 | contig 10288 bp, 10 predicted proteins | sample 1576861 | NCBI WGS metagenome assembly OGZV01 (sample SAMEA3541501, study PRJEB24748) | human gut metagenome | biome: human gut; feature: human-associated habitat; material: faeces | place: China | collected 2012
TGATCCACATTGTTTCCATCAATTACCAGATAATTTTCATTCAAATCATACGGTCCATCCGCCAGCAGCGCCACGCCCGCGTCCCCTACCATCACATCAATCTCCGGCAGGTCAGCCGTATCCGCCACTTCAAATTTGCCCAGATCCTCCGGCAAGATCGGGGTATACACATACACACGACCATTATATTCCTGGTTCGCCTCAGCATAGCCCGCCCAGGTCTTCGTCGAGGTCTCGACTGGCTCGCCGTTTTCGTCAAATTCTTCGAAATAGTCTTTTTCGGAAATGCCGCCGTGGAACTCCGGGAGGTCACTCTGCTCTTCGTTCAGTTTCCAGGTTATGCCGGAAATCTGCCAGACTGCCGTTTCCGCCTCTGTATCTTTCTCTGTGCCCTTATTCGCTGCTTCCACCAGATGCACATTCTGGCTGTCTTCCGCCAGCATTTCATCCGCCCCTTCCACCTCAACATCCAGGGTATCCTGAAGGATGATATCGCTTTCTTTTGCACCCAGGGAGAACTTCTGCACCGCAATGGCCTCATCCAGCTCCAAGAACGCCTCTATCTCTGTTTTTATCTCTGCTCCTGTTGCTGTGCCGTTTGGTGCTTCATTTGCACCTGCCTCTGCTTTGTCTGCGCCTGCATCTGCTCCCGCTTCTGCTTTGCCTGTATCTGCATCTGCCCCTGATTCTGCTTTGTTTGCCCCTGATTCTGCTTCTGCTTTGTTTGTACCTGACTCGCCGCGGTTATCTTTTGCTTCCGCATTCGACGGAGAGGCTTTTAACGCAGATTTTTTTAATGTAGCTTCTTTTTCTGCTGTTTCCGCAGTATCATCTGCCTCCGTTTCAGCCCCGATCCGCTGCAGCGAATCGGCCGCCAATGCCTGCGGCTGCCATTCACATGTGTTCCATATTAATATAGCTGACAATGCAGCTGCTAAAATTCGTTTCGATTTTTTTCTCATACCATTTTCCTCCCACTGAGACAAATTTGCTATTACTCACCACCCGAAAGAGGTGAGAGTCTTCTCGACTAAGATAAACATCAAGCTCCCGCAATATTTCCTTTTTTCGCATAATATTCTATACTAATAGTATATCAATTACGTGTTTTTCTGAAAACCATCTCGACGCAAATGGTCAAACCTCGACCTAATTGGTTTGGAAGCATCGAGGTAAAAGGAGTGCTGCAGTGATGATGCATATTGCTATTGTGGAAGCTTTCGTTTCCGATCAGGAACATCTGATCGATTCAATTTTATCTGTATATTCACTGAGAAGCTTTATAAGAGCCTTTGAGGATCTGTTATATAAATCATAGTTCGGAGGGACCAAAATCAAGCCAGGACATTTTTCTTTTGCGGAAACAACAGTCTCTCCAGTCTGTATGTGATATTTCTTCGCTGGAATAGATTTAGCCAGAATGATACCGTGCCTTTTCTCCCGATCGCCGCCTACAGCACTCACCAGCTTTCGCAAATCCTGTTTTCCTCCCAGATGATGAATCCGGTAACAGGCCTCCCACGACAAAAAAGCCGAATTTACATCTACATGAAAAATAATTCGCTTCATATCTGCTCCCTAAAACGAACATTTGTTCTATTTATTCTAAACTTTTCACATGTAAATTTCAAGGCGGGATTTTTTAGCAAAAAAACAGCTGACCAATTTGATCAGCTGCTCTTGAATGCTGTTTTAAGAATTTTTCGTTGCACACTCATGATTTTAGCTATTGATTCGGAAGCACTTCCGTTATTGCTCTACACCGTTTTTTGCAGAAAGTAATACCGTACAAATGAATATCTTTCCGATCATCGTTTATGAGGAATTCCTGGTAACGGCGATCCTGGATCTGATCAAGAGCTTTCTGGCAGGCAGTTTCCATTTCATCAAAGCTCTTTGTATACTTTAGTTCAATGACAATACCAGCGTCCGGGTCGTCCGTCTCCACAATAATATCTGCAAATCCCTCCCCCGCTTCAACATTTGATTTTACAAGCCAGTCAGCATTTCCTGTCAGGATGCCAACAAGAAGATTCTGATAGGAACTTTCTTTTTCTTCCTTTCTTGCTTTTATGTCAAATACACTGATGGAATTATTCAGTACACGGTTTAAATACTGCTCGATTCCTTCTGTATCCCCTGCTTCAACAGCTTTCCAGAATGCATTCAGGCGCTCCGTATTACTGAAAATTGATTTCTTAAACCATTCGTTTATTTGAAGCCGAAAAACCTCCCGCACTTCCCGGTTTGGAATAACCAGGCGGTAAGCTCCCTCTTCTGTCCTTCCTACCTGCGTAAGATATCCGGTTGTAAAGAGCACACTCCAGAGATTTTCAATACTCTGATCGATTTCCTCATAGGTGAGATCTAGGCGAAGTTCCTTTTCAATTACTTCCCCAGCAATCAGGCGCTCGATTTCATTTTTTGTTGTTTTATGAGCCTTATCGATAAATCGCTTTACCAGATCATTGCCACTCGTATTGATCCAATATGCCTCCGGTTTAGCTTCTGGATCATCCTTGGCCCGGTCCACAAAGTTGATAACATCCCATGGACAATAAACATCCGCTTTTCCGAAACGGTAGCCATCGTACCATTCTTTCACTTCCCTGAATCTATTTTCAAGATGATAGTCTGAAAGCAGCTTTTGGACCTCTGCATCCGTAAAACCGAACTGCTCATCAAAGCGTGTATCCGTAATCGAAAGAATTTTAAAGTTATTAAGTCCTGTAAAAATACTTTCCTTCGAAACACGAAGACATCCTGTGAGCACCGCAAACGCAAGTGCGTCATTGGTTTTTAATGCTTTTCCAAACATCGCACGGATAAGGAACACCATTTCTTTCTTCGGATGATGGATAGTCTGTCCCTCTCTTATGGAAAAACTTCTGTTATTTCATTATCGCATATATTCTGCGAAAATGGAACCATCCACACAAAAATACGGCTTTGATTATTTCCTATTTTATACGAAAAGAGGTCCTGAAACCAGGACCTCTTCTATTATGCAGAGAGTTTTCTTTCATTATGTGATGGTTGCTGCAATATTCTCAGTTATTTTTCGCTTTTCTTCTCCATTCCTTCGTAGGTAACAATGCCCTTGCTGTCGGTGCAGTAATAACGATCATCGGCATCTTTCGCATTCTTCTTATTTTTCTGGATCTTACCGGAAGTGTTGACCAGGTATGTCTCACCATCCCACTCCACTTTCTTCAGCTTCTCATCCTTATCAGCTTCCAGGCGTTTGCCCTTCTCATAGATCGCGCCGTCCTCAATGCCATTATAGCCCTGTCCGCGCTCATCACCGCTCTTGCGGAAGTTGTAGGTGTAACGCTCACCATCAATATCAAGAGTCGTCGTTCCGGTCTTCATAGCGCCTGCCTTGGAGTTTCCTCCAAAGTAATAAACCTCCTCGATATCGCCATCCTCAGGCAGATCATTCTCGCTCTCGATTTCCGTGTAGGACATTTTTCCGATAGGAGAAGGGTTCGGATTTTTTGTGTTCTTCGGAAAACAGAACGAATCCATTGCTTCCCCCGAAAAACGTTCTAGACCTTATCATAAGAAAGCACGACAGACCACTGTAAGAGTGCCGTAAGGCGGAAAGGACACAAACATGAAGTACGATGAAAGAGCCTGCAAATTCAACATGGACACCGGCTGCGTGGAACTGCTGCTCCGGGATGGGAGAAAAATCTCTATCGACTGTACCGGGGTCGAGGATGCGCTGGATGTGACCATGGCGCAGAAGTCGGAGTTAGATTATCTCATCTACAATGACCCGCTTGGCTATGCAGACTTGATTCTGAACGGCGAACCAGAGGAGTATCTGAAGAATGTGGCGGGAAGTCACGGATTAGAAGATTAAGCATAAAAGGGTATGCGGCTATAAACCGCATACCCTTTTACACTTTATCGCTTCCAGACCGCTGCGGCATTGGAATGTGACATCAGTTCTTCGACCGGGATTCCGGCTGGGCAGATGTCCTGACACGCAAGAGATTTTCCGCAGCCTTCAAAATAAAGCTGACGATACGCATTTGCGAGTTCTGTCCGATGGGCAATATCCTGTTCTTCGTTCAGAATACGGTAAGCGTTGACGGGCAGAACAGCTCCGGCAAATTCGCTGTTCGGGTCAAAGTTCGGGCAGACCTCCAGACAGCAGCCGCAGAGCAGACACTTAGCAGATTGATACCGCTGGCTGTGCGTATAGCTGGTCTGGAACGCATCTCCTTCCAGCCACAGCTTTGTCCGCTTCAGTGCTTCAAAGATCACGGAACGGTCTACGACCAGATCTTTCACCAGCGGGAATTTGCTCAAAGGCTCCAAAGTAACAACGCTTCCCTTGCAGTCACGCAGAAAAACGGAACAGGCAAGACGAGGCAGACCGTTGATCCGCATGGCACAGGCACCGCACTTGCGTATCATGCAGCCGCATTCCCACGCAATGGGGGAAACGACCGTTCCGTTCTTTTCACACAGAGGGCTGCGGTGATTCAGCTCGTTCAACACCGAAGCAATCGAGGTGTCCGCACTTCCCTCAAAGGTAAACTCCTGCCAGCAGGGAGAAGCCTGCGGGTTTTCCTGCCGTTTGATTCGGATGGTGTAGTTCATAAATCATACCGCCTTTCCGGGATGGATTTAAAGCTGATGGCGATATGCTGCCCGTTCCAGTGTGCCACGGTAGTTTTGCAGTAAACGGCATCATTGCGTTGTGGATAATCTGCCCGCCAGTGCGCGCCCCGGCTTTCTTTTCGGGCAAGGGCGCTTTCCAGCATGGCACGACCCAGAAGCGGAAGTGTGCCGGACAACTTGCGGATTTCCTGAACGCCCGTTTCCAATGTCTGCGTATCCCGCACGACACCGAGTGCGTTCAACAGAATACGATTCATCTGCATTTGAGCATCCGGGGAAAGATCGGGCAGAAGGGGTTCTTCGGCACAGGGCATATTGGGGGAGCCGGCTGCTTCCTGACAGGCAGTTTCCGCAGCGATCTGCCCTCCATAGATCGCACCCAGAAGGGAATTTCCACCCAGACGGTTTGCGCCGTGGTACTGAGCGCAGCATTCACCGGCAGCGTACAGATTCCGCATCGAAGTGCGGTGCCGCTCGTCCACCTGAATGCCGCCCATAAAGTAATGGATACCCGGCAAAATTGGAATGGGTTCTTTGCGAATATCTTTGTGCAGATAGGTCTGACAATCATCCACCAGTCCGGCAAGTTTATGCTCCATGACTTCTTTAGGAAGCTCTGTCATATCAAGGAACACCTCATAGTCACGGCTGACCGTCCAGACTTCCCGCGCGGTGATGTCACGCGGCATCAGGTTGCCGAGTTCTGGATATTTTTCTTCCATGAAATACCACGGCTTCCCGTTCCGCAATGCAAGCAGCAGCCCGCCCTCACCACGGGCTGCCTCACTCAGAAGCATCCGTTTTCCGCCCTGTTCGACCGTGGTGGGGTGGTACTGGATCATTTCAAGATTTGCCATCGGAACACCCAGACGGAACAGTTCTGCGGTGACTTCTCCGGTATTGGCAAGAGAGCCGGTCGTATCACCGAATAAGCCATGCGGCCCGCCTGTGGCAATCAGGACGGCATCGCATACAAACCGCAGCAGTTCGCCGGTATAGGTGTCCTGCACTGTGCAGCCGCCGCAGATGTTCCCGGAAAACAGCAGGGTGCGGAACTTATGGTGAGGAAAGCGTTCGACCGTTCCTGCGCTTTCTTCCCGGCGCACAGCATCGATCAGAGCGGTCATCAGTTGCTTTCCCGTATCGCTTTGTGCAAAGGCCGTCCGCTTTTTCTTCTGTCCGCCAAAATTCCGCAGGTCGAGTTCATCGTCATCTGTCACGTTGAACTGTACTCCCAGACGGTGCAGACTGTGCACCAGTTCGGGCGCAGCCTGCGTCATCCCCCAGACTGCATTCGGGTCAGCAAGTCCGCAGGCGGCGGTCAGGGTGTCTGCATAATGCTGCTCCGGGCTGTCCTCCTCTCCCTTGGTATTCAAGGCTGCATTGATTCCACCCTCTGCCATAACAGACTGCGCCCTCTCGGAGGCAAGGGAGGACACCAGCTTTACCGTCCAGCCGTTTTTCACAGCAGTCAAAGCAGCGGAAAGTCCTGCCAGTCCTGCACCCACGATCACCAAAGTGTGTTTCATACGTTGTTCCACCCAATATAATATAGAATGATCGAACCGGCAGCAAACAGCACCAGTACAGAAAGAATCAGATAGAGGTCGCCGCGCTGTTCCTTATCCCGGACAATGCCCAGCGATACCAGAAGAGGCCGGAGATTGAGCAGAAGATGCACAAATACCGAAGCGACCAGTAAAAGCTGCGTCAGCAGCCGGACCGTTGTGAACGGAAACAGAATGTATACGCCGTTCTGCACTTTGCCGAACACACCAATATGGAAAAAGAGCATAAGCAAAATGGCAAGCCCACTGGCACGCCTTGCCCAGAACAGAGCGTTCTGCTTTCCGTAGGGCTTTCCGCCGTAACGGGAAGCCCGGAATATCTGCGCGGTCAGCAAAAGACCAAGGACGGTGTGCGCCGCCAGAATGCCAACGCCGATCCATGCCAGAAACTTTCCTGCCCCGGAACTGATGCCCAGCAACATAAAACTGCCCATCAGCCCATGAAGCAGACAGATGAAAAGCAGCAGAACGGAGAGGATGGTGTTCAGTTTTCGCATGAGGGGTCCTCCATTTCTTCTGCGGAAAGCAGAAGGATGTCTGCATCCGGCAATGCTGTTGCATCAAGCATATTTTCTGAAACCAGCAGCAGTTGATACCGCCCATTGATTGCACGGGAACGCAGCATGGTTTCGCTGTGCTGCTTCAACGTGACATCTGCTCCGGCAGCGGTCAGGCGTTCACAAAGAGCCGTTGCATAGCGAAGCAAGGGATAGTCTGTTTTGCAGACCGAAAGCGTCATGTGCGGCAGTCCGGCATCGAAAAGGACTTCTGTCTCACCGAAAACAAATGCTTTCAGGTCATTCCGGAAATCCGCATCAGAAAACGATTCCAGTTCAGGGTTGATGCAGAACAGATAGTTACCCTCCAGCGGTGCGGCCATTTGTGCGGCACGTTTCGCTTTCGGGGTCGCACCGGTCAGCCCATCCAGAATAGAGGGCGGTGAGTGCATAAATACGCCAAACGCGGCAAGAAATCCCAATGTCAGAACCAGCGTGATCAATTTTCGTTTCACAGATAGACCTCTTTTATTGCATGGTTGTTCAAATACAAAATCTTCTGCTCAGAACGCAGCAGTTGAATGAATGCTCAACTATATTGTATGCGAAATAAGGAGGCTGTCAAGGTCTGTTAGACGACAAATCGCGGGAAGCAGATGCTAACTTTTCCTCTTGACAACGGAGAAAAAGCAGATATAATATGATTGAACGGTTGTTCAACTACAAAACGAGGAGAACGTCTGATGTCAAATTCTTTATACACCTGTAATTGCGATGTGATCCATGAGGACATCGTGAACGATGTAAAAGGCAAAATGCAGCCGAAAGACGATTATATCCAGCTTGCATCGCTTTTCAAGCTGTTCGGAGATGGCACAAGAGTGCAGATCCTTCATGCTCTGGAACAGAGCGAGATGTGTGTATGCGACCTTGCGGTTCTGCTGGGCGTCACCAAATCGGCGGTCTCTCACCAGCTGAAAGCACTCCGGCTTGCCGGACTGGTCAAATTCCGAAGAGAGGCCCAGATCGTGTATTATTCGCTGGCGGATGATCATGTAAAGGAGATCATTGACAAGGGATTTGAGCATTTAAGAGGATGATCGCGCAAGCGATTATCTTTTTGCCTTTTAAGTTGAACGATTGAACAATTAAGAAAATACGGTGGAGGTCAAAATGAAAAGAGTATTCATCCTGAAAGGTCTGGATTGCCCGAATTGTTCCGCCAAGATAGAAAAAGAGGTCGGAGCATTGCCGGGAGTGGAATCCTCGGTCGTGAATTTAATGCAGCAGACACTGACCGTTCAGTCAGAAAAGTCTGCGGATGCAACATTGGCGGAACAGGTCGAAATGATCGTTCACAGCCACGAGCCGGATGTTGAAGTTTCAGAAAAGACTGAACCTGCTGTGACGAAGGTCTATCTCCTGAAAGGTCTGGACTGCCCGAACTGCTCTGCAAAAATCGAGAAGGAAGTCGGTGAACTGGACGGCGTGACTTCTTCGACCGTGAATCTGATGAACCAGACGCTGACCGTTCAGGCAGGAACCTCGGTGGCTGCTTCCCTGCTGGATACCGTTACCACGATTGTTCACAGCCACGAGCCGGACGTTGAGGTGTCGGAAAAGCAGCCGGAAGCCACTGCACCTGTCAAAAAAGAAGAAAAAGCGGCGGTCTATAACGATGAGGACAAGAAGCGCACGATACGTCTTGCCGTGGGTGCTGCGGTCTATGCAATCGGTATGGCATTGACCGTGTTCGCAAAGCTACCGACTCCAGCAGAACTGGCATTTCTGATCGTGGCGTATGTGATCCTTGGTTGGGATGTCGTGTGGCAAGCAGTGAAAAACATCACCAGAGGACAGGTATTTGACGAGCATTTCCTGATGAGTGTTTCCACAATCGGCGCATTTGCCATCGGGGAATACCCGGAAGCCGTTGCAGTCATGCTGTTCTATCAGGTCGGAGAGTTTTTCCAGTCGCTGGCGGTAAAGCGTTCCAGAAAGTCCATCTCTGACCTTATGGACATCCGTCCGGATTCGGCGACCGTCAAGCGGAATGGCGTATTGCAGGTCGTTTCTCCGGAAAGCGTTGCGGTGGGCGAGATCATCGTGGTAAAACCCGGTGAAAAAATCCCGCTGGATGGCATCGTTGTGGATGGCGAATCCATGCTGGACACCAAGGCACTGACCGGCGAATCTGTGCCGAGAAGCATCCGCAAAGGCGATGAAGCCCTGTCCGGCTGCATCAACCAGAGCGGTTTGCTGACGCTGAAAGTCACAAAGAGCTTCGGGGAATCCACAGTGTCGAAGATCATTGACCTTGTGGAGAATGCCTCCGCAAGAAAAGCTCCTACCGAGAACTTCATCACGACCTTTGCACGATACTATACGCCGGTCGTTGTTGGAATGGCGGCTGTGTTGGCGATCATTCCGCCGCTCGTCCTTGGTGGCGGCTGGTCTGAGTGGCTGCGCAGAGGTTTTGTGTTCCTGATCGTTTCCTGCCCGTGTGCATTGGTCATTTCCATTCCCCTGACCTTCTTCGGTGGTATCGGTGCTGCATCCAAGCGCGGTGTGCTGGTAAAGGGCAGCAACTATCTGGAGGCACTGAACAAAGTGAGCGTGGTGGTCTTTGATAAGACCGGCACCTTGACAAAAGGTGTTTTTGAGGTCGCAAATATCATTCCGGCAGCCGGATACCAGAAAGAGCAGGTATTGGAGTATGCTGCACAGGCAGAGAGTTATTCCAACCACCCGATTGCAAAGTCGATTCTTGCAGCTTATGGAAAGTCGATCGACCAGAAGCAGTTCTCTGGCTTTGAGGAAATCTCTGGACATGGCATCAGTGTTATGGTGCAGGGAAAGAAGGTGCTGGCTGGCAATAGTAAGCTGATGGAATCTGAAAAGATTGCCTATTCTGCTTGCGATGCAGCCGGAACAAAGGTCTATGTAGCAGCGGATGGCAGCTATGTAGGCTGTATCCTGATTGCAGATGAGGTGAAACCGGACAGCAACCGCGCAATCGCAGAGCTGAAAAAAATCGGCGTGGAAAAAACTGTTATGCTCACCGGCGATGATGAGCGAATCGGCAAGTCGGTGGCAGACGAACTTGGTCTGGATGCGTATTATGCACAGCTCTTGCCCGACCAGAAGGTCGAAAAGCTGGAAATGCTGGATAAGCAGAAACGGCAGGGCAGCAAGCTCGCCTTTGTGGGCGATGGCATCAACGATGCCCCCGTCCTTGCCCGTGCAGATGTCGGCATAGCCATGGGCGGACTGGGTTCGGATGCCGCGATCGAAGCTGCGGATGTTGTCCTGATGACAGATGAACCGTCGAAACTTGTGGAAGCCATTGATGTTGCAAAGGCCACGAAGCGAATCGTGATGCAGAACATCGTGATTGCTCTTGGAATCAAGAGCGTGTTCCTTGTTCTGGGCGCACTCGGCATGGCCGGTATGTGGGAAGCCGTGTTCGGTGATGTGGGTGTCACGATCATCGCTGTTCTGAATGCAATGCGGATTCTGAAGAAATAAGCACAAACAAAAACAGGGTGCGCCCACCCGGACGCACCCTGCAAAAATCCACACACGATA
>OGZV01003576.1_pt1 | contig 10286 bp, 7 predicted proteins | sample 1576861 | NCBI WGS metagenome assembly OGZV01 (sample SAMEA3541501, study PRJEB24748) | human gut metagenome | biome: human gut; feature: human-associated habitat; material: faeces | place: China | collected 2012
TATCATGGCTCCGGCAGCAAATGGCGGATACCAGTCTGTTACCGGAACCTCCTTCGCAACACCGGTGGCTTCCGGAGCAGCAGCGCTTCTCATGCAGTGGGGGATTGTAAACGGAAATGATCCGTTTTTGTATGGGGAGAAGGTAAAAGCATATCTGAGAAGAGGAGCAAAGAAACTTCCGGGGATCTCGGAGTATCCGAATCCGATGGTGGGGTATGGGGCACTGTGCGTGCGGGACAGTCTGCCGGAGTAAACGAAAGCGAACGTGATTTTACCGGATACCAGCGCGGATACTTTTCACGAAGCGCGGACCATGATATACTCTAAATCAGGAATAAAGAAAAGGACGAAAGAGATATGAAACAACTTGATTTTGAACATGGTACAGTGACCGGCAATATCCTGGGGGCGGCATTGCCTATGCTGGTGGCGCAGATTTTAAATCTGCTCTACAACATTGTGGACCGCATTTATATTGCACGTATCCCAAAAGTGGGAACAGCAGCGCTGGGAGCGGTGGGACTCTGCTTTCCACTGATCGTGATCATCACGGCGTTTTCGAACCTGTACGGAAGTGGCGGCGCACCGTTATTTTCCATTCACAGGGGGAAAAAGGAGACACAGGCAGCAAATGACATCATGAATACGTCATTTTCCATGCTCTGCCTGACAGGAGTGATCCTGATGGTAGTTGGCATGCTGCTGATCCGGCCGATCCTGATATTATTCGGAGCGTCAGAGGAAGCACTGGCATATGCCTGCCCGTATATGATGCTTTATCTGATCGGTACGCTGCCATCTATGATCGCGGTGGGTATGAATCCATTTATCAATGCCCAGGGCTATTCTCTGACCGGCATGCTTTCCGTAGCGATCGGCGCGGCGGCCAACCTGGTTCTGGATCCGCTGTTTATCTTTGTTCTGGGCTTTGGTGTGCGTGGAGCAGCAATCGCAACGGTTATTTCCCAGTTTTTGTCAGCAGCCTTTGTACTGCGCTTTCTTTCCGGAAAAGCGGAGCTGAAGGTGCGTTTTCTGCGCCGTACGGAACTTGCAGGATCCGTCAGCTACGCGAAAGAGATCGTCAGCCTCGGTACGGCGGGTTTTATCATGCAGCTGACGAACAGTCTGGTAACGATCTGCTGCAACCATGTGCTTTCTGCTACAGGCGGCGATATTTATATTTCGGTCATGACTATTGTATCCAGTGTGCGCCAGCTGGTGGAGACCCCGATTTCCGCGATCAATGACGGATCTTCTCCGATTTTAAGCTACAACTATGGAGCGCGCCGTCCGGCCCGGGTGCGGAAAGCGGGCGTGGTGATGGGACTTCTGATCCTGGGATACACCGTGGTGATGTGGAGTGTCATTGTTCTGGCTCCGGGCGCGCTGATCAGGGTGTTCAGTTCGGATGCGGTTCTCATGCAGGATGCAGTCCCGGCGCTGAAACAGTATTTTGCGGCGTTCATTTTCATGGATCTGCAGTATATGGGACAAACCACGTTTAAATCGCTGAATAAGAAAACACACGCGATCTTTTTCTCGCTGCTGCGAAAAGTGTTTATTGTGGTTCCGCTGACTTATTTCATGCCATATGCGCTGCATATGGGAACTGCTGGTGTATTTCTGGCAGAACCGGTCTCGAATGTGATCGGCGGCAGCCTGTGCTTTATCACCATGCTCTGCACGGTATTGCCTGAGTTAAAAAGAATGGAGTAGACAAGTATGAAAAAGAACACTGCAAAAAAGCTGACTTATGTAAGCCGTGCGTGCATGACGGTTCTGACTACAGTGCTGATCGTATTATTTTTCTGTATCATGTCTCTGGTGGGGAAAATTCAGGGGACAGCAAGGGTGGTAAACTACGCCGGTCTGGTGCGCGGCACGACGCAGCGCATAGTCAAGCTGGAAAACATGCAAAGTCCGCAGGATGAGATGCTTGAGGAGGTGGAGTCGATCATAATCGGACTGCGCTATGGAAGTGATGATCTAAACCTGGTCCGTCTGGATGATTCCGCATTCCAGGATAAGATGCAGGAGCTGGAGGATTATTTTGAAACCCTGAAAGTGGAAATACAGCTTGTTCGGGAAAATGGCTATGAAAACACGCAGATCATTGAAAAGAGTGAGCAGTTCTTCCGGATCTGTGATGAGGCTACCGGACTTGCGGAGGCCTATTCCCAGAGAAAGGCAACGGCACTGAATCAGCTTGAGCAGGTGGTCTTCGCGGATATCGCAGGACTTCTGATCCTGATTGCCATGGAAATATTTAAGGCATTGCGCTATGCGGCCCAGAACCGCATTCTGCAGAAAAAGGTTTATCTGGATGAGGCCACGGGGCTTCCGAATAAAAATAAGTGTGAGGAAATTCTGGACAATGATACATTCCTGGAAGATGGGGAAACGGTTGCAGTCTGTGTGTTTGATTTAAACAATCTGCGTATCATCAACAATAATCTCGGCCATGAGAAGGGAGACGAATATATCCGTTCCTTTGCGGTGCAGCTGCGCGGGGCTATGCCGTCGGAGCATTTTGTGGGGCGCGACGGAGGGGATGAGTTTCTGGCCGTGATCCGCGGACTGGAGCGGGAGGCGGTGGAAGCCTGCCTTTCCCAGGTACGGAGCCAGACAGCGGAGTATTCTGCCGATCATCCGGAGATGCCCATCAGCTATGCGGCTGGTTATGCGATTTCATCGGATTTTGAATCCTGCAGCATGCGGGATCTGTTCCGGCAGGCCGATAAGAATATGTATGTCGATAAGAACCGCGCCAAGATGCTGGAAGCGGCGGAAAAGCAGAATGAAAATATCCGGCTGCTGGATACAGTCAAACAGCAGGGCTATTCGTTTTCGGACTGCCTGTACTGCGATGCATTGCTCGACCAGTACCGGGTGCTGCGTGCGGATTTCGAGTTTTTTCTGGCGGAGGAAGGCAGCTACACCGGTGCAGTGGAGCAGATTGTGCAGGAACTGGCCCGGGGAGTGGAACGCGGACCATTGCGCCAGAAGCTGCAGCCGGAGGCGCTGAACCAGGTGCTGACCAGCACGCGGGCAAAGCTGGAATTCCCGTATCAGTGTACGGACGGCGAAAGGGTGCGCAGAGGCCGCATGACGTTGCTTTTTTTAAACAATACGGAAGATGGACGGCTGCATCATTTTATCTTTGGTTTTGAGCCGTTCCATGACAAAAATCAGGTGTCAGCCAATGAGAAGGTCCAGCTGACCCGGTATTATGAGCAGATGAAGCAGTCCATTCTGGAAAATGGAAATTATGTGGATGCTCTGATGGATGAGGCTGAGGCGGTCTACACGGTGGACTTAACACATGACCGTCTGGAAAAAATCTTTTTTCCGTCTGGCAGCAGTAGATTCAGGATTTCGCAGCAGGCACCCTGCTCTTATAACGAATATTGTGCATCCAGAATGGAGCGGATCACAGAGGATACCATGGAGAATTACTGCATTGTGGATTCTTCGGAAAAACTTCTGGAGCGTTTCCGCAATGGCGCTAAGCAGGTTACGGTGGAGTATCAGGAAAACGGATCGAATGGGGAACCGGAGTGGCTGCAGAAGACAGTGCTGATGTCACAGGATACGCTGTACGATGAAAAAGTGGGACGGGAGATGACCGTGGTGCACGGAATTATCCTCTTTAAGAATACGTCTGTTTTCCATGAGAAGGAGCAGAAAGAGAAGGAGCGCCTGAAGGTGGCCTACGAGGAGGCAGACCTGGTAAGTAAAGCAAAAACGGAGTTCTTAAACCGTATGAGCCATGATATCAAGACACCGATCAATGGTGTGATGGGTATGCTGGAGATCATCCGACGGAACATGGATGACCGGGAACGGGTCGAGGAATGTCTTGGAAAGATCCAGCTGTCCACCAGACATCTGCTGGCGCTGGTCAATGATGTTCTGGACATGGGGCGCATTGAGACAAAGCAGGAAAAAGGAATGATGGAAGCCTTTGATCTGGAGCATCTGATGACCGAGACTTCCTCTCTGGTGGAAGCCCAGCTGGAGGAAACCGGAATCCGGCATTACCGACACAGAGAAGGAATTCGGCATACAGCTCTGATCGGAAACCCTCTGCATCTGCGCCAGATCATGGTCAATCTTCTGAGCAATGCAATCAAATACAATAAGCCGGGCGGCAGGATTGATACCTATGCAAAAGAGTTTTCCTGCGATGGAAAGCAGGCTTTTTATGAGTTTTGGATTACGGACACCGGTATTGGCATGCAGAAAGAATTTGTAAAAAATAAGCTGTTTCAGCCCTTTACACAGGAACAGGCAGACGCCAGAACCCAGTACAAGGGAAGCGGTCTTGGCATGTCGATTGTCAAGGGCCTGATCGAAAGTATGAACGGTTCTATTCAGGTGGAAAGCGTGCCGGGAGAGGGAACGACCTTCACATTTCAGCTTCCTTTTCTTCTCGATGATACGACTTGCAGCAATCGGAAGAGGGAGAAGACGGAAGAGACTGATGCAGCCGGAATGAAGATCCTGGTGGTGGAGGACAACGAAATTAATATGGAGATTGCCGAATTTTATCTTACAGAAGCAGGGGCGAAAACGGAAAAAGCATGGAATGGAGCCGAGGCAGTTCAGAAATTTGCGGAATCCGAAACAGGAAGTTTTGATGTGATTCTGATGGATGTTATGATGCCGGTCATGGACGGCCTGGAGGCAACTAGAAGAATCCGTGCGCTGGAGCATCCGGATGCAGGGACGGTCACGATTCTTGCTATGACAGCCCAGTCTTCTGCCGACAGCATTCACCAGTGTGAGCAGGCTGGAATGAACGGCTATATCGCAAAGCCGGTGGAGGCAGCAGAGCTGCTTCGGATCCTGGCAGAAAATGTACCAAAAGGGTATAAAAGGTAAGGAAGGTGAACTGATATGGAGAGACGGGAAGGTTACCCGAATCTGGATCTGAAGCAGAGCGGAAATCTTCTGCGCTATCAGATCCGAAAGTCTGGTTATAGTGTGCAGGACATTCAGAACTATCTGGTGCTTTCCTGCCCGCAGCCGGTTTACCGTTGGTTTCAGGGGAAAACGCTTCCATCTGTGGATCATCTGTATGCCTTAAGCCGCCTGCTGGGCGTGCACATGGAAGAACTTCTGGCCGGACCTCAGGAAAGTCCGCTTTACCGGGAAGCTTTTGGAGAGAAGCGGTATCTGTTTTCTTATCTGAGACAGTTAAGCCGGGCGTCGTGAATGGATGTGCAGTTTCGATTGGACTATTTGTCCAATGACGAATTCGAACGTTTGTTTTATCCTCTTGTCATAACCGAAAAGGAAATGACAGGAGGATTTTTTTATGGAAAAAGGACGAATGATTTATGTGGATGAAAGTGGAAAGAAGCTTGTTACACGGATGTTGATTTGCGATATGCGTCCAGTGCGGAGCGGATGTGGTATGCACATTGTAAATACGTTCCGTTATGGAGGATTGCGGTCGGCGGAGGAATTTCTCTGTTTTGCGGGGCGGTTTGCCAGGCTGTATGAGGAGAGGAAAGTGGAGATTGAGGAGGAACTGGTGCGGGAGGTTCTGTTGGGAGCAGCCACATTCTGGCTGGAGCCGGAAAGCTACTGCTATGTGATCTGCGGGGATACCATGACCATTTACTGCGGCCTAGAACCGGCGGAGACGGTTTACCGCCGGGCGGATGCCTTTGAGCCTCCGGTGGATGAATGTGAATTTGTCACCATCATGGAGACCTTAAAGAGCGGGGAGGGAATCTCTGCGCCTGCGCAGGATCTCATTGTTCATCTGCTGGGGCTTCTGATGCGGGACTGGGGCGGTGAGATTTCCTACTACGTGTATGATCTGGATTTTGGCCGGAAGTTTGAGCCGGGGCTGCTCTCAGACCGGGACGGATATGTGGATCTAAGCTGTGATCAGGCCCTCTACCGGGATCTGGCGCGCACAGGATTTTAAACGTTCTGACATCTGCGATTCTGCACAGATAGTGGTGCGGGAAATTCTGACGAAAATCTTAAATATGGAAACTTTTGTGAGATATGGTTGCATTACAGGGAAAAACATGATATAAGTGTATTAAGATAATTAATACACTTATACAGGAAGGAGACGCATCAGGGACATGATTCATCTGGACTATAAAGACAGCCGACCGATTTATGAACAGGTGGCAGACCGTTTAAAGGAGCTGATGATCCTCGGTGTTCTGGAAGAGGACGGCCAGATGCCTTCTGTCCGATCTCTGGCAACGGAATTGTCCATCAACCCCAACACCATACAGCGGGCTTATGCGGAACTGGAACGGAATGGATTTATCTATTCGGTCAAGGGACGGGGAAGCTTTGTGGGAAGCATCAGCAGACTCCGGGAACAGAAATGCCGAGAGCTCGAAGAGAAGGTAGCAGGTCTTGCGGTGGAGGCAAAAAGTCTTGGTATGGACAAAACAGCATTCGTCCGCATGGCGGAGGAACAGTTTGGAGGAGAGAAAACAGTATGATAGAGGCAACCAATCTCACAAAAAAATTTGACGATATCCTTGCGGTGGATCATATCAATGCGCAGATCCGGGAAGGCAGCGTCTTTGGTCTCATTGGAACCAACGGAGCCGGAAAGAGTACGTTTTTGCGGATGGCGGCAGGTGTCCTGAAGCCGGACGAGGGAAGCATCACGATAGACGGAATGGATGTATATGAAAATGAGGCGGCAAAACGGAAATTTTTCTATATTTCCGACGATCAGTATTTCTTCGGCAATGCGACACCGGAGGATATGATGAACTATTACCGTATTGTTTATCCGGAGTTTGACGAAAAACGCTTTGACTCTCTGTTAAAGAGCTTCGGACTTCAGAAAAACCGCAAGATCAACACCTTTTCCAAGGGCATGAAAAAGCAGGTTTCCATCCTGTGCGGTATCTGCGCGGGGACAGAGTATCTGTTCTGCGATGAGACCTTTGACGGCCTGGACCCGGTTATGCGCCAGGCGGTCAAGAGCATTTTTGCGAATGACATGGAAGAACGGAAGCTGACCCCCATCATTGCATCCCACAATCTGCGGGAGCTGGAAGACATCTGCGATCATGTCGGTCTGCTGCACAAGGGTGGTATTCTCTTAAGCCGTGACCTGGATGAGATGAAGATGAATCTCCACAAGGTTCAGTGCGTATTAAAAGAGGGCATGCAGCCGGAGCATATTACCGGTCTTGACATTTTGAAGACGGAGCGGCGCGGAAAGCTTCTGACCCTTACGGTACGAGGCAGTTTAAATCAGGTGGAATTTGTTATGCAGCAGGCGGATCCGGTATTTTATGAAACCATTCCGCTGTCCTTAGAGGAGATTTTTATCAGTGAAACGGAGGTAGTCGGTTATGACGTCAAAAAACTTATTTTTTAAGCTGATGCGGGAGGACTGGAAAAACCGCCTCTGGGCGCCGGCCCTCATTGCTCTGGCAAGCTTTTTCGCTTATCCGGTTTTTCTGGCTTTTATGGCAGGAAAGGCTGACCGGGACTGGAATACAGCTGCGGAAGCCTTCCACTGGTTCTCGGAACAGTCCATAAGATGGATCTCTTTTGAAAACGGAGTGGCAGTTTTCTTTGTAGTGGTGGTTTCTCTGGTCTGCGGACTCAGCAGCTTCTACTATTTAACCTCCGGAAAACGTGTGGATTTTTATCATAGCATACCGGTACGGCGGGAGATCCTCTTCCTGGTCCACTATGCAGACGGCATCCTGATGCCGGCCATTCCGTACGCATTTGCTCTTGTTGCTTCCGTGATCGTGTGCGCGGCAAACGGTGTGAGCACGGATGCTCTGTGCGCAACAGCTGTAAGTGCCTATATACTGCACATGATCTACTACATCCTTTGCTACACAACCGTGGTGATCGCGTCCCTGATGACCGGTCATCTTGTGATCGGCTTTTTTGGCAGCATGGTGCTGATGTTTTATATGCCGATCGCAGCCAGCCTGTTTGAATCCTTTTTTGAGAGCTTTTTTCTGTCCTATTATTATCCGGGTGACGATTCTGTGTTTGAAAATCTGATCCGGATTTCCCCGGTCATGGAGTATGTTCATACGGTATCGCTCTACGCAGATCAGAAGCCGGTGGTTATGGTGGCGGCGGCAGCGCTGATCGTGTCGCTGCTCCTGATAGCGGCAGCAGTCTTCCTTTACAAAAAGCGCCCGTCGGAGGCGGCAGGAAAGGCTATGGCCTTTGCAGTGAGCCAGCCGGTCATCCGAGTGCTCATCACGGTGGTGGCAGGTCTTGGCATAGGGGATTTTTTCTGGTCCCTGCAGCGCTCCAACGGCTGGATGGTTTTTGGTGTAGTCTGCGGAAGCGTGATCTCGCACTGTGTGATCGAAAGCATTTATCATTTCGACTTTAGAAAACTGTTTTCCCATAAGGAGCAGCTTGCCTTCAGTACCATTGCGGCACTGGCAATTCTGTTTTCCTTCCGGTTCGATGTATTCGGATATGACACCTACCTTCCGTCCGCAGACAAAGTAGCGTATGCATCTGTGGATATCGGCAGACTGAATGACTGGGTTTCCTATGGAAAGGTAGTGGACGATCAGGAAATACACGGACAGCGGGTGCTTTACAGCTATGAGTTCACGCCATCGGAAATCTACATGGCGCAGCATATGAAAAGCACCGATGTAGATACCATTCTGAATTTTGCGGCAGCCGGTATTGAGGAGAACCGTCTCTGCAGGAACGAGTGGGATCAGCGTGGGACAGGGGAAAACGCAGTGGCCTATGAAACGGCTGAGGTAACGGCAGCTCCGGTAGAAACATCAGACGAGAGCGAAAATGTGCGTTACACCACGGCAACCGTTACCTATACCTTAAAGAGCGGACGCAAGGTTATCCGCAATTACAGCATCAACATGACAAAGAACTACGAGCTGATCAAGAAGCTCTTTCAGGATGAGGAATACCAGAAAGCAGCATATCCGCTTCTTGCGGCAGATGCAGATACCTTTGTCAGCGTGCGTTACCGCCAGAGCCGTTCCAAAGGAGACCAGAGCCTGAAAAATCTGACAGCCCAGGAGCGGAACGAAGTGCTTTCTGTATACCGGCAGGAATTTTCTGCCATGAGCCTGGAGCAGATGGAGGAGGAGACGCCTGTAGGGCTGATCCGCTTTACCACAGAGACCGATGAAAAGGCGATTGCATGGTGGAATAACCCGGATCTTGACACTGTGAGCAGCCGGAATTACTATTACGGTGCAGATGTGCGGGATCAGGATTTTTATCCGGTGTATCCGTCCTTTACCAAGACCATCCGTTTGCTTGGGCAGTATGGTGTTTCTGTGAAAGATGAAGCACTTTCAGATAAGATCGTTTCGGTGACCGTGAGCGGTTATGCGCCAAATTCAGATTCATACCAGACGGTTACGTTTACGGATCCGGAAGAGATCAAAGCCCTTGGCGATATCACACGCAATGAGCGGATGCTCTACTATGATCTCATGTATGAGGAGGATGATCTGACGGTAGAAGTAACGGTATCGGGTAAAACAGGAAAAGCAGAACAGGAAGATGATATGGAAAATACATACAGCAGCTTTTTCAAAAAAGGAGAGGTTCCTCAGATCGTAAAAGACAGGATGGGATTCTGATAAAAATAAAAACAGGATATGCGCGGAAAGGAAGGATTTCCGTGTATATCCTGTTTAAAGTTATGCATAATTATGCATAAAATATACTTAAAAATACATTCCTTCAGAAACGACACAAACAGCGAGAGAGGCTTCCCTTCCCGCTGTCTGTGTTGATTACTGTCAGAGTCTTTTGACAAGCTCTAAAAGCAACTGAATGTCTAAATTAACTGTCAAACAAATATGAAAATTTTTATTGTGCATTACTGCATATGTTATAAACCAGTAATTATTCTGCGTCAGCACCGATTGCAACATAGTCATCCGGAACTTCAATTCCCAGCTCAGCACAGATGTCTGCATTGTATTCTTTTGTGAAGTTTGGTGCATATTCGATTGGCATTGTAGAGATATCTTCACCATCTTTCAGAATTTTAACTGCCATTTCACCAGTTGCTTTTCCAAGATCATAGTAGCTGATGGAAAGTGTAGCAACACCGCATCCGGAGCAGATTCCTTCTTCACCTGCGATTACCGGAACCTTTGCCGGAAGGCAGATGTTGTTGATCAGCTCTGTGTTGGAAGCTGCTGTGTTATCGGTAGGAACATAGATAACGTCACTGTCTGCAACTGCATTTGTTACAACAGAAGAAATATCGTTGGAGTCAGAGAATGCGTAGTATTCGCAAGTGTATCCAA
>OGZV01003577.1_pt1 | contig 10282 bp, 11 predicted proteins | sample 1576861 | NCBI WGS metagenome assembly OGZV01 (sample SAMEA3541501, study PRJEB24748) | human gut metagenome | biome: human gut; feature: human-associated habitat; material: faeces | place: China | collected 2012
CTCTGGCACAACAAACCTTACTTCTTCGCTTGACAGACACTCAAGTTGTCTGTTGTTATTATTACAATAAACTTCATACAAATTTATGTCAATTGCTCTTTAATATAATACATCATTTTCTTATATTACAATTTGCTTAGATAATTCTCTAATTGATGAAAAATACCAACTATATTTACAATATCTTTTCTTACATCAAATATCGCGATATAATTCATTTGTGGAATAACCGCCTCATAATATCCTTTTTTTGCCAAATACATATCCCGACTTTTCGGAAATTGGTATGGATTCTCCACCAATCGGTCATAAATACTTTCTACACTATCTAACAAATGTTTTGCAGCTTCTTTGTTTTTCAGGCGGTAAATCAAATGATACACAAGATTATCAAGTAATTCGTCTGCATGATCTGTAACATTTAATTTATAAACCATACTTTGCCCTCATTTCACCCAGTGCCTTTCTTGCATCTTTTACCTGCCCTGTTTCGATCTGTCTTTCAGATATTTCAATATCGCGATACATTGCAAGCTGTTTCATTGTCGATTCATAATTCTCCATACTCATGATAACCATATCTCCATATCCATTTTTTGTAATATAGATAGGTTCCTCTGTCCTATGACACATCTCAGAAATTTCAGAAGTATTTTTCAATTCTTTTATAGGAATTATTTGTGGCATAATCAGCACCTCCTTTTATGGTTTAATTATACCATAATTATGTCCTTTTTCAATCTTTATATACTATTATATGATAATAATCCAATTCACCCCAATTTTTCGGTTCAATAACAGATTATTTTTCTTGTAAATCTATTTTCTGGTGTAAAAGACTTCTAATTTTATTTCCTAATTGTATCAATTGTATATTTTCTTTTTTAGTTCATATGGCTCATATACTTATAGTTAAATATAAAAAAGACACAAGATTTTACTCTCATGTCATTTTATTGAATTTGATTCTAACTGTTGTTTCAAATATTTTTTGAAGACATCTACAACACTTTTGCAACAAAAATCCAGATTTGCAACCTTATTGATCTTTATTATTCTTTATCAATCCTTCCCAAAAATGTGATTAAATAAGGCTTTTTAATAATCTTTAATAATCTTTAATAGCTAAAAAAAGAAGCTTGAAACAACACGTGGCAGTGTAAATCTTGCCATATCAAACACGCTCCTTTTAATATATTTGATGCATTGTATATTTTGAAAATAATTTTATCAACAAAGCATCGTTAATCTTTTAACATGATTGTACTACTAAGGAATCGTTTTTTCGAGTGTTTGGAAGTTTAAATTTTTATTTTTTCAAGGAATGCATAATATCATTTCATTTCTTCTTTCATCCATTTTTTGTAATTATAAATTGCTTGGATTGGAAGTATAACGAGATAGATTATTCCTGCCAATATGGTATATTTATAATTTCGACCTACAATTTGTATAAATATCAATGCTACAATTGCCCATGGGATCATCCATAATGTGCGAATGAATTTTCTTCTGTAACTCAGTTTCCAATAAACCAATTCAAAGCCTTTATCTACTTTATTCATATTCTTTTTCTCCCACGATTGTATATACTTCACCTTTGTTTTTTCAGTTGCTATGTTTTATTCTAATCACTTCCCATTTTGAGATTCTTTGAGTATATTTTCGACCTCTGAAATATCAATTTCCAGTATTTCTGCAATTTGTTCGATTGAGAATTTATTAGCCAACTTTCTTGTAAGTTCTTTCTTCTCTTCTAATCTTCCTTCGGCAATACCTTCCTGTTTTATAAGTATCTTTTCTTCCCATGTCTGCATATATTTCACCTCTGCCTTTTCACTCGCTTTGATCTGACAAACTCGTCTATGCATCTCTTGAATCCGCTTACTTTTACACTCCCTTGATTGTTCCTTCTGCAATTCATCTCCCACCTATAGAGGACGGAGAATTCTTGCTATATTTTGTTAAATTTTAAATTCCTTTAATAATTTTTTCTGATAATTACTGTCCGATGTTGCTTTAGTTAAATCATCAAATCGACCTTGTTCAATTAGCTTCTGATTCAATCGGTTAATTCTCTCAAGACCAATTCGTTCACCTTCCTGTTTTATAAGTATCTTTTCTTCCCACGACTGCATGTACTTCACCTCTGTCTTCTCACTTGCTTTAACCTGGCAAATTCGGCTATGCATCTTCTGAATCCGTTCACTTTTACATATTTCTGACACTTCATCCGTACTGTGTTCCATATACTTCAAAAGTTCTATCAGTTCTGGTGACACCAGCTCCGGATGTTTGCCTTTGGTATTCAGAAATATTCGGGTTGCTCCATCATCCAACTTTAGTTCGGGAACTTCCTCACATCTCATCTGAAACGTGTAGCGATATAAGCCATGTCCGAACAAATCAAACGGTGTAATCATTACGATTAAGACTTCGTTTAATAAGTTAAAATCAATAACTCCCGGCGGCAACAGTTTACTATCGATGATTCCCTGATAAAGGCGGCTTCTTTTCGGAAGATTATGCGTATTCTCTTTTTGAGCCTCTACTTCATATATCACATCATCTTCATCTATAGCATAGACATCCAGCCGGATCTGCCGGTTATCCGTAGATGTTCTCTGTTCTTTTTCTGTTTGCGGTGGATGTTTCAGATTTGTATTCTGACTCAGTATAATATCCAGCATCGTCTTTACATTCTCAGGATCATCCATCGCTTCATCGAACAGAAATTTGTCCAGCAAGTTTAATTCTTTTAATGGTTTTCTTTGGTTCATAAGTAGTTCTCCCTTCTTGTACAGATGAAATCCCTGTAAAGAAGAACTGTTTATCTTTGTGAATATGATACCATAGAATTTATATATATACCAGTATATACAGTCAACTTCTTTTATCAGGCATGTATTTATCTGTTTTCCGTGGTTTTCATTTTGGATTCATACCCGAATATCTGGGCTTGAAGTAAATGAATTGATAAATATAGATACGGTGCAGATGTTAGAATTTATCTGCGTGTTGGTAGAATAACATGCCCGATTTTTATTTTCAATATGAATTTTAAAAATGTCAATTTTTTGTGAATCTTTTACAGCTCTTTCACCTTTCCGAGAATCTCCTGATAAAACGCCTCCTGATCCTCGCTATTCTTTACATCTTCTAATATCACTCCATCTTTTAATAGAATCAATCGGTTGCAATAGCTTGCCATCTGCAGATTATGTGTGACCATGATGATCGTCTTTCCTATATCATTCATTTGTTTTTCAAGATATCTTTTTGGGCTTTCATAATTTTATCGCAGAAAACATCCTGCTTTTCCTTTTTCCTTAATTGAACTTCAATATTCCCATCCTTTACAAAAATCACCCTGTCACAAAAGCTTGCAACATATGCATCATGCGTTACCAAAACAACAGCCTTTTTCAAATCTTTATTGATCATCTGCAGGTATTCCATTACTGTTTCTGATGAAGCAGAATCCAGATTTCCGGTCGGTTCATCGGCAAGGATCAGATCCGAATGATTCATCAACGCCCGGCAGATCGCTGCCCTTTGTTTTTCGCCTCCTGATAATTCAAAGATCTTTTTATCCAGCAAAGCTCGAACGCCCATAATATCGGCTAGTTTTTCTGCTTCCGTTATACTCTCTTCTACTGGACTGTGATCTAGAATCTTCGGTAGCATGATATTTTCTCTTACCGATAAACTGTCCATAAGATAGTAATCCTGATATATGAATCCAATTTCACGGCGTCTGATCATGGCAAGCCTGTCCCCTCTTAACGAATTACTGTCTTCACCTTTAAAAAAGACTTTTCCTTCCGTCGGCCGATCCAGCAGTCCTAATAATTTTAAAAGTGTTGTTTTCCCAGATCCAGATTTTCCCATAATGGCTATGAATTCCTGATTATTAATGGTCAGATTGATTCCTTTTAATACATCTATTTTCGTTTCATTAACAAGATATGATCTCTTTAACCCTTCTGTCCGCAGTATTTCTGTATTATTTGTCATGATTTTCTACCCCCTTCTTGCCTTTCGATTCATAATCCAAAAATATATTCCATTTATTACGATCCACACTGCTATAACCACTGCTTCCTGTAATTCACAGATTTTCCGGATATCATCTGGATACATTCTCGCAGTCATGGTATCTCGCATAAATAATATGGTTGAAATGATAAGAATAATTGTCGGGACAATCCAATATATGTACCATTCTCTTTTATTCATTTTCTTCCGTTCTTTTCGGTCCATTCCCATGGATACCAGGAATTTCTCGCGTTCTGCTTTTTCTTTTTTCTCCATTTCGTTCATGGCATATAGCATGATCCAATTCAATATGCTTAATGTAATGATAATATATACACAGATCATCGCCTTAACGGCTCTTTCGGTTTTCATATCCGTAATTGCTGTTTTTGATAAATAATGAAATTTTACCGTAGAATCATAATTGCCGATATATTTATGTCTCTCTTCTTTTGACTCCAATTCTTTATCGATTTGATCTATGTACTTTTTATCTGTCTGGATGAATACCAGTTTTGTTGGTCCTTCAATAATATAAGGTTCTCCATCATCACCATACATTGCCTTATACCGTTCCAATTTAAAACCAGTCAAAGCTTCTATATCCTTCCATTCATTTTGAGCTTTTTTGAAATATTCATCGGAAAAAACGATCAGATTTTCACATTTTGGTGTACTGTAACACCCTGTAAGACTGGAGATCTCCTCTCCGGCAACTATTTTCTTATCGTATGTTGTCTCATGATCAGCATAATCACAATATTCACAAGGGAGTCCGATATGTAAAGTCGGTGTCTTTTTGTTATAGTACCAGTCGACCGGCTGAGCCTTTGTTGCCCGGTCCTGTTGATGGACAACATATACTTTCTTTCCATTTTTATCCAGATTTAAGGATTTCTCTTTATACGATGGATCTACAGCTTTTTTTAACTTGTAATAAGTAGACTCCGAGATACCAATCTGTTGTCCCTGGATAATAATTTCCCCTCGTCCCTCTAAATGTTCCGTCTTATCTGCGTTTGCAACTCTTACCATTGGATATTCAGTTAATGTAGCATGATACTTTTCTTTTATTTTTTCAAAAAGCTTATCGTCTGATTTATCTGCAACACACATAAAATCATACGGATATAAACTTTCTGCTTTTTCGGCATTTATTGTACTGATAAATTGTATTCCGAAATAAAAGCAGCTTAAAAAACTCATCAGTGAAAAGAATAAAATATATCTGCTCACGGTATTCATACGGTAATAAAACCGATGATTCATCAAAAGATTCTTATAATATTTTTTGTGCTTTTTGTGCTTTATATGTTCTAAAAAAATAGAAAATATATTTCTTAAGCTTAAATACAATCCGGCAAAGAAAGCGATGATCAGATATGCACTCTCATAATGGTATATTTTAGAATATGCATAAACGGAATAAATACAAAGTATGATTCCGATCATTATTTTAGGAATTCTGAATCTTCCTGCCAGCTTTTCTATTCTTGCTGTCTCATTCATATTAGTAATGATCAGAAAATCGGATTGCAATTCTTTTACCAGCAAGAAACTGAGTCCATATATAAATAAAATAAGAATACAAATGGACGGATATGTAAAGAAAGCCACCCTTCCTAATTTAAAATTTATATGCAAAGCACGAACCATAAGGATCTTTAATCCCTCAGTCAATATTTTTCCAACGAAAAATCCTGCTATGATGGATACCAGATACGAAATTGCTGCCTCGTATAAAACCATCGTTTTTAAATCTTTCTTTGATATTCCCATTCTTTGTAAAAATACATATTCCGGAATACGCTTTCCAAGATATGATATGAGCACCGTAATAATCAGTATAATTCCGCAGAATAATAGAATTGTTCCGGCGGAAAGAAAGCTTTTGCTTATTCCGTCTTCCTGCATAAAATATTCTGAGGAATGTCCGTTGGAAAACATCTGATATCCGCTGACTATAGCATATGAAATTGCCGTCAGTATTGTTTCGCATAAAATCAGAATTCTTAATTCTTTATGGTGTCCCAAAAATATTTTTTTCATTATCTGAAAAAATAACTTGTCTTTTTTCATTTCACTCACCCACTCACATAAAATAATGTCTGATATCATTTGCTGTATATATCGGCATAGACTGAAATCATGACTACAAAATAATCTTCAACCATTTGAGATTGAAAGATCCCACGATATTTTTCAACAACATCCATAATGTTTTTCATTCCGTATCCATGTAAAGTACCATTTGTTTTTGTGCTTATAAACTTTCCCGGAACTGGTTGCACTGTATGCTCTGTCGTATTTTTGATTTCAAAATACAACAGTTGATTTTTCTTTTTCATTTTTATATGAATCCACGTATTTTTATCAGTTATTCGTTCACAGGCTTCTATTGCATTGTCTAAAAGATTGCCAAACAATGATATAATTTCACGATCCGTAAAAGGAAGCGTTGTAAATACTTCTGTGCTGATCTGCATATCGATTTTTTTATCTTTGGCTTCTTTTAATTTCTCATTAAGTATCATGTCCAGCATACGATTGCCTGTCCAGATTTGATAATTGTAATCTAATATATCCTCGCTAAGTTCATTTAAGTAGTCATTCAGTCCGATCCAGTCCTGCTCCTGGGAATATTTTTTTAATGCAAGCAGATGGTTTTTCATATCATGCACAACCTTTCTGCTTTTCAGCATTTCCTTATATTGTGCTTCCAGGGAATTTATTTTTATTTGCAGTAATTTCTTATCACATTCTTCCAGTTCGGCTTTGTGCTTTGCTGTCTCATCATCCCAGATATTTGCCTGCATATCTAAAAATATCCACACAACTATCAAAGCTAAAAATGTTATCATGTAAAAATAAGCAGGCATGGAATAAAGCTTTATCAATCCTTCACTGTGTGCGTCCAACGCAGCGAGAAAAATATAAAATACCGCAAACCAGGCGATACCAATAGCTAATAAATAGTTAGAATTATTGATACCCTTTATGTTCTGATATAGTTTAAACAATTCTAAACATTGCACAAGAAGCATTGCAATTATAGCCAGCAAGAAGATTAATGCTGCCATTCTTGAATACTGTTGCGGCCATGAATGATTTTTCAAGAATGTTTGTATATATATGTCTACATAATCGTTTTGTCGAAATGCCTTTATTAAATACATATGTATTGTGTTATATTTCCCATTTATATTGATCCATGGGATGCAAAGATATATCTGAAAAACGATTCCCATAAATATGTCTGCTTTTTGTTTTCTTGTTCTTTCTTTTATGGTGTATTTCTCCAATAGTTTATGTTTTGGCTTTTTTTGTTTTACGGTGTCTGTTATTGTCATTTGAAAGGACTTCCTTATTATTTTGTGTTAATTTTATACTTAAATGATTGGGATAATTATACCATGATTTGTGTGGCAACAGTTGCTTGTGGCCATGAATACCCGGTTTTCTGGCCATGAATTTTTCGAAATACTCTTTATAACAATTTCTTTTGCCTATTTTGGCGTCTACAAAACCTGAAATTGGAATTGTGAATCTTCTACAACTCTTTCATCTTCCCAAGGATCTCCTGATAAAATGCATACTGATTTCCGCTATTCTTCAAATCCTCTAGTATTACACCATCTTTCAACAGAATTAACCGACTGCAATAGCTTGCCATCTGCGGATCATGCGTTACCATGACAATTGTCTTCTTATATTCCGATGAAATCTTATTCAATGCATCGATTACAATCTTTCCTGACTTTGAGTCCAAATTTCCGGTCGGCTCATCAGCAAGTATCAGATCAGGATTATTGATTAACGCACGACATATGGCAACTCTCTGCTTTTCACCACCGGATAATTCATAAGGGTTTTTCTTTAACAGATGTTCTATCTGAAATTGTTCTGTATATTTCTTTGCTTCTGCAATCATCTTATTAATATTCTGTTTGCTTATGATCATCGGCAGCATGATATTCTCTTCCACTGAGAGGCTGTCCATCAGATAAAAGTCCTGAAAAATAAATCCTATCTTGCTGTTCCGGATATCCGCAAGCTTGTCCCCGTACAGTTCACTGGTATCTTCTCCCATAAATTTAATTGTTCCATCCGTCGGTTTATCAATCATTCCGAGTGTCTTAAGCAACGTTGTCTTACCACATCCGGATTTTCCCATGATTCCAACAAATTCACCTTCCGCAACTTGAAAGCTGATTCCTTTTAACACTTTTACGTCTTCTTCACTTTCTTTTATTACGGATTTTCTATAATTTCTTACTAAATTTTCAACTTCTAATACATTTGTCCTCATCTTTTAGTTCTCCTTCAATTTTCTTAAAATATATCTCGCAAAGACCTCTTGAATAATTTCATTAAGTAAAATATAACTAACGACTAATATAATCCAATATTTAAAAAAAACATTTGATATTCCACCAGCCAGTTTTTGCTTATGAATGAATGCTCCTACATAAAGAAATCCCGTTACTAAGCTAACACTCTCTGCTATTTGTCCTAATATTTTAATCTCAAAGAATGTATTCCATTTTAATTGATTCTCCCGCATTCCCATACACTTGAAGAATTCAAATCTTTTTTGCAGAGCAGGAAACTCCGTCAACGTTTTCAGACTCATAATAAAGAAGCCACTTAGAATGGATGCTATTATCAGAAATATTTTACTGGACATACTAAACAATGCTCGCATTTTTTGCCCATTCAAATATTGATCTGTTATATAAAGATTATTCTGCAGTTTTCCCATTTTGTGATAACTGGATTTTTGGTTATATTGTTTTAGTTTTTGACAAACCGGTTCACGTCTGGTTGTTGGGAAAGTAAATAATTCCAATTCAGAAGCATTATCATTCTTCAGACTTATTGCATTCCATTGTTTGTTAAAATACTCATCAGAAAATACAATAATATTTTCATGCCATCCATCCGTTGAATATTTTCCAACTATCGTTTGTGTACAAATTGATTGTATATTGAAATGTATATCTTCATTTTCCTTTACATCAATTAGTGTATCTGAATCTTGCTTTCCAAAATATTTTCCTGCATATAATGTGCTATATACTTCCCAATAAGCAGAATCTTTGATGTCTTCTTGCTTTGCATCAGAATTTTCTATTCTAACAGCTATTTGATTCTCTTTTAAATTTAATGCCTGTGATTTTGAAAGTTTTCTATATGTTTTCTCTGAAATTCCAATATGATTTGCCCCATAATATGTAGATACACGTATCATAGGTACTTCAGTTACTGTACCATTATATGTAGAAGCTAATTTTTTAGCGTATCCTTTATTGTCCTTTTCTGTTATCCAGATTACATCATAAGGATATTGGCTTCTATATTGATCAAGCGGCAATAGTTCGGCCGTTTGTACAACAAGGTAAGACAATGAGAAGAAATGAACCACAATAAGAAGTACCAATATAATCATATGGTTTAGATATCTGCTATATAATTGATTCAGATCCAGCATATGTCGATAATAAAAATTCTTGCATTTTTTAAGCAAATTCAAGAATAATGCAAGTCCAAAAACTACTGCCAATATTAATCCCATCAATAAACCACCATGTGCGTACAAATATTGCGTGTCTGAACCGCAATATAAAATTATGCCAACTATCATTAAGACAATTCCAATAACTGCCAATATAATCCACATATAACTTGCAGGTCTTTTCTCATTCTGTTTATCTTCTGCCATGAGCATTCCAAGACTTCGTCCATCTAACCAGATCAACAATATAACAAATACCAATACCATGATTAAGATACTTGCCAGACATACATTTTTATAAATTTGGTATCCTAACGCATGCATCTGTATATATCGAGGATAATACTTTACTAATAATCTCTGGATGATATAAAGAAGAATTCTTCCTACTCCAATCCCCAAAATAAGAGAAATAACACAACCGATACAATATTCAAATAATAATAAAAGACTGACAGCTTTTTTCTTCATTCCTAATACAAGAAACATGCTATAATCTTTAATTCTGAGTTTGATATAACATTTCATAGCATAAAACATTAACATCAGTGTAATTACAGCAATAATACCTACTGCAATTTGAAAATCTCTTTTTAATGCTTCTGCTGTAACTTTATCCGTAATTGAACTTTTAATAATAGAACGAATTCCATAAAATACAAACAGCTCCATAATTGCAACAATATTACTCAAGAAAAACAAAATATAATTCTTTAAATTACTTCGAAA